>Ga0208618_1000095_pt1 | contig 40198 bp, 59 predicted proteins | sample CryBogCBE18Jul08_FD_184585 | JGI IMG/M metagenome (GOLD analysis project Ga0208618, IMG submission 184585) | Freshwater microbial communities from Crystal Bog, Wisconsin, USA - CBE18Jul08 (SPAdes) | ecosystem: Environmental > Aquatic > Freshwater > Lake | place: Crystal Bog, Wisconsin, USA...
GGAGAGCCATCAAAATACTTCAAAGCTGTCTCGGTGTTGTTCCTGATGGCGCTATTGGGCCTAATACTATATTAGCCGCTAGTCAGTTCAAAGGTTCTTCTTTAGTTCATTTAATTGATGAGTATTGCTCAGCACGCCAAGCATATTTAATTTCTCTACCTACATATGGTGAGTTTGGTAAAGGCTGGGCTAAACGTGTAAAAGAAGTAGAAGAAGCCGCAAATAAATTAATAGGTTAATTATGCCATTACAAAAACTACAATTTCGTCCGGGATTAAATCGAGAGGGTACTGATTACAGTAACGAAGGTGGTTGGTATGACGGTGACAAGATTCGTTTTCGTTCAGGCTTTCCAGAAAAAATCGGTGGTTGGACACAGTATTCATCAAGTCAGTATTTAGGCACTGCGCGTTCTTTATGGAACTGGATTGACTTTGATGGCTCTAACTATCTTGGAGTTGGAACTAACGTAAAATACTATATTGAAAAAGGCGGCACATATAACGACGTAACGCCTTTTATTGCTAACGTAACTAGTACTTTTACAGGCGCTGGCGGCGCTTATACAGAAACTTACTCAAACCCTTTTACCGCTACTAACGGTTCTTCTACTATTACTGTAGCTCTTGGTACTTATAAACCTAGCGTCGGTGATTATGTTGTTTTCTCTAGCGCTACAGGTTTAGGTGGAAACATAACTGCAGCCGTACTTAATACGGAGCACCTTATAACTGCTGTGGGCTCTACTACTTTTTCTTTTGTTGCTTCTGCCACGGCTAATGCTAGCGATACAGGTAAAGGTGGAACAACTGTATATACAGGTTTTGAAGTTCCTGTTGGCTTAAACGTATATACAATCGGTACTGGCTGGGGTGCAGGTCCTTGGAATGCTGGAACTTCTTCTAATCCTTGGGCACATGGTTGGGGTACTGCATATCCTAATTCTCAGGCTGGTATTGGTCAGCAATTGCGCTTATGGTCTAACGATAACTTTGGTCAAGACTTAGTTATTGCACCTCGTGGAGGTGGCCTTTATTATTGGCAAGACGCTAACAGTACAGGTACTAGAGCACAACCACTTCAATACTTATCAACACAAGCCGGCTATTCTGGCACATATGTTCCAGTGGCTACAAACCAAGTTCTTGCAACGCCTATTCAAAAGTTTGTATTTGCTTTAGGTGCTAACTCTTATGTATCTGGAACACCTAATACTGCTTTTAATCCTATGCTTGTTAGATGGTCAGATCAGCTTAATCCTTACCAATGGGTTCCTGCAGCAACAAATCAATCTGGTGAATTTCCACTTACTAATGGCTCTTATATAATGGCCGGTAGAGCTACACGCCAAGAAACATTAATATGGACTGACTCAGCGCTTTATTCAGCGCAATATATTGGCGCTCCTTATGTTTGGGGTTTCCAAATTCTGATGGATAATATTTCTGTCATGTCACCAAACTCTATGGTTACTGTTAATAACGTGACTTACTGGATGGGGCAGGATAAGTTCTATATGTATTCAGGCCGCGTTGAAACATTACCTTGCGCATTACGCCAGTATATTTTTGATGATATTAATAAAGACCAGTCTTTCCAAGTATTTGCTGGTTCTAATGAAGGCTATAACGAAGTCTGGTGGTACTATGTAAGTAATAGTAGCCAAGGCACAACCATTGACAAGTATGTCATCTACAACTATATCGACCGCGTTTGGTATTATGGAAATATGGCACGTTCTGCTTGGTTAGATTCGGGTATACGTCCATTCCCTATGGCCGCCGACTACAACAACCGCATCCTTTACCACGAAAATGGCGTTGATGACCAATCAACTGGAACAGTATTACCTATTTATTCTTATGTACAATCTTCGGACTTTGATATTGGCGACGGGCATAACTTTGGTTTCGTTTGGCGCATACTACCTGACGTTAACTTTAATGGCTCAAATCAACCTAATCCGTCTGTAACAATGACTGTGTTACCTCGCCAAAACTCAGGTACTGCCTACGGTACTGCAGACACGCCGTCTGTAACTAGTTCAAACCCTTATTCTGCAACAAGAAATGTGTTTACTGTTCAGCAGTTTGATGGGCAGGTTTATACTAGACTGAGAGGGCGTCAGCTTGCGTTCAGAATTGAGTCTAGTGGTGTAGGTGTTACATGGCAGTTAGGTACACCTCGTATTGATATAAGACCAGATGGACGAAGATAATGGCTAATAACGGACCTTTACTCCCTTCAAAATCACCCAACTTACCAATTGCACCGGTTGAATATGACCAGCGCTATCAGGATACACTTAATAACGCGTTTACTAAATACTTTACTCAAATTGATAACTACACGCAGAATGCGGGAGTACCCGTAAATAACACAACAGCAAATAGACCTACAGCAAACTTATTAGTGGGTCAGTTTTATTTTGATACAACACTTGGGTATCCTATATGGTGGAGTGGTGCTCATTGGGTAAATGCTAGCGGTACAACGGTGTAAAACATGATAAAATTAAACAACTTTCCTTTAGCAGGTCAACCATGAGCCTTCATAATCTAGCACAGCACGTTAAATCCGCGGGTCGTAATGACGACTCTATGTTGGTTCATATGACGCCAGGCGAAGTTGCCGGCTTACAAAAACTAGCACAATCTCATGGTGGTTCATTAACTACTAACCCTCATACTGGGTTACCTGAAGCTGGATTCTTAGGCGCTATTTTACCGACTGTTATCGGAGCCGCAGCTTCTGCTGTTTTAGGTCCTGAAATGATGCCGCTTATAGCGGGCGGTGTTGGGTTAGCAGACTACGCCGCAACTGGTAGTGTAGGTCAAGGTATTATGGCTGGTCTTGGTGCTTATGGCGGTGGTAATTTAGCTAGTGGTCTAGCTGATATGGGTGGTCAACAACTAACTACTGATGCAGCTAGAGCAGCTGTTCAAAACGTAACCCCAGCAGAGTTACCATACACCCCGAACTATGGCCCAGAGTTATCTGGTGCGAATTCTATAGACGCAGAAGCGGCGGCTAATACTCAGGCTGAAGCTCTGGCTAACCAACAACAAACTGCAGCTCAACAAGCGGTAAATGCTAACCCAGGTGCAACTGCTTCTTATATGGATAAAATAGGTGCCGGTGTTAAAGCCGCAGCCGCAGATCCTATGTCTTATTTAGGGCAAAACTGGAAGCAGCTTGCTATGGTTGCAGCGCCTGTAGCTACAAGTGTTTTAGAGCCTAAGAGACCTACTGTTCCAACATTATCACCATACAGCGGCCCACTAAGTAAATATCATTTATCCCCTGACTTCCAAGGCTATACACCGTCACAACCAAATCCATACTATAAAGCTCAAGGTTTAGGTTACGCTGAAGGTGGTTTAACTGCTTTGGCTCCAGGTGGTTTGGCTGGCAATCAGCCAAATGTAATGTTCCCAGGAAGTCAACAAGATAGAACTCAGTTCGCTGAATCTACACAAACACCTATCGGTGCATTGGCGGCACACTCAGACTATGCTAGCGCCACTAATCCATTAACAGGTGAAGAAAAGCCGTTTGCTGAAGGCGGTGATGTAACACCAAATATTACACAACAACGTGCTAAATACACACCAGAAGATGCATTAGAGTCTATGCCTCCTTGGCAACGTGCACAAGCTAGATTAGCTAATGCAATGGTTTTCTCTAATGGTCCTGGAAATGTAGCTACAACACCTTCTGCTATGAATCAGTTAGGTCAAGTTAGAGTTGGTTTAGCAAGTGGTGGTATGGCACATGGTGGCGGTATTGGTTCTTTAGGAGGATATTCAGATGGTGGACGTATGCTTAAAGGTCCTGGCGACGGTATGTCTGATAGTATCCCTGCTTCAATTGGTGGTAAGCAGCCGGCGAGATTGGCTGATGGAGAATTTGTGGTACCAGCTGATGTGGTTTCTCACCTTGGTAATGGCAGTACTGACGCTGGTGCTAAGCAGTTATATGCGATGATGGATAAAGTTCGTCAAGCACGTACAGGTAGTAAAGAGCAGGGTAAACAAATTAAACCGGAGAAATACTTAGCATAATGAGCGAATTAATCTACGCTGATGTAAATGGATTGGAACTTCTACCAGAGCTTGAGAGACTATTTCCAGAGCACTACGAGGAGTTATGTGTAACAAAAGATTTTCCTGCAAACCCTGATTATGAGGCGTATCGCCGATTAGGTGAAGCTGGAATGTTAAGGACTATTACCTGTAGGGTAGATGGTGAACTGATTGGGTACATCGTATTTATTGTTCAACCGCATCTACACTATAAAGATTGTATTACCGCATTTGAAGATTTGTATTTTATTAAAAAAGAATGGCGTAAGGGAAGACTTGGTATTAGGTTATTTCAATACGCCGAAAAGGTTTTAAAAGAGCGTGGAGTCAATAGAATTATTATGCACACTAAAGTGCATCTAGACCACTCCAGCATTTTTGAGTATCTGGGCTATAAGCATTCAGATAAATTATTTACTAAGATGTTGTAAGGATTAAAGATGAGTTACTCTCGCAGACAGTTATACGCCATGGGCGAAATGTTAGGTGAAAGCGCTACACGCAAAAAAGCTGGTGGCGGTATGATCTATGGTGGTGGTGGTTCTGCTCCATCACAGCCTACTACATCTACAACAAATACTTCTAATATCCCAGAGTACGCACAGCCCTATGTTGAAAATATGCTTGGCGCTACTCAGAAGCAGCTTTTTAATACTACTACAGATGCTAGTGGTAACACTTCACTTACTGGGTCCAAGCCTTACACCCCATACAGTACAAACATGCAAGACTACTTTGCTCCACAGTCTTCATTACAAAATCAAGCATATGGCGAAGCACAAAACTTACAAACGCCGGGACAGTTCCAACAAGGTTCTGGTTTAGCCGGTATTGCAGGGATGAATGCTTTAGGCGCCCAATCTAATTTCCAGAATCAAGCGACAAACCCAGGCGCTGTTCAAGCGTATATGAGCCCATATATTCAGGCTTCTTTAGACCCTCAACTTGCGGAAATGCAAAGACAGTATGGAATTACTGGACAGCAAGAACAAAGCCAAGCTACGGGTTCAGGTGCATTTGGTGGTTCACGAGAAGCGCTTATGGCAGCTGAAAACGAGCGTAATAAAAATATTGCAATGAATCAAGCAATTGGTCAAGGGTATAACACCGCATTTACTAATGCTCAGAATCAGATGCAATTTGGTGCTAACTTAGGTATGCAGGGCGTCAATGCGGCTAACCAAGCTGCAGGTACTTTAGGACAACTAGGGTCTGGATACAGTCAAGCTAACTTAGCAAATATAAATGCTCAGAATCAACTTGGTAATCAAGCGCAACAATACCAACAAGGTATGTATAACCAAGCAATTCAAAACTACGCTACAGAGCAACAGTATCCAGAGATGCAGTTAGGCTTTATGTCAAATATGTTGCGTGGTTTACCGCTACAAGCTACAACTACACAAACTTATCAAGCGGCTCCTAGTGCTGGTCAACAAGCTATGGGTCTTGGTCTTGGCGCATTAGGCGCAGCTAAAGCATTCGGTTAAGGATAAATATGAGCATTGCAGATTTAATGAGTGGTAAAGGAAGTTCTCCAGAGTCTCAAGCGGCTCCGTCAGCGCATGGTATGAATGACGTTATGTCTATTGCGTATAAGCTAGACGACTCTCAGCTTGCTGATATTTTAAGTGGTAAATCTTTAACTGCCATGTATGATGGTAAGCCCATCGCGATTCCACAGTTCGCTGCTATGGCCGCTGCTATGGGTAAAAAAGAACTACGCACTGCTGTAGAAGGTAAAATTGCTCAACAACAGTTAATGCAACAGCAAAGCATGAAAGACAAGATGCTAGCTGATTTACGCAATCATCAAGGACTTCCACCACAAGGTATTCCACAGGCGGCCCAACAACCGCAAGCTATGCCGCAAGGACAACCACAACCAGGCCCACAAGGTGTAGCCGGTCTCCCAGCAGATAATATGAAGTCTATGGCTGGTGGCGGTATTATTGCATTTGATGATGGTGGTGAGGTTAAGCATTTCTGGGGTGGGGGGCCTAGCGCAGCTGATGTTACTTCTAGATGGCAGGCTTTGAGTGATGATGATACACATCCTTGGACTGCAGAAGATGTGCGTGCTGGTCTTGGTAAAGTTTGGGATCCGATACAGGGGTTTTTAACTAATAGGTATAACAAGGAAAGAATAGCCGCTAAACAACTAGCAGATACAAAAGCTTTCACTGATACAGGTATGCCAGATACTGGCGCTCCAGCCGCTTACCCGGTAACAACTACTGATGGTAATATATTACCCCCTGGCGCAAATCCTGCGGCTCCAAATGCGGCTGCTCCTACCGCTGCTCCTACCGATGTTCCAGCCGCAAACCCAGCCAAACCTGATGCGGATACTGTAGGTATTGGTGCTCTTACTTCTAAACGCGGTAACACAGTTGATGACCAAATTGATCGCGTAAATAAATACTTAAAAGCTATTAAAGGCGATGATGAGCTAGAGCCATACAAAAAAATGCTTGAGGACCAAAAAACAGAGCTTAAGCAACAAAAAGAACAAGCTGGTGGTGAAGCTATTATGGGCTTAGGTATTGGTCTATTAGGCCATGCACACTTAAATGATGCTCTTGCAGCGGGCGGTCAAAATGCTCTAAATATTATGCAGAATGCTCAATCTCAATACAATAAGGGCATCCAAGGTCTTACTAAAGATCAAATGATGATAGCTAAAGACCAAACTACGGCGCGTAAAGCTGATCTGGCTACTGCTATCGGCCTAGAAAACTCAGGGCGCCAAGCTGATCTTACACAGCAACAGATTGATGAATTGCGTCAGTACCACCAGATGCAAGCTCCATATTGGCAAAATAGAGGTAATGCAGGCCAAACAATGACCCTTAAAGATGCTACTGTTGCCTTTAACAAACTTACCCCACAACAATTACGCTTACTACCGCCATATGTAAAAGACGCAGTTGCTTACCACAACTACATTAACGGTGGAGAACCTCAGCTAATGGATACACCCGGAGCTGATGCAAGAGTGTTAAAATCTGGTAAGTAAGTTTTAAAACCAACGCCCTTACGGGGGCGTTTTACAATTTAGAGAATTATGCCAAAATATCTACCTTTGCCTAGCGGCGCCTATTTTGAAGTACCTGATGGCTTGAACTATAAACAAGCTGTTGCTTTGGCTCAAAAAGAACACCCCAATGAGTTTTTAACTCCAGGTGAAAAGGAAGAAAGACAAGGTTTTGGTGCTGCTCTAAGTACTGGTTGGAAAGGCGCTAAGTCTGATACTGAAGAAGGTTTAGGTGCTCTACTAAATAATCAAACTCTAAAAGACTGGGCTGCTCAAGATAGAGCAGAGGCTGAAAAGAACGCCTATATTCCTACTACATCTGAAGATGTCTCCGCCGCTATGAAACAGGGCTTAATCCCTGGAGCCGGTGCAGCTTTCCGCAAATATGTATCTGAACCTATTGGTGGTATTGCGGGTCGTTATGGTGCTCCTATGCTTGCAGGCGCTGTTGCGGCTCCTGCTATCGCTGTTGCGGCTCCTGAATTAGCTCTTGGTGCCGGTGCTACGGCTCTTATTGGCGGTGCTGCAACTGCATTAGCTGATTTACCCGCCGAGATTGGCGGAAACGTACAGGCTCGTAAAGAACAAGGTCTTCCTGAAAACACAGCTGGAGCTGTCGGTGCCGGTGTATTACAGGCTGCATTGACTGGTTTTGGTATCCCTGGAATGGGTGCCGTACCTAAATTGGCTCGAGGCATATTAGGTAAAGAAGCTACTGCATTAGGTAAACAAGTTGTAGCTGGCGAAATAACTAAAGAGGTGGCTGTAGGGCAACTAAATGGAACTTTAAGAAATATTCTTCAAGAAACAGCTTCTAACGCCGTAACTGGTACCGGTATGATGGTTGGTACAGAAGCCCTGCGCCGCGGGCAGGCTGGTCAAAGTGTATTAGATTCTGAAGCCATGAAAGCCTATGGTGAAAGTGCACTTGGTGCGGCTGAATTAGCCCCATTATTCGGTATTGGGCACGGCGCATTCAAACGCGGTGCTGAAAAGAAAACTATTGGTCAAGCCGCAACAGCATTTGAAACTGGTGAAAAGAAAAAAGCACAAGCATTAGAAGATGCTAAAGCTGCACAAGAAGCAGATGCAGCGCAGGCTGCAGAATTGGCACAACGTCAACAAGCTACTATGGGGCAGGCTGAAAATCCAGCTGCCGGTATTCAAGGTAGAACAGGTGATTTATTTGGGGAGCCAATTAACCCTACAGACTTAAAAGCAGCACAAGTTAAAAAAGGCCGTATGGATGAAGGCGCTGTAACGCCTGTAGATTTCGGCAAAGAAACAACAACAGTAAGGGAGCGTGAAGCGGCCCAGGCTGCGCCAGCGACACCGCAAGATTTAGCACAAAGACAACGAGTTCTTACAGCTACACACGATGAATTACAAGACAGAGTGGCTAAAGCCGCAGCTAGCGGTGATTTAGAAAATATTACTGCCCTATCAGGTCAATTAAAAACAGTTAAAGCTGCGCTTGACGAAAATACAAACGCATTTAAAAAAGCTGTGCCTGCAGAGCAAATGCCTGAAGTTCAGGCGGCGCAGTTACGCGGTCAGTTAAAAAATAAAACGGACGCCCTTAAAAAAGCTGGTGACTTAGGCGACTTTGAAAAGATTCAAAAACTTGCTGGTGAAATTACCGCAATAAAAGAAAAGCTAGATAAACTACCACAAGGTCCAGATTTAATTGAGCAAGCTGAGATTAATAAGAAAAAAGACGTTGAAGCAGAAGCTGCTCAGCGTGAACAAGAACAACAAGACTTATTTGCACAAGTAGAAAAGCCCAATAAAGGTGAAGTTCTTAACGAAGAAGCAATTAAACGCTATCAAGAAGGTTTACAAGAACTAGAAGCAGCTCATGCTGAAGGCGCTGATGAGCGCAGAATAGATACACTGTTAAGCAAAATCCGCGAAGCGTACATGGAAAGCGGAATGAAGAGTGGAGAAGCTGCTGAACAAGCTGCGGCTAAGCCTGACCGCATTAAACGCGCTATCAAAGAACAAGAAGAAGCATATGCAAAAGCAACTACAGATGAAGAAAAGGCTGCTGCTCTTAAAGCTATTGGTGAATTACAAAAAAGGTTAGCCGGCTCTACAACTGAAGGCAAAAAATCTCCAGAACAACGCCAAGCTGAAGCTCAAGAAGGTGAGCGGTTAGCCCACGATAACCTTGCTGACCATGTTGATTCTGTAATGCGCGGGGAAGAAGTTAGCCCTAATGCCGCTGAAATGATTAAAGGTAGCTATGCTAAAAATGCTGTAGATGAAATTAATGCATCTAGAGAAAAGATGGACCAGCAACCGCTGACCACTGATGAGGCACTTAAACTTACTAATGAAGTTCGCGATAACGTAGAAGCTATTATTAGAAAGAATGATTTAAAAGCTATAGATAGGTTTGATTCTAATGAGCCTACAGCTCTTGAGCGCCGTATTGACCATATTAAAGATAGATTCCGTCAAGGCCCAGAGCGTGTATTACGTAAAGGTGAGCTAGAAGGTCTAAAAACTGAGAAAGATGCTGTTCAATCTTTGGAAGTTGCCCTTGGACGCAATGAAAAAGAAGCTGTTGAAAAAGCGCAAAAAGAAGTAGACGCTGCTCTTGATGGGCTGGTTAAAGCCAAGAATAATACTCTTGAAGCGCGTAAAGAAGCTAAAGCAAAAGGTCGTAAGTTTGAGCATAGTACAGAAGAAGCTGCTGCTGAAGAAAGACTTGCCGCAGCTAAAAAACAGCTAGATGAAGCTAAAAATAACCTTAAAGAATTTGTCCCAGATGCTAAACGCGTAGCACATTTACGCGAAGAAGTTAAGCGTTATAAAGAAACTGAAGCTAGGGAAGCTGAAGAAAAGCGTAAGGCCGAACTTAAAGAACCTGCAGACTATAATGAGAAGCAAGGTGAGTTATTTACAGAAAAACAACTCGAGCGTAAGGCTGTTGTGCGCTCTACTCCGGAGAAATTTCAAGATTATTTAAAGTCTGGGGCTGTTGCAAAAATTAAAAATGACTTAGAGAAACTAGCCAAAGCAGTTGCGGAAGCAAAGGAACGTTCTGAGCTATCTAAAAAGACTCCAAGACTTGGCGTAGATTTTTTAAAGAGCTTATATAATCAACGTGAGTTTGTTAAGCAAGTTAAAGATGCTGAAATTGTAATTAAAAATTTGCGGGGAAAAGCGGAGGGTATTTGGAACGCACACAATGATAGTGCTCGTGAGCTAGAGGTTATTAAAAAACAAATTGACTCAATTGGTAAAAAAATAAAGTTTGAAGAAACAAAACCTAGAGCTGAAGGTAAAACAAGTGAGCGCGAAAAAGCTAGAGCTATAACTTCTTTAAAAGCTAAACTTTATGATTTAAATGAAAAGCGCGTTGTTTTTGAAGATAGAATAAAAGAAATTGAGGCTAAAGCTGACGAAAATAAAAAAACTATTGATGAGCTCTACTCAAGAGCAAACGAAATAAGAAGCGCCGACTTAAAGTTTGAGCAAGCTGTATTAGACAGTATGGAGCGTACTCTTGCTAAAGCCAAGAAAGGTTCGCCGTATGCTGCAAAGCTAGAAGCAGATATGATAAAAGCACGTGCCGAAGTTTCTAAAAATGAAGCCGCAGCACGTGAAGAGCTAGAAGAACAGGTTAAAGCAAAACGTGAAGCAGAACAAAAGCGTCTTGAAGCTCAAGAAGCGATGCATACAATTAAGCGTGAAGTTGTTCAGACAGAGTATAAAACGCCTAATAAAGAGATTCCTGGCTTTAAAGAAAAGCAAGAACTTTTAGCTACTATGAAAGAAGGTACAACAGAATACCGTAAGTTGTATCACGAAATCGAACGTATGAAGCAGGAACATACCCCTGTAACACGCAAAGAAACTAAGGTAAAAGAAAAACCTGAGACCCCAGAGCAACGTAAAGAAAGAGTTGTTTCTGAACAAAAAGAAGCCGCTCAAGAGATGCAAAGCTTAAAAGAGCTTGCTAAAGAGCATCAAATGGATCCTAAAGAAGCCGAGAAAACCGTTAAGGAGCTTAGAGAACTTGCGGAGGCTAATGATAGGTATGGTAAAAAGTCTCTTGCTAAAGCCCAACGTGCTACGGCTAATGAAATAGAATCTAAGCTTAAGATGCGTCAGAGCAATATCGCCGCTGCTAAAAGGCTTGGCGATGAGCCTCCAGGCAAAGCACGTCCACCTAATATCAAAGTCGGTGCTGAAACAGAAACTAAAGCCGCACAAAAAGCCGAAGAAGCACGTACTAAAGCTAATATAAAAGCAGCTAGAGATCTAAGAAGTGCTGTTGAAAAAGCCAATGCAGGTAATCCCGACTACTATGACGGTATTAGCGGTAACAGCTATCGTATTGACAAGTCTAGCTCAGGTAAGTTAGATAAAGCTGAAGGTCAAAAAGTAGCCGATGAGATAAATAAAAAGCTACCTAAAGATGTTAAGCTGACTTATGTACATGACTTCTCTGAGTTGCCAGAACAAGAACGCAAAGACTTAGCCCGTGACGGTATTGTTGAAGGCTCTAAAGAAGCTACCGCTGTTAAAGGTTTTGTTAACGATAAAGGTGAAGTGTTTTTAGTTGGTGGGCACCATGATAGCGTTGCTGATCTACAGAAAACGGCTGTCCATGAATTGATTGGTCACGTTGGTGTAGACCGTGTTCTTGGTGAAAAAGGTATGAAGGACCTCGCAGACCGCATTTATAACGCACACGGCGGTATCGAAGAGTTAGCTAAGAAACTAGGTGTACTTGACGCTGTTAAAGGCACAATGGATGACTACGCTCTACGCATTAAAAAGATGACTGAGGAAGGCGCATCAAAAGAGGCCATTGATAAAATGATGACCGTAGGCGAGACTCAAGTAGTTAGAGAACTTATTGCCCATACAGCCGAAGCTAGAGTTAACGAATCATTTAAACAAAAAGCTGGCCGTTGGTTAAAAGAACTTGTCGGTGCTGTACGTAACTGGTTGCGTGAAAATGGTTTTGCTGAGTTTGCCAAAGCTACAGATAATGATATTTTTTATACATTGAAACAAGCCCAGCGCAGATTCGATACAGATACTCTTGGTGCACACCGCAATGTTAATGGCGAAATATCTTTTAGCAAGAAGGTTAAATACAACGAAGATTTTGATTCTAAAAATCCAGGCCTTGCTAAGGTAGCTGAAGCTGTTATTGGCCGCGAAAAGAGTTTCACTGATCGTATTAAAGGCGCTGCTCTAGGTATGAGCTATATGACTCGTTTCTTAGACCGCTTTGCTCCGCATGAATACATTGCGAAGAATATGAGAGATGCCCATGAAGGTTACCAGATGATGTACTGGAACCGCATGTATGACCAAAAGAATAACATGATTGCTGAGATTGCAACGCACGGCCCTACAAGTATTTTCCATGACAAAGATAATAACGAGTTTACTTATAAGAGCCAGAACAAAGCAAGTCTTAAAGATGTTGTTCAAGCTGTTGGTAAAGCGGCTCCTGAAATTGGTAACTCTACAGCAGCCCTTGAACAGTTTGGTTTGTATTTAGCGGCCGAACGTGCTCAGGTTGTAGGTAAAGAAAAGCTTAATTTCTCCGAAGACGTTACTCAAGAGATGCTAGATAAGGCGCTTAAATATGGGCGTAGAAATGAGCACTTCCAAGAAGCTCGTAAACTTTATAAAGAATACAACGATGGTCAAATAGATTTCCTTATTCAGTCTGGTCGTATCTCTAAAGAAGAAGGCCAACGCTGGAAAGACAGAGGCGACTACGTAGCTTACTACCGTGAAAAGAACGGTGAGATTTGGGATGAAGAACATAATATCCGTATTGGCGACGTTAAGAATCAGAAGTATTTAAAAGAATTGATAGGCGGTGATAAGAGTATTGTTAACTTTGAGACTGGCGCATTACAGAATACTCACATGCTAACTGATATGGCGATGAGTAACATTGCTACTAAGAACACTGCTTACACAATGTCTAAGTTAGGTATGGCTGAGATTCACTCAGGCCCTGGCCCAGCATCTGATAAAGTTGTACGCTTCTATGAAAATGGTGTAGAAAAGCATGCCGTTATAGATACTAAAGGTGTACCTGATAGACTAAGTAAGCAGCTTGAAGAAATGCGCAAAAAAGGTTTAGCTAATACTGAATCTTACAAGAAATTAAGAGGGCGTGAAATTATTGCATCTGAATCTGCTAGCTTGTTTGGTGATATTCCAGCTGAGTTAATTGTTCGTGGTATGGAAGGTGTGTCTATGACGTTACCCTCAGCTATTAGTTTCATGCAAGGCCCAGCTAACTTATTACGTAAAGCAGTTACAAGAAACCCAGCATACGCTATGCGCGTCGCATTTAAAGACTCTATTGATAGTTGGATTCGTACAGGTGCAGATACGCGGCCAGTGCTTGACACACTAGATAGTTTGAAGCGCATTGTTAAAGGCGGGGCTCCTGAAGTTCGTAAGTTACAAGAACAAGGTATTGTAGGTGGTCATGTATTTAGCGGTGGTATTAAAGACATGACAACTATCGCTAACCAGATTGCCACTGGGCAGTCGGGGTGGGAGAAACTACTTGCTAAAGCAGATAGAATGGCTATTATTGCTGACGAATCTGCTCGTGTTTCTTTATATAACGGCTTTATGAAAAAAGGTATGTCTCCAATGGAAGCATCCTTAGCAACTCTAGAAGCGCAGAACTTTACTAAGCATGGCTACTCTCCAACAATTAGAGCAGCTAGTATGATGATTCCGTTCTTCAATGCGCAGCTTCAAGGTGTATCTGCACTTATTCGTGCAGGAGCAGGTAAGTCTTTATTCGAAGATAAGCTGAATGTTAAAGATACTATTATGAAGCGTGGTGCTATGTTAGCGGGTATGACTATGGCTTACACAGCGCTTATGCAAAATAATAAAGCATATAAGAACGCTACAGAAGATGAGAAGCTAGGCTACTGGTTTGTTCCCGTTCCAGGAATTGATGAGCCTGTAAAAGTACCTATTCCATTTGAAGCAGGTGTGATATTCAAGGCTTTACCTGAAGGTGTGTTTAATTTGGCGGCTACAGATGCTAAGTCTAAAGATGTTCTTCCTGCTATGGCTAAACAGATTATCAGTAATATTCCAGGTGTTTCTACTGGCGGTTTACCACAAGGTATTAAGCCTGTATTTGAGGCTGCAACCAATACAGATTTCTACTCATGGAACCCTATTGAAAGCCAAAAACAACTGGCGCTTAAGCCGGGCGAACGTAGCACAGCTACCACAACTGAGTTCTCTAAGATGCTAGGCAGAGCTTTGGGTGTATCACCTATTCAGATTGACCACATGATTAAGGGTTATACATCGGGTACAGGAGTAGCACTTATGTCAGCTTTCAATCCAGTGTTCTCTGATACAACTTCAGTAGAAGGTAAAGGTTTATTAAGCAGCACATCGCCTATTATCGGTGGGTTCTTCCAAGCTAACGATGGTTCAGGTTTAATTAACAAGGCGTTTGATGGTATGACTGCAATCGACCAAGCTAATCAAACTTATAAGAAATTACAAGAAGAAGACCCTGCTAGAGCTGAGAAGTTCTACAACCGCTATATGCATGACATTGACAACTCTAGTGCGGCGGGTGCATTCAAGAAACAGTTTGGTGCGCTTGTTAAAGAAGCCAATCAGATTCGTTTGGATAAGAGCTATACCTCACATGAGAAGCGTAGATTGCTAGATCAGAATAAGCAAGACCAGATTGCTCTAGCTAAAGATTTTAACGACTCACGCGACTAAAGTAGACGCCTATCTTACCGTCCTTCACCCCTATCTCGGCCTTAGCTTTGATTCGGTGGTGATTGGCGGCTCGTAGGCCATCTTCTTTAACTTCGGCCAACCGAAGTGTTGGCACAAAGAAGCCCCCGTTGGGGGGCGTATCTTTCCAAGGGTAATACACTCTAAGCTTCCTGTTCATCTAAACCAAGTGGACGGGATACTTTAATTGCATTCACACGCATACTTGGACCGCGTGTCCTAGCTAGCATATCTTTCTTCACATAATTAACCTTGTAGTTAGCCATGCTTTCCATCTGCTTTTTAAAGTCTGAGTATCCGTAACTCATAGATACACAGTGTGCCTTGAGTAATTGTTCTTCAATGAAATAGTCTACGTGCCCTGGGGTTACATTATGCTCTACCCGTCCCGCAACGTCAGACCTAGTTAAAGACTGGTCGATGTTACCATCTTCGCCAAGTGATGAGCGTAGCGTGCCATCAATAGATTTAACTACCACAAACTTACCATAGAACTCTCTAGTATACGCATTCAATACGTCTTCTGCTGTACGCTTAGAGCCGTAGATAATTGAGCGGGCATTACTAGTCATTGTCTTTAGAACATTAATTACAGGCCCTACAGGGATATCAATAAGATTAGCGTATTTACTGCCCAAAAGAATAGTAATAGCCACAATAGCGCTGTTTCCTGCAGTCCAATATCTTTCATCGTCGTTTGCATCGAAGTCCTTTTTAACTCTTTCACGTACATCTTGATAAACCTGAGCCGCAACTTCACGGTTAGCTACCATCCAACGCACTAATTCACGCCCTACAACACCATAGTTAGCCTTTAAAAGTTGAAGCACGGCGATTTCTTGCTGTGTCCATACTAGTTTCTTGTTCATCTGTAGCTCTAGAACGCGGAACATTTCAGCTTGTGATGCATGTTTACGTGGTCCTGACAAGAAGTCAAACACGTGGGTGTTACTTGAGAATAGAACTAATAGATTCCAGATTGAGGTATTGACGCGTTCTTTATTCGCGCCTTGTTCCATACGCTCTTTACCCTTACCTTGTGTTAGGTCTAGCAAGAACTCAGGCAACCACTCGAAGTCATTACGACTCTTGGCTGTAATCTCGTCTGTAATCAAAGGCAAACTATTCAATAAGCCCTGACGTTGTTGTGACGCTACCGCTGAAGTACTTTGGCTAACACGATATAGCTCAGGATGACCCCAAAAGCTGGCGGCTAGTTCGAGCGCCAATGTCTTACCAGTACCTGAATCAGATGAACCCAAGTGGTATACACAACCACGGAAACCTGAGAACTTCATCAAAGCAGACGCAGGGCCTACCAATGACATAGTAATAATTTCCCATAGCTCTTTAGCAATCAGCATCTTAAATACGTCCTGCCAATTCTCTAGAGTGCCTGTAGGTACAGTAGCTTGGTTAATGTTATCGAGTCCTGGAGTAGGTACATAGACTTCTCTACCATCAGGATAAAATACTCGGCTATTAAAGACAAAAGTATTGTCAGTCTGCCAACCGCAACTAGCAGGAATTTTTACAGCGGTTTTATTTGCGCTTGCGTGTTCCACACATCCCCTAACATATTCATATAAGTTTTTATCGTTTCCAGAACCAAATGCGGCGATGATGTTCTGATTGGCTAGCGCCTTAACCGTTTCGTCTTTACTTACTACAGACTTCTGCGGAATCAAAATATCAATCGGGCCTTCAGGCCTGAACGCCATCATATGAACTAAGTGATTACCCCCCTCGTTCAATATGTCTACTGCAAACAAATCATATGGTAGTAGCATGACTTGCTTACGTTCTTTGTTACCCATAGCATCTTCAACTAACTTATCCATAAAGATGCCACCTTTCTCACCATAGCTAAAACCTTTAGGCGGTACTGGGCGAACTACAGTAATTTCTTCCTTAGTAAAGTCAGCGGCTAGCTTTTCAACAACCATAGATTTCTCTTCGTTGTCGGTCTTGATTTCACTAGCTACTCTAAGCGGTGAATTGATCTTGCCATAATGAGGACAGCCTTGGCATACCCCTGGGTTAATCTCATCTAACTTAGCGCATGAATAAGGGCCTTGGATACCACTTAACTTAGCATGCATTCTATCGTGGTCATATGGGTGCATGTCTGACATGCGTATTGCGGCTTCCGCCCCATCTTCACACTTTTGAGTGATAGAAAGAATACCTCTCCATAATGGCTCAATACCATCGTTCGATGCGTTCTCTTTGTAGTATTTAATTTGACCACACGCATCTTCAATCTTGCTAAAGAAAGTAACAGTATTCTCAATCAGCTTAACACCATTAGCTGTAGGCTCAATCCTCTTTCCAGGAATATCAAGCGTAACAGGCGCAGTATAGGCTGCTGTTCCTACCTTCTCTTTAACAAGCTCAGCGAATGTATCAAAGTTAAACACAATACCTTCAGCCAAAATCTTAACTGGCCTAGGCTTTTCTTGCTTGTAGTTATTTGTATCAGGAACACGAAGGATTCGAGCTGCATCGCCAGTGACGCCCCAATCTATATTGAAGTTCATCTTCTTGCAAAGACGCTTCATGTTCTCAGCTACAGGCTTCCATGTATCAATCTCCAAGTTATCCTCGAAAGGCCAATACACATGTAAACCACCACCACTTGATACGATATAAGGCGAACCTAGGGTATCTAGCGAAGTCTCAGCTAAGAACTTCTGCAGCGCAATGGCCGCTTCTTTCTTAGTTACATAATCCTTACCTTCGCCACAATCTATATCCAAGAATACTGAACGGATATAAAGTGCGTTACCTGCTTCACGCTTACCTTTTTCTTTAAATGTTGCTAATGCGTAGAACGAATTCAATCCACGGTCGCTGAACTGCATAGCTTGACTATACAACTCATCAATCGTCTCAACAAAGACGTGCTCTTTTTTTGCTGTGTTGACTTCCGCAGTGCAATAAATACCCGAGGTCGGCAACACAGTCGCTAGGAACTCCTGCGACTTCATATGTTTTCCTTCGGATTAAATCAAACGGTTTAGTGAATCTTCAAAACGCTTAACAAGTTCTAATTGAAACTCTACTGGCATTCCTACATCTGTACGGGCATATCTATCTGAGTAATGTACTAGCTCTTTATCGGTTAGATTGCGTGGGCTAATTCCTGTTGTGCTTACATTGTTTGGTTGCATTTTCTCATTGCCTCTTCTACTGTCTTGCTTGTTTGTAAAATGTTTACTAAGTCCTTAACTCGCGCCCTATAAGCTGGCGTTACGTCTGTCCCACTGAACCAATTGTAAACAGTCTGTCTTGTTGCGCCTGTGTATGCTGAAATTCTCAACACAGGAAAATCTAAATGGATAGCCCATCGCCCTAACTGGTTACCTAATGTCTTAGGTGCCGAGGCAACTGCTAACTTAATCTTGTCTGAGTACGGCATGTTCGCTTTCTGTAAGGTGGGGGTGGACGGGCGTTTACTTCGTCCTTTAAGCTATCTGCGCCCCCTAAACTAATTAATCGTCTGTATCCCAGTTATCTACTAGGGAAGCTAATTTTTCTTTTGTGTTAGCTTCAGGAACAGCCGATGGCTTAGCGGCGACTTTACGTTTCTCAGGTTCATCAAACCCTTCATCTGCACTAGCCTGCGCTTTAGGTGCCGCAAGTTGAGGTGCATTCTTCGGAGTCTGTTTAGCAAAGCTTGTAATTACCGCTTGCTTAGCTTCATCTGAATCGCCCTTAAGCTTAATACCTTCGTATTCAGTATCTTCTAACCAACGAACTGGTTGGAAAAACAACTTAGGTACTGCGGCTTTTGTATCGAAACGCATACGAGTTACTAGCGTCTCAGGGTTAATGTTTTGTGCAGCTAGGTAGCGAGCATACGCTTGTAATGGGCGCTTGTCTCCGTCTTCCTTACCAAAGATTGATGTAGCGGCTAGGGTCAACTGCATAACATCTCCACCCATATCATTAGCAAGAACTACTGCAATACGCTGACTGAAACGGCACGCACGTGAATCGCCTTGACCTGAGCCTTTAGCATTCTGTGGGCAACTTGCACAATCAGAGCATTGTGGTGAATCAATACTTGCGTCAGGCTTCTCGCCGTCTGCTGACCAACATTTAGGGGCTGTTGTAGCTCCTTCTTCGTATGTACCTGCGTAGAATGTACGGCTAATCTTTGGTGCGGCACGCACGATAACTACATCTAAATGACGGTCGTCAATAGCGGCTACTTCTTTACCGCCTGCAACTAAACGGAACACACCGCCTTTTGTAGAGATGCGTTTAGTACTTGAACCGCCACCGCCTGCTAAGCTCTTAGCTAGGTCAGATAGCTCTGCCGATTTTGCAAAAGCGGGTAGTCTTGACGGGTTAAATACGGCTAATTCACTCATGTTACGCTCCTTTTAAAAATTTGTAGATTGCTTCTGCTGTTGAGATAAGATCAACAGAGGTGTTGTTTGATACTAAGCGAGTTGCGAACTCGAGGGCTGTTGCACGCAATTGAATATCTTCGTTCATATATGCTTTCTTAAAATTAATTAGTTGGTTTACGTACTGATACTGCATATTCACTCATAGAATTTAAACCCGCTGGAACTACCCCTGGATTCTCTTCTAAGAATGTCGCCATGTTCTTCTGAGCAATGCGCTTTTCAAACAAGTCGAGTGCCTCGTTTTCTATAACAAACTGCTTGAATGAATCCCAGTCGTCTGTATAGTAGCGAGTCTTTTGCGAAAGAATAATAGTGCCTCCTTCTGTGCGAACGGATGTAGTTCCGAGCGCAAGCATCTGGTCTTTCATGGCATTCTTAATTTCTTCCTCTTGAGCTTTAAGTTCTTCGAGTTGTGTTTCAAACTCTTGAGTAAGCTCTTGTTTTTTTGCGTATATCTTGCGATATACCTTGGCTAGTTTATCTAGCGGGATTTGTTCTGACATTTGATTTTCCTCCATTTGTCAATTATTTTACATCATTAAAGACAGGTTTACAACCCAACATAGGGTTTTTAATTAAATATTTAATTCTTCTTTATACAGGCTCAATAACAGGTCGTGTCCCTTAACACGCTTTTCTAACTGAGCAAACATCTTCTTCTCGATTTCACTACCTTGTAAGTGTATCACAGTCACATTTGTAGAATCTTGTCCAATTCTATCAGCTCGAGCAATACATTGCAAGTAAGTTTCAACCGACATTACAGGCCCATAGAATACCACAGTGTCAGCGGCTGTCAATGTAACCCCATGCGAGGCCGACTGAGGCTGAACTACTAATACCCTAGGGTTTGCTTCTGATTGGAACCGTTTAAATATATCGGTTCTCTTATTAACTGAAACGTCACCATGAATAACCTCCGCCGCAACATTGTGTTTAAGTAGATGATTATGGATAGTCTCAATACTATGTCTGAAAGGCGCAAAAACAATCACCTTACGACTGGTTTCTTCCAGTGCCTCAAGTAACACATTTAATCGTGGGGCACAATCGAACTCAACAACTTGCTGGTCATCCGTATAAGCGGCGCCTGCTGAGATCTGTAATAACTTACTAACGCCTGCGGCCGCATTAACTGCAGTAATTGTTTCGCCTGCGGCTTGCATAACCATACGCTCTTTTAATAGCTTGTAATACTTGAGCTGTTGTGGTGTTAATGGAACCTCACGAGTTTCTGTAAGCACTGGTGGTAAGTCTGTACATTCTTCTTTAGTGAATCTTATGGCGGGCTGTAGGGCGTCGTATACTGCTTGAGCCGCACCGCTTTTGGGAACCCACTTGAACTGAGTTAACTTACTCATCACTTTGTCACGCCATGCTGTAGCGAATTTAGGAACGCCACTAGGATTAACTAGCTTAGCCAACCCATAAGCATCTACAGGCGACTGAGCAGACGGTGTACCCGTCATCATCCATAACATTGTCTCAGGTCTAACTACTTTATTTAGTGACTTCCATCTACGCGTACTTGGGTTCTTGTAAGCATTAGCTTCATCAACAATAATTAAATCGAACTTGCCGTTAGCCACAACCTCATCAGCTACTAGGTTTAATCCATCGTAGTTAATAATTACAAACTCATAGTCGCCCTGAATCATTTCAATCCGTCGGGTAGCCTGAGAATGATGTGCCACAACTGCCGATCTATGAATAATTGATTTACTAATACCGTTCATCCAAGCGTCGTGCATGATAGATAGCGGACATAGAATTAAAACTCGTCTTACTTGTCCAACCTTCATTAAGTAATCAGCCGCCCATAATGCGCTGTTAGTCTTGCCAGTTCCAGGGTCGTTGAATACGAATGCTTTAGGGTGAATAGTTAAGAACGACGCTGTTTCTATCTGGTGACTGAACGGCTTATGTAGTCCAGGCCAGTTATATCTAGCAGTAATTGGTGAGGGTGGGTTCTTAACACCTAGGTTGCGCAGGACGCGCACTTCATCTAAACCCCAGTACACCGCCATTTGATAGACGCCGTTCTGTTCACCAACTACTTTGCTCTTAGGTATTACGCTGTATTTCTCAGGGCTTCTCGTATTAAAGAGAAGCGCCTTGTTGTCAATGATTTCCATCTGTTCCCCTAACTTTCTTTATTTCATTGAGCCATCTGATTTGCGTTTATACGATCGGTTAGCACTAGCATCTTTAACTCGCAGGTTACTGCGTGTAGTTGTACCGCCTTTGCTTAGTGGTTTCTTATGGTCAACATCTTTACCGTCGCCTTTACTAACCACACCTTCTCGCTCTAGCATTCTGCGTGCTTTGTTTCGAGCAGCTCTTTTCTTTTTAACTTTTTCTGTGCCGTCGTAGTTTTCGTACTCAGCTTTGTAATCACGTTTGTAAACCATGACCGTAGTCCTTAATGTTTAGGGTTAAATTCGCAGCTAGTAACTTGGCACCAAGGGCACAGCGGGCTGCTTGTAGGGTTCCACACATCGTTTTCTATAGAGCTTTTAAGCTTTCCAACTCGTTCCCTATAGTTGCGCCAGTTGTGGTCAATATCGCTAAGCCTCATTGTATGCTTAACCATACTATTTTTCACAACAAAAAGCAGTGCAGAATTAACTTTTCTTATGTGTGGGAAGTAAGCGAACACCATCAACGACATGAGTACTAGCTGGTCTCTATCAGGGTATTTGTTATTACCAGTCTTATAGTCAACAATCCAAGCAGTTAAGTTGTCATCGTCCACAATAACTAAGTCGGCAATACCACGCACCCAAACATTCTCATCTTTAAAACCGCAAGGCTTTAAATCTTCTGTAAGAGCCATCTCAAACTCAGGTAGCTTACGGCCTTCTTTTTTCATAAGACTGTCCAAGATAGGTTCCATGAAGGCAAACTCAGGTGGAATAGGAGTACCATCTTTAACATAATCTTCTGCGGCTTGGTGGACTTGCTTACCATACCTCGTATGAACTGTGTCTGTGAATGGGTACTTCTTAAGCACCTTAACCTCATGGTAGCGTCTAGCGCAACCTTCAAAGTCCTTAAGACCTGAGTGACTCCATTTAACTATGCTTGTTGTCATATTAGAACTTAGCGCTCCTGATAGCTTGGTTTAATCGCTCCGCAAATGCGGATACAAATCTCTCGTCAGCTTTTTGTTTATGATCCATATCGAATAGAATGGCGTGGGTTATTTCGTGCCAAAAGGTTTCGCTCCTATCTGCCACAGGATACTTATACCCATTAGCATGATGCGAAGCTATCTGCATTTCGACTGGTTTCTTGTTATCTACATCCCAAGTAAAACTACCACGAATAGAATCACCTCTTACAATCACATGTTTATTCTGCTTAATCTTAACTATGTGCTCGCCTATCTTTACTGACTTTGGTATTTTCATTTAACTGACTCCTCGATTAACTTTAACTTCTTCAATGCTTTCTTGTATATCGCACCTACCCGTTGCGGGGTAATATCTAAAGCTCTACTAAGTTCCATCCTAGTTATCCCTGCTTTAGCGTAACGATATACATGCTGTTCCCTAGGGGTTAATTGCATAACATGTGCTTCTTTCATCATTTTGCCTCTCCATATCTAACTGCACAACCTGTCTCCGCATCTAGCGGAATCCCTGACATATACGGCGGATCCATGACCATCTGTTGTAATACCCAAGGTTCAGCTTCTTCTGCTTCGTTCTCAGGAACTAGCACCACAACCTCATCATGTACCGTTAGTACACAGCGGTATCTCTCTTGTATCCGCAACATACCATCCGTCATAACACACCTAGCCACGGCTTGTACGATGTTTTCTGTTAACTTACCGCCATACAGTTTCTTATCGTTAGCGCCATAAACCCATTGCACATTGCCATTCTCGCCGAAGTCCCCTTTTAAATCGGGGTATCTTAGCGCCAAACCACTAGGTAATATTATACGCTCTTTTTCAAATCTTAGACACTTATATTCGAATGGAGTACCACTATATAAACTCTTGTGTATGCGTGACTCGCATAAGCTCCATAAGTTAGTAACATCATAAGCCGCCTGCCTATACTTATTGATGATTGCCCTAGCTGCTAGGCAGTGTGTTAGTAGTTCTGAGTCAGAGCAAGTGCGGGGTATTGCGTTAAACATCTGTATGTTCTTATCCCACTTGATAAAGTCCTCTAAATCTTGCTGAGTTACGCCCAATTGTTTAGCAAAGGCCTTATCATACATAGTAGGTGGAGCCCCTAGGAAGCCCGTTAAAAGCTGTGCAGAGAACGATGCCCAACCCATGCCATACCCACAACCTAACAGAGCTGACTTAGCTGACTGTCTTAAATCGGGATGCGTTTCCTTAGATAGGTTGGGTATCCCAAACATCTGCGCACCGAACTGCGCATATGCATCTTGCCCTGACGAGAAGATTTCAAGTAGACTGGTATAGTCAGCGAGGTACGCCAAGACTCTAGGTTCGATCTGTGCCAAATCGCAGACGACAAGCGTGTAGCCTTTCGGGGCTTGGATAGAGTTCCGTAGAAAAGACCCCCGCTTGAGGTTCTGCAAATTAAGGCCCGAGCCACGACTCGCCGACCAACGACCTGTGTGTGCGCCGTAGTAGTTGAGCGGCACAGGTAGCGTACCTCGCTCTGAAATGTCGACAAATCTTTGAGCTCTTGTGCGTTCAAGCGTCGATTTAACTTTAAGGCGGGCTTCACAGAGGAGGGCCACATCCTCATTACTTCCGTTAAGTAGCGACTGGAAGAGTGCGTCGCTTTTCGCAAACGCATACGCAACCAGACCAGTTGTTTTGCTAATCTTTTTCGGTGGCTCAACACCGAGTCCCCTAAGAACGTCCGCAAACTTGTCATTACTAGCCAGCGCCTTCTCCTCAATACCAACTTTCTTGAGTAACGCTTCCCTCTTTGTTCGTTCATCCTCGATTGCCGCATTTAACATCTCCCCATCAAGAACCAATACAGGTTCCGTAAACATCTTGAGCGTCATATCAATCAGCTTTAACTCGCCTTCAGGGAATCCACCCTCGACTTCGTTATATAAGCGTTTGAATACTTCCTCACACAAGAACACATCGTGCATGCAATATTCCGCAAGCTCTGTTTCTACTTCCCAAGGTAGTTCATCTAGACCATCCGTACTATGTACGGCATCTCCTTTAGGTGGCAGGCCATACTCCTCAGCAAGTAAAGCTAGGCTGTTGCCTACTTCTACACCGCGCAGTGCACGAGCCATAGATAGCGAGTCATAGATGAACGCAGGTTTAACCCCATAAATCCATGAAAGAATAGCCACATCGAACTGGGCATTATGCGCTAGCACCGCCGTCCGTGACCAATCAACAGATGCAACCCATGCGCGTATATCACTATGTGGAATCCACTGTGGTGGTACAGCACTACCTAAGACTTTGACGCATAAACCGAAAGCCTTAAACCTAGGGTCTCGTATGTATGCTTCAGTTGTAGATTTGGATAGTGTGTATTCTTTCTTAGACCAACGCGTTTCAAAGTCAACTACTAAGATTCTTTTACCACTCCAAAATTCAATCACTGTAATGTTCTCCCTTTAAATTCTTCTGCTACTTCACTATACAGTCGATCGGCCGCTTCTTCTAGAAGTACAGGTACTTCCATCTGATCTATATTCATGCCGTAGATATTAACTGCTTCCGTTTCTTCGTTAACTAGAATAACAATGGCGCTATGCTTTGAATCTTCTTTAGTACATAGTAGCAGTGCTTTCTGTATGTGCTCGTACACGAGTTCCTTATCCATTTGATTCCTTTAATTTTAAGTGGCACGCTGTTGATAGGCTTTCTTTTAACTCCTTAACACTCTCTTCATTTACTACAAAAGATTCACCCCCCGCACTTTCTATCTTTTCGAGCTCGGCTAGTTGAAGAGCGGTGGGTTTGTTTTTACCTGCTTTGCATTCGATGCCAACAAACTGTCCGTTAAGACATGCGACAACATCAGGCACACCCGATCTGCCGAAACCACCAGTAACAGGATAAAAATAATAAGCACCAAGTTCTTTAAGAATCTTAACAACAGCATTTTTTACAGCCCGTTCTGGAGTAGCCGCCATGTTTCACCCCTTTCAAATGTATTCCAGTTTTTAAACCTGTAGTGCGCTAGTTCCTTAGATATGCCGATATATTTTGCGCACTCAACTAGGGTCCCTGAAAAAGCCCCATTGGAATAAAACTTAGTAGTGCTTTTGTTTTTCTGTTGCTCACTGCGCGTAGCCCATCTGCAATTACTAGGCATATACCCTTTCTTTGTATTAATTCTATCAAGACTGTGGTCTGCGGAAGGGCGGTTGCCCATATCTAAAATAAAGTTTTCATATGAAAGCCACCTTTTGCATACACTAATACCTTTTGCGCCATAGTACTCGTAGTCTTTAGAGTTTTTGTTTCTGCACCTAGCCAACATAGATCTCCAAGTATAGTGCTCAGGCGTTTCGCCTTTATTAATATATGCCCCATGTTTAACTCTGCTTTGCATCCACCGTTTTTTTGTTTCTGCATCCATATATTGCTCCTATAAAGTAAAAATATATTTTACCACACTTCGGGTGTCCTAGCCATTGCGAGCTTCCAACATTAAGTCGGCGTAGTAGTAAGCCTTTTTAGTAGCCTCTGTATCACTCAGCGACCAAGCCGAGCCAGTCAATATAGACTGTAGTACCTTAGCCGCAAAGTAATCTCTCAAGTCCATGCCGTACTGAACTATGATTTCGTTCTGTGTTTCCCATGTTCTGTTTGGGAAAGCTTTAGGCCCCTTCTTATCCATTTTTAACTCTCGCTTTCTTATTAGCAACTGGTTCTTCAGTTACCACAACTTCGGGTACAGGGAATACACAACCATCTGCAAAGAACTTGTCAAAGGCATCTCCTTTTAAAAACAAAGAACCACCCTCAGCATTAGCTAGCATAACGCCGTGCTCCCTTAACCACAAATACTTCTCTTCCAACGCTGTGTATCTGGCGTTTAATTCCCTAATCGTCTTCTCGTGAGGGAACAGGGTATCTCTGATCTCGTTGCTGTTCATTTCTTCTCCTTATGTCATCTACTCGTTGTAAACAAATTAATATACGGTTTAGCTGTTGTTGCACCATTACACTGTCTTTGACCGCGTTTGCTTTAAGTGCCATGATAACTTCTGCTTCTAAATTGCACAAGGCAGCATGCTCCCGCATAAGCGCTACTATATCTTCAGGTTTCATTAGGTTGTTCCCATCCTAGTTCGTCAATAGGAATTTCTAGAGTGTATACAGTTGACTCGCAGTCTTCACAGGCTTTGCGTCTTTTAATCCACTCAGGATTCGGTGAATAATCACGGGTGTCTTTAGTCCTCATCTGACCCCCGCACTCCTTACATTTCATCATACTTTGTCCATCCTACACATGAAAGCTACATTACCAATACGGAACGCACCAATCACTTTGCAGTCGTTTATCAAGCTATTAAAGGCGTAGTACTGTGTAACCGCCACCCCGATAAAGAAACCAAACAAAGCGGCTTGCCACCAATCACGAGCCCATCTCTTTAGGCTTGCTATCTGACTCTGCTTCTCTTTCGTTTCTGTTGTCATCTTGCTTTTCCTTCTTTTTAAAAATGCTGTCGTAGTTGCTTCGGTACTGCTCGTTCACAGGTTTCTGTTTCTCATTCGTCCACTTGCTTACCATTGTCTGGCTCCTCATCACAGCGTTCAATCAATGCGGCATAACCACAGATGTCCACGATACTATCTCTATGGTTGATGTCATTAGCCAATCGAGCGGCTTTTAAAAGAACCATCATCACGGCTACATCTTTTGGCATTAGATCACCAGTAATACCAAACTCCCTAGAAAACAAATACGCATTCCACATTCGTGCAATCGTTTCCAGATTTTTAGAAGGATGACCGTAGGTCTTCTCTCTGTCCCCGTAGATGATTGTGTTAGCTTCCTTCAACACATTAGACATTAGCTACCCCCTTAGTTGTTTTGTAAATGTTCCTACCGCAGTCTTTAGCCAGGGCGATAGTTCCTGTGATAACTAGCTTGTCTTTTAAATATTGCCCACCCACCATCGTATAGACTTTTTCACGCCAGTCTTTACCTGCGGCTCGTAATGTTTTGCGAATCATCTTTGCTTTCTTTTGGTTCATTTACTTCTCCTTGTGTAAGTGCGTTTCGGTTTCTCTTCCCATTGTTTTACTACTGCGGCAATGCCTGACTCTTCTTTAGGCTTACGTGCTTCTAACATAGCATCAGCCATCTTATATGCGTTACCCGCTACCTCCTCTATGATTTCATCACCAATACCCCGCATAACAATCCCACATAGAGTAAACATCGCAAAGCAATCCCTTAAATCTTCTTCATCCATCATCAACTTCTCCCTTTTGATTTGTACTGCATATCTGACCTACGTTGTATACAGTCCACACATCTCCATAACTTCTTACTCTTACCTACTTCAATCAGCTTCATTCTTTCTTTTGGCTTTTCTGTTTGGCAAGTCTGGCAAAACATCTTCATCTTTATCCTTCATTGTGTATTTTCTGTAGTCATCAACAAGTAGCTTTAAGAACTCTTTATCAATACCTAGTAACTGGCAGTAGTACCCCGCAGTTGTTAGCCAGTCTAAGTAATAGTCCATCTTGTGCGTATGCTTTCTTATGGAGTTAAACAGCTCGGCCATATATGTAGATAGCATATGCACTAAAAAGGTAGCGTACCCCTTGTGGTTTACGCTGACCATAACCTCCTCATCATTTATAAAGAACGGCGACGCTCTCATTAACAACTTCCTACATGATGTAGCAGTCACTTCTTTATGTGCCCCTTTACCTAAGGCTTGAGCAGGTTTCTTCTTTGTCATTTAGTATCAACTCTCTGAACATGGTTATCTTTGTGGCTCATCCATTTGTTGCCCATCTCTTTCAATGTCTTCTTGATACGGGCGTCGTTACGCTTACGCAAGGCCTCAAATACTTCGGGTGTCATAACTCCCCGTAGATTCTTTAAGTTCTGCGTTGTCTCCTCTACAGCATCTGCTTCTTTGTCTAACCCTTTGAATAACTTAATGAAACTGCTTTTTAATAACTTCATGGTAATCCCCTTTATTGAATGATAATACTTCTGTACTGTATGTGTCAACATATAGTTCTCCTTTACTACATTTAGTTCCTATTTTGCTCAATGACTAGCTCTACCTGAGCCACAAACTTCTCAAGTCTTTCATTCCTAGCCCGTAGCTGTCGGTTCTCTTGCTCAAGCGTAGCTATAACATCGTGTGGGTTTGCCCCGAATATCTCAGTAAACGCCTTATCAAACTCATCATTCATCTTCACTCTCCTTTTTATCTGCTAACCATTGTTCAATCATTGCCCAACATTCTTCTTCCCAGTCTTCTCGTATTGAGAATTCAATCCATGTTGTCTTGTGCTTTGGTTTAGGCATGGCTTCGATCTCCTCGCGTGTATAGCCATACTGTTCCATCACATAGTCACCCTCTCGTTTCAATGGTGCTAGCCCGAACGGGTTGTTTTTAAGTAGGTCTTTAATGGGTTCAGATATATCTGTTAACCCCTCGCTCATTCTTTTAGTCATCTTTCTTTACCCCCATAGCTTGTTCCATATGCTTATCAAGGCGAGCCTGAGCTATCTCAATACCTGCCACCTTTTCTTTGAGTTTCTCTAGTGTGAACCAACCTTCTAAATACCAAGTGCGTTCACCCATTCTATGTACCTCAAACTTCTTTTCTTCTTCCATTATGTTCTCCTGTGATATGCGTCGTGTGGGAACGCCTTCATTGATTTAATTAACTGCTCTACATTATCAAACCACACAATGCAGTGCCTCCCGTCCTTTGTATATACATCAAAACTCATTTCTTTTTCCCCTTAGTTAGCTTGGCTATGTGGGCTTCAAGCTCAACGACTCTTTGCGATACTATCTTGTTGTACTTCATGGCTTCTATTATCTCTAGGCTGATAGCCTCAGACCGCTCATTCAAAACATCGGAGCATAACCATAGCACCTCGCTCTGTTCTGTGTTAGTAGTTTGCTCAGCTAGTATCTTTAGCATCGAGGCCACACCCGTAGCTTTCCATGTGTGTTGTTCTATGTTGTTTAAGCTATTCCATAAACTCATTTGTTTCCCCTTTAAAATGGTGCATCTTCAATTACGATTGTCTTACTCTTGCGTTCTACTTTCCTGACATCATACTCAGGGTCAGCTTCTGCAAACCTATCAGCTTCTTCTTTAGTTTCAAAGCCACGCACTGCACCAAACAAGTCGTATACCATATACTTAATGGCTGTGTACTGCGGTACTACTAGGTTCATTTTTCACTCGCTTTCTTTAGTACATTTATTTGAATGCACTTGCTACCGCCCCAATTTTTTCTGTATTCGTCTACATAAGATTGCATACGCTGACAATCTTCTAGTGTTTTTACAGGAGGTGAATAGGTCAAAGCACTATGACTACCATCAAATACCATCAACACCCATGCCAAAATAAATTCATTCATTTCTCACTCGCTTTCTTTATGCCTGCCATTTCAAGACACTCAGGCGTTGCCTTAGCTATTTCAGCATCAATTAAATCATCTAATTGTTTTTTATAGTCTTCAACACTTTTCCATGTCCGTGAACTAAAAATGTCAATAGCAGTATTTTCATGCCTATCACGCAACCAACGATACCTATTAGCACAAACAATCATTTTTTCAAGATGGGCAAGTCTGTCTTGCATTTCTTTTAATTTATCGCAAGGCACAAGAACTGTATTGTGTGGTCTTTGATGCTTTTCTGGTGCAGTGTAAAGTGGTTCAGCATCTTTAATTCTTGTTTGCCAATCAGAACCACTACCACTATCTATGTATAGATAACCGTAACCATCAAAGTCATATCGCATTGCAACAGGTTCTTGTTGAGGTTGTGTAGACATACACCCTAAGTCTTCTGTATACATCACATACCCATCTTCATCTAGCTCAACAGCACCTAGTGCATTTCCCGTTCGGGATATTTCTTCTGTTTCTGCATCATTTTTAGGCAAACTTTCCTGTTCGGGAAATTTATTTCTAGCTCTTAGCTCTTCGTTTTCTTTACGAAGTTCCCTTATCATTTCAGCCAATCTCATTTCTTATCCTCCGTTTCTTGAGTCCAATACTTAGGGTCTTCTATATCCGTAGGCACATCCCGCCATTCATGTTTGCCTGTCGGAATCCATCTATCATATTGAAAAACATGCTCGCCCCATGCTTGTTGAAGTATTGCAACTTCACCATAACGCTTTGTCCAACGCACAGGGGTAAGCGGTTGCCAAACAGTCTTCATTTCGCTTTCTCCCTACTACTTTCTATAGCCTTGACTACCTTGCCTGCAATGTCTTGCCATAAGTCTTTAGCTACCAATGCGTTACCCCAGTCACTATGATCCATCAACACTTGGCGTGAGTAGCTTTCTAAGGCCGTAACCATAAACGCATTGCCTAGAACTTCATTGTCTAGGGCTTTCATTACCTTTTTAGTTGTGTCCATTATTGTCCTGCTCCTTTGCTTGTGTTAATTTTGATTTGGTTGATGTCCTGCTGTAAAGAACTGATGACCGTAGATAAGGTTGAGAACCCTAGCATGATCTGTTGTAGTGCGTGGTCTAGTGCTTGTGCTCGTGGGCTAGTATCTATAAACCTATACTGCGCCCCTGTCGCTCCCTGTATTGTGTCGTTGTTATCTTGCACTACTTCGTCCTTTCTAAATTGGTCAAACATTGGGTCAGCTAAAGTTTTAAATGATGTGTGGTGTGTGTCGGGTTCAGGCGTTATTACAATCTCATTATCCCCACCTTCTTCTCCACACATATCTAAATGCATCCAGATGTTCTGTATCTCACACCTAGGGTAGCCCCCTTTAAATAACTCTATCGCTTCGAACTGATCCTCTGCGTAGAACTCTGTTGTGTAATACCCGCTCTCGTCATGGTAGTAATACTCTATCAAATAGCTTCTTCCATCAATACTCATCACTCACCTCCTTAACTCTGATTCGTGCATCGTCATTCTCTATTGTGAAAGTGCCGTCTAAGTTCTTAGTGGGAACAACTGTTCCCAAAACTACCTGCGTTAGCATCTTAGTAAGCATATAGCCCGCCGCCTCGTGGCGTTTAATTAAGCCATGGTAGTAAGCCGCGATAAGCGTGGCAAGGATAGCCCACGCACCCAAGTAAAGTTCTGCTACTGTTATATCCATTTAGTCCTCCAGTTTGTTTCGTTTGTTGTGATACCCATCGTCATACCCTTCTTCGTAGAACATCCTATCCTTAGAGCCTTCATCCCACGAGTAGTCCTCGTGGTCAAAGATAGTCCTGCCTACCCCCTCTAGTTCTCCGTCAAGCATATCCGCCATACCATCTTCATAGCCCTGTTGATATGGCGGTTTACGCCTGAGCAGATCTGTCTGCGAATCATTCATACTTTGTTTTCCTCCTTCGTAGATTCTTTATATCCTAATACCCACGCCGTAATGAACAACGCCCTATCGTAATCACTCAACGGGCTATCACCATTAGGGTATTGTTCATCTTCGTAGTTGTAGAACTCTTGATTAGCTATATCCTCTATCTCATCAAATCCACCTAAGTCTTTCTCATTCATCTTTATACTCCGTTGGTTTAGCTATAAGTTTGTTGCCCATTGCGTAGAACAATGGGTTCGCTTCTTTGATTAGCTTACGCTTCTCAATTACTCCCTTGGTGTTCATTAGTTTCTTGAGGAGGTTGGTTGATTCACGCTCTGCGAGTGCCCGCAGTCGCCCCTCCTTTCTGCGTTCGTTAGAGCGTTGTCGCTCGGACATTTGTTTGGTTTGTTCGTTGTTCATATATACCCCTTATTCAACATAACTCATGTTTACAATCTTAGATTCCTCGCGTGCCAAGAACGGGAACATCTCTCTCGCATATGCGAAGTCTGATAATAACTTGATGTAGTTGTCCTCGTCAATGTCTTTGTCGATAACCATGTAAGCAATATCTACAAAGGATTCATACCCGAACTTGTCAATAAACTGCATGATCTGACGGCGACTGAACTTCTCTGCTCGGGTTAACCCTGCTATACCCATCTCACAGCAGATGTCATCTACATCTAACTCCACCTCTGCGTAGTCGTCATAGCTATTCTTGCCGTAGCTATTGTGGTATGTCTTACCGACAGGGTTGTAGCTCTCATACTCTGCGTAGTCCCAGTCATTGTAATAGCCTGTGTTGTATCCCTTGTAGCCTGAATACTTGTATGAATAGCGTTGCTTGACTGGCTCGATACTAACTTGCAACTCGGCTAACTCTTGGTCGTCAATGTATTCCTTACTGACTTCCTTGCTAGGTGCAGTCCAAGCGTATGTATTTGATAACCACATACCGCCCCAATACACGCCCTGATTTGCATTAACAGTAGCTCGTCTACCTAAGTTATCCATGAGCACGAACTTATTACCTGAACTGATATGCTCACCAATCAGGATAGCGAACGCCTCGCTAAAGGCGAAGTCAGGATTCTTCTCAAGCATAGGGCGTAAGAAGTCACGAATGTAGTGCCATGTATCTGACTTGGATTTGTTAGCGTCATTACCTGTATGCAAGATGCCGTTGTGCATGAGCCATAGATCAATGCCATGCTCTGACTTGTTAAGCACCTCGTATGGGTGGCAGTTCTCCATGTCAATGTCGCCGTGGGTTTTCATACGCAAGTGGAATGAGCAGTCCTTACCTTGAATGTGAGTGCGATAGAACTGCACGAACTCTGTGTCGGTTTTGGGCAGGATCTTCTCGATAATTAACTCATCACCCTCTACATACATAACACCCACGCCATCTGAGTTGTATGAGTAGAAGTCCTTGAGCCATGCGTCTGAAAGAGCTGGAGATGCTGCAACTTGATTAACTAATAAACACATAATATTTCCTTTTCGTTTGATTGATTGTTTACTGCATTGATTGTTTGTTTGTGGGAACACTTGTTCCCTGATTGTCTACTGCTTTTTATTTACTACTTATACCTCTGCCAACACCTTGTCATCTGCTTCTACTACACGAGGGTTAGCTTTGACTACTGCTTCTTTAGGTATATTGAAACCCTTAGACCGCAGGTATTCCCTTAAAAATCTAGTATGTTTTCTGTTCTCAGGCTTGGATATGTAGCTGATGAAGTGGTCTGTGGTTAGTTCGTTTACACCTACATCTCTACTGAAGTGCCAAGCCATGAATGAGAACTCCAAGCATGACATGATTGTTTCGTAGCGTAGCGTGCCCTTGAATAGTCTGAACTCAATGGTGTTCTCGTTCTGAAAGTTAAGAGCCTCATATCTATCGTCATTGAGATTACGCAGTGGGTTTGAACTACCCTTAGCACGCTTGAGCCAGCTATACTCAGCCTTCTTGTTCTTGATCTGTGCATACCTAGCACTACCATCTCGTCTAGCTAAAGCACGCATGAGCCGTTGATTGTCTGACCCATTAACAAATAGAACTAACTTGGCCGCATGAAACAGATTCATACTAGACTTACACACATGGACATGAAGCCCGCAAGTTCTAGTATCGTGACTGCGTAAGCCACGAATAGGTTTCTTAAAGAACGCTAACTGCTTAGCGTGTATGTCTAGCCCTGTATAGCCTGTAACCATCTCGAAGCCATGATCGAGCGAACCATCTGACTCGAACGCACAATACCTATGCTGATGCCCGTCTGTGCCATGTGTGTAGCCGATATTGCTGTCGATAACCTCAGCCCTGTCGCTCTTGTCGTAGTCCTCGCTGACCTCCATCTCAAGCTCTAAGCCTAGCAACACTCGTGGTTTGTAGTCACTATACTCTGATGGGATATGACCTACTTTACGCTTACTAGAGTGATACTCGCCAATGATGCCGTCATCTTCTTCCTCGTTCTCCTCGTCATTGTAGTCATCATTATTTATGTAAGTGCATCTGTTGTCTGAATATGTATAGCCATCATCACCACACTCTGAGCATACCCAAAAGTCGCCATCATAACACCAGATACCCTCATCTTCACGCTCTAACTTGTTGCAGTCGGTGCAAGTATTCCATTCCTCACAGCTATAGTCATTAACAAGATTACGCCATTTTCTATTGTTAAGCTCTCTGACCCACTTGAACCTGCCGTTAAGCAGATCGACTATCTCACAAATGCAGTCCTCGTCATCTGTTTCTTTGAAGGCTTTGAGGAATTCGTTCACTAACTTACCTAGCTCTTGCATCTCTGACTTTAAGAACTGTCTAGACCAAGTGCCACGCTCTAGACGCATACGGGTTTGGTAGTCAGTTAGCTCAGTAATCCTATCGACTGCTCTGTGGTGCTTGACTTGAACTTCTCTGTTGCCCTTGAGATTTTGCTGTATACGGGTGCGAACTATGTCCATACGCTCGGCTAATGACCAGTTAGGTCTATTACGGAACTGTTCGTTTACATCTACGATTCTATCGCTCATGGTATTACCTTTCATTTGATTTGGTTATAGTTAGCCGATTAGGCTAACTGTCCTGTGGGAACAACTGTTCCCTTTTTGCTACGCTTACTACTCTACTACAAAAAACAAACTAAAACAAACTAGGCTGTAAACCTAGTGCTGAAAAACTGATGACCGTAGTTATGTTGGAAAGAGAAGACTCACCCAACTCTGTGGCAAGCACATCATGCGGTCGCACCTCGTCTATGCGGTATGTCCTAGTCCGCCCTCTGTAATCCTTACGCTTTATTATGTCGCCTACCTGTATCTCGTTGCCTTGCTTATTTATTATCTTCATGCTTAATCCTTTGGCGATGTATTAAATGTATTGGCTGTGTTCACGCCATACTCGTCATAGACTTCAGGCTCTTCAAAGAAAAACATATCACCCTCAAGCGTAAGTTCTTCTACCTCAACGAACTCGTCTGTGATGTCAAGGGGTATCTGACTACCTACATTATCCGCATACTTGACGGCTTCATCTACATCTGCAAAGGCACGCAAGTTTACCCAGCCACTATCAGGCCCAAAGCTCTTAACTATATACACTTTCATTTCAACACCCCCATAAGAATATCAACTACTAAAATTAAACTACCAATTAAAACAATAACTTCGCCCATCTTATCTTCGTTCATCTTACTCTCCTTAGTTTCGCCCTGATCTCGGGCGGTATTGCGTTAAATAAATTCTGTAGGTCTGCTAGTTCTGTGGGTGTATAGCAGTCCGCGATTTGGTTAGGTGGAGCGGGTTTTGTTTTAGGGTTGAATTCTTTTATTAGTTCTTCTGCGTGTTGCTTGGCTATCAGGTAGTCCTGTTCTGCCCACTCTTTCAGCTCAGCCCTGCACCCTTTCCAATACACATACTTACTACGAACAAACCCCATCAACGCCTTTCTATACTGTCCTAGCAAGTCCGCCCTATGATTGTTCCATCTGTTCTTGGCTCCTCGTTTCTTTTTGGCGTTGGCTGATTCATCTAGTTCTTTTATCTTTAGTTCTCCGAGTATGCTGTGCATATCTCCACTCACCATCTTATTCTGTATCTCTTTGCGTGTGAGTGGCTTGGTTCTTTTTGCTTTTGTCCAGCAGTCTTTACACTTCTTGCTTATTGTTTTTAGTCTGGTGTTCGTTGGTCGCTTGAGTAGGGCTGATGATTGTGCCTTGGTTAGCGTGCGTATGAATTCTTTTCTTGGTTTTATTTCTTTGCACGCTGTGCATTGTATGTGGTCGGGTTGTATGTTTTGTTTCGTGGGAACAAGTGTTCCCTCTATGTCTTCGTCATCTATCTCTATCATTTTGTCCACCTTGTTCGTTGAATGTCCGCTTATATTACACTAAAGGACAGCTGTGTGCTACAGCAGTTTTGCATATGGGGCTTGGGTCTGAGGGCTTGGTGCATAAAAGTCTACTTAAATACAGGAATTATTAAACTAAGCAACTTACCTTTTTATATCTACCCACTTTTACTTTCTATTACTTATATATATCTATATCTCTTTATATATAGGTAATAGTGTTTCACTGTGGACAGTGCTTGATAACATAAGGGGTTTGGGGTGACTTCGCTATGTCTTCGCCTGTTTGTAAGTGGACAATAGTCCACTGCACCCTTTTCGTGCATACCTACAATCAAACTAATAACCTCTCTTTAAAAGGAATAGCTGAGCGTCTGCAACGGGCACCACAACGAGATCGGGGTTGCGTTGATACCCTACCTTCCAATGCTTTACAGCAGTCCCTAAAGCCTTCCATTCGCCTACAATCGCATCTGTCTTTTTGTCGATTAAGAAGTAAGCTCCGCCTGTGAATTTGTTTGCGTTAAGTTTCATTTTGTTTCTCCTTTGATTGATGTTGTGGGAACAGTTGTTCCCTTTAGTTGAACTGCATTGTCTTACGGATTCTTTTGAACCTTGGTTGTTTCATCTTGCCCATGATGCGGGCTAGTCTTTGTGCGTGTCGTTGTTCCCATACTTCACGCCTGATGCACCACATTCTTACGCCTGTGTTCATTTTGTTTCTCCTTGGATATGGTTTAAGAACATTAGAGTAAGTCCGATTGTGGATAGGACTAGGGTTGCTAAGTAAAGTGGTGCTGGGTTGTCCGCTACGATTGTGATGCTGAGTATGAATGTGCCGAATAGGGCTAGGTTCATAAAGTATTCAAGTGCTTTCATGTGATTCTCCTTTGGTTTGACATAAATTAGAACTGCGACAGAGCCTGACATCCACGCTTACTTCGCCAAACTCTGTCAAATGTGGGAACAAATGTTCCCTGATGGTTTTGGTTTTTAATAATTTGTTCCCTTAAGCTGTTAGTAGCTTGATTAACTTTGTGATTTGGGCTTTGCTAAACTTGCCTTGAATTGCTTTGGCTTGCTTAGCTACCTCGTCTACTTGCTTGACTGTCTTAGCTTTCTTGACTAGGGCTTGATAGATTTGAACATCTCGTTGCCATTGGCGTAAAGCGGTGTCATCTCGGTTCTCTCTTGTGCAAGCCTCGTCTGTATAGAATGACCAAGTGCCTGAGCTTGTTTGCTTGTAGAAGATAGTCCGCTTGTATTTCGTGCCATATGCGGTTGCGTGTGTTTCGGCTAGTTGTTCTATTACTTTATTGTCTAGGTATCCCTTGCTGTTAAGTGCCTTAGCGACTATGTCCTTGAATGACATACCTGATGTGATGTAGTTGCTGTAAGCATTGATTAGATTAGATGTGTTCATTTGTTTCTCCAAAAGTAAAAGGGAACAGATGTTCCCAAAAAGAAAAGCCAAGTGATTAGCTTGGCTTGGTTGAATCGAGTGGGCTTTGTTTCCCAACCGATAACTCTATTATACCAAATGGGGTTTTGCTAGACCTTGGATTTGGCTTGGCTTGACCCCACGGGGTAGGCATAACCCCTTTTTGACGACCATGAGCCCTCCGCCATAGAACACTGTTTGTTAGCCGCAAACCAAAATTTCTGTAAAAAATGTACAACGCCTATGTCAAACACTATATAAATCAACAACTTATAAAAACCCCCAAAACTTCTATGTAAAATTTTATACAATCTTGTCTAACTTTGGACTATGGGGTTTTGTGTAGTATGTTACACATTTTTTGTGGTATATTGCTTTTGGGGTTGAGACTACTCGGCCGTACCGAGGCTTTGGTTGTTGAGCCAGCGTAGCAAATCAATAACCACCCTTATTTTTTTGTATCGTATTTTGTGCACTACGTGTGCATTCTGTTTATTTTGTGGTACACTAAACCTGTTATGAAAAAAAGCCTTCTACTTCCGCGACCCACATCATACCTATCAGGGTGTGGTGTAGTGGTTAACATGGCCGCCTTGGAAGCGGGCGATCGCAGGTTCGACTCCTGCCACCCTGACCAGTTTTAGTTTTTTAAAAACTATCACATAACACAAAAAAATCTTTTATACTTACAACGCGGTCACGTTTTTCTCCTTTCATTTGGCGTGGTCGTACTCTCCTTCGCGGTGACTGATTACCATCGCACCAAAACCCCGGCTGCTCCCCTCAGTCGGGGTTTTCCTTTTGTAGTTTGTTTTAGTTGGTATTTGGCTTTATTTTTGGTGTATACTCTACCCATAAATGCTGCACTGCAGCATAAACAACCTAAAGGAAAATAAAATGTTTGGTTTAGAACTATATACAGAAATGATGCAGTTGGCTGAGAAACAAAGAAAAGCATTTGTACAAGCGCTTGAACAAAGCACAGAGTACGCACAGACAGAATTAAAAAAAGTTGCAAAATTCTTTGAAGTGAAGTAATATATCGGTGTGGGTCTCACTATCCCACCTTTCCTAAGTAGAAGTTTAAGTATTACCACGGCCGCCTAGTGCGGCCGCTTTCTTTTTATTTATGATATACTTCACACATTCGCTACACCCATAGCGCCAAGAAAGAGGTAAGAAGAGAGTGTTTGACCATTTGGTTTCAAAAGCTGCATCTGAGTTTGTGCCTGAGATCGACGACGACTCGGGGGAAGTGGCGTTCACGCCAGTAGAAAAAATAAACGCAGCCCAAACACTAGGCGCCCAAAGCCAAACAGCTAATTGGTTAGCTGAACTTACCCAAGACGATGAAGCGATCATCGACAAAGCACAAGAACAAAAAGTATCAGATACGTTCCAAGCCTTAGCAACACAAGACCCCAAAGCAAAAAATAAACTCCTGGAAATGCAAGTTCCGGAAGAAATACGTGCGTCGGTAGCTATGGTTACTGCGTACCAGTGGAAGTTTGTTGAACAAGCAAACGAGATGCGAGCTATGGCTGTTGCTAAGATTGTTAAAGAGACAGACCATCCAGACGCCAGAATAAGATTAAAAGCACTTGAGATGTTGGGTAAAGTTACTGAGGTTGCTCTGTTTACTGATCGTGTTGAAGTACGACGTGAAGAAATGAGTGATGAAGAGCTTGAGAAACAGATTCGGGAGAGGCTAGGAAAATATATGGGTGATGCAGATGTGGTAGATGCTGAGGTTAAAAAAACTGATGAATAAAGAGCAGATCCTACAAGCGCTACCGCACATGAGTAAAGAAGAAAAGCTTGCTCTGTTGGCAGACCTTAGTGAAAAAGACAAACGCGTAGAGTTAAAAGGGTCAGCTGCAGACCCAATAGATTTTGCAAAAGCTGTTTATCCAGGTTTCAAGATAGGGCCTCACCACCGCAAGCTAGCTAAAATTTTCCAAGACGTAGTTGACGGGAAGAAGAAACGTGTAATAATAAACATAGCACCGCGTATGGGTAAGTCTGAGTTCTCATCGTACCTGTTCCCTGCGTATTTCTTGGGTAAGTACCCCGACAAAAAGATCATCATGGGTACCCATACGGCGGGCTTATCTGAAGACTTTGGTAGGCGAGTGCGAAATTTAATCGATTCAGATGAATACAAACAGATATTTCCAAACACAGAAGTCGCGGACGATCAGAAAGCTGCGGGCAAATGGTCTACATCTGCTGGTGGACAGTATTATGCTGCTGGTGTTGGCGGCGCTCTTGCCGGTCGTGGTGCTGACTTATTTGTTATTGACGATCCGCACTCTGAACAGGACATGAAAGCTAATAGCCGGCTAGCGTTTGATAACGCTTGGAGTTGGTTTCAGACTGGTCCGTTGCAACGTCTCATGCCTGGCGGTGCAATTATTGTAATTATGACTCGCTGGAGTTTGCTTGACCTTACAGGCCGCTTGATTGACTACCAGATTAAGAACCCAGGCACAATTCCGTGGGAAATTGTTGAGTTACCAGCCATAGTTAACGAGGGGACCGAAGAAGAAAAGTCTCTTTGGCCTGAACAATGGACTCTAGAAGC
>Ga0208618_1000098_pt1 | contig 39999 bp, 35 predicted proteins | sample CryBogCBE18Jul08_FD_184585 | JGI IMG/M metagenome (GOLD analysis project Ga0208618, IMG submission 184585) | Freshwater microbial communities from Crystal Bog, Wisconsin, USA - CBE18Jul08 (SPAdes) | ecosystem: Environmental > Aquatic > Freshwater > Lake | place: Crystal Bog, Wisconsin, USA...
GACCTGTTCCAATGCCAGTACTGCCAAGAAGTCTTTGACTTTGAAGATCTTACCATTGACCACGTTAACCCACGTGCCAACGGTGGTAAGACTGTGTGGGACAACTGTGTAACTGCTTGCAAGCCCTGCAACCACAGCAAGGGTGACAAGAAGAACATTCGTCCCTTAAACATGCCCTACAAGCCAGACTACTATGCCTTGGTCAAGAAGTGGAAGGACATGCCTTTTACTGTGAAACAAGAGTCGTGGAATCAATACCTAGGTGTTGACAAGCGAGTTGTTAGCCACCGTTAAAGGTTGGACTTGTTGCGGGGGATTTTGGGAGCCGGTGCATCGCCCACCGGCTTTTCTCCGGTTAAATAGGGCTTGCTGAACCACAGTTTAAACCATTCGGGTGTACCTGGTTTAATGTGGTTGGCTTTTTCTAATTTTTGTTTTTCTGTACCAGTGACGCTGATATTGCTGCCAATTGGGCTTGGCATGTCTTTGTCTGCTGCATCTGCATTCATAGCAGGATCATGTCCGCCTGCTGTGTAGAAATCTTCCTTAACCAAGATGCCGGCTAGCTTTTTCATGCGAACTAGATCCGCATTATCCATGTGTGCATCAGGATAGCCTTGCTCTCCTTCGGGCACGAAATCGGCACTGGTTACTCTGTATTGTTTCATCGTTTACGTACAATAGGACCTGGGTTGCGGTGTGGGCTTACTTTGTGTACATAGTCTGGTTCACGACTCTTGTTGTCATGGCTAACCATTTTACCATCTGTTGGAACAGTCTTCATTGCTGCGTCAACCATGTTGCTTTCTTCTTGTGTATATGGATGTAGTGTGTTGTACTTCTCATACCAAGTTTCAGCAGGACTGTCCACGGCCTTTGTGCTTTTGCCATCTGCTTTGGCCATGGCCATCATCAAACGGTTCATGTGATAGACACGATCATATCCACCTACGTCACGTGCGCGATATACATTGCCTGTATGTACTGCATCGTGATCTGGGTGCATGTTTTTTTCGTCTGTCTTTGGCTCAGCGTGTTCTTCGGGCGCATGGTCAATGCGGTCTTCAGCTTCGGCCAAATAGTCTAAAAATGTTTTCATTAGCAATTCCACTTTCTTAAGGCCAATGCTTTGCGTGTTGGCTTGCCGTTTGGCTTTTTCATTGGGCCTTTAACACCACTCATTCTAGCACAGAAGCTCTTGCGGCGTTTGGCTGCTTTGCTGCCTGGCTTTAGTTTGCTGGGCTTGGTAGTAACTGCTGTTTGCAATTTGCTACCAGGATGTTCTCTACGATAGCTCATTACACCTTTGCGGTTCAAACCACCGTTCTTGTTTTTACCTGCTTTGCGATGCCATGCTGCTGACTCATTTAGCAAGTCTTCGTCGCTGTGATCTTCTAACAAGTCCCATACTGCTTCACTGTCAACGCCATACTGTTCAGCTAGTTGTTCAACCATTTCTTCAATACGATCAAACTGTTCATCAACATGTTTAGGCTTTTGATGATGCTTTTTCATGTTGATAGCAATGGCTGCTTGCTGTGCGGCATTGGCAGCTTCGTCCATTTCTTCTTCCATCATGCCTTCGGCAGCATCATACTCCATGCGTACATATATGGTAGGTTGCTCATGGATACTGGTTGGATTTTTAAACCAAATTTTGGCATTGGGAAAATCAGTGTTGAGTTGGTCAATGATTTTTTGGTTATGTTTTTTAAGGGTATTGCCATAGCTTTTGATCTTAACGCTGACTCCACGAGTTCCTTTGCTGGTATGTACAGTGATACCTTCGGGTCCGGGAGCATTAATCAACTTGCTAAGTCCTGCATTTTGAACTGCTCGTAGTGCCATTGGACGCAACGAACGCATCCAAGTGGCGTCGTCTGGAGTACCTTCTTCAATGCTTTCGTTGGGCACACAGTTGTTGACACGGATGCCAGGATGTGTAGGACTAGGCTTTGTGCCTTCCTTGTGCTTTCCGGGCCAGCACTTTTCAGCACTGCGTTGTGCCTGTGTGCGTTGCTTTTCAGCAACGACCGTTTCAACGATGACGTCAGTTATCTTCATTTTGTTTTGATACCTTCGTATGCTTGCATCAACTTACGACCCATAGCTTCAACAAAGTCAAACTCTGCTGCGGGCTTGATCAATTCTTTGCTTTCTTGCATGGCCAATGGATTGTCACTGAATCGTGCTGCACCATCTTTATTCATTTTCTTTTCCATACCAGCTACTTCGCCGTCGCCGCCACGTAGTAATACATCTTCGTCCTGTACTTGTTCGTCAGGAGTATTGTCATATGTAGGAGGTTCTGGATATGTAGTATCACCGTAGTCTTTGCCTTCTTGGAAGATACCTGCCAATCGAGCCATTTCTTCTAAGCTGCTAGTGTCTCGGTACTTCTTACCATCAATTTCAAATTCTTCGCCGTCTGGTGTGTCTTTCAAATGCTTAGTAAACAAGTTACCTTCATGGCAACTGCATTGGCTTTCATACATACCACATTCGTTACACATACCTTCGTCTAGGCTGCTAGTGTCTTTGAATGTTTTGCCGTCTAGTTCAAACTCGCCGCCTTTTGGTGTATTTGCTAGTTTGCCAGTGAAAGCGTTGCCTTCGTCTGTGATACCTGCCAGTTTGGCCAACTCGTCTAGTTCATCGTGAACTGCTAGTTTAGGAGCGTCTAGTTTAGTCATGCCAGGGTGCATACTACGTGCAGCATCTTGTGCCTGTACGTTGCCTGGAGTCAATGGGGCTGCGCCTGCTGCTCGACGTTGTACTGCTGGTACTTCGTATGGAACTGGACCTGCTTCTTCCATTTGCTTTTTAGCATGGTTGTGTAGGTGCATGAAGTCACGTAGACGATCTGTCATGTCGCCTGTAGCCTTGTATGCTCGGATGTCTTGATTCATGCACTCTAACATTTCTTCCAATGTCATGTTGCACTCGTCCATCATCTTCTTAAAGTTTACACTTTCAAGCACCATAGTACCCGCAGTCTTGCGACTCTCTGGAAGTACTGGAGCCGCATGTTTGCCCTGAGCTGCTTTGATACTGCCTTTGAGGCTGGTAATATGATTTCTTGATGGCATGCCTTTTCTTGGGCCGCGATCCAATACATCATGTCCACGACGGCCAAAACCTTTTTGCAAAGGATCATTATGATCAAATTCTCCGCCACCTTTGAGACGCTTGGCGCCTGGGTAGTTGTCGGGTTTTGGATTATAATAATCTTCGTCGCCGTAGTAATCATCATCGGCACCACGTGGCTCTTGTGTGTACAATTTGCCTTTGTGTTCAGGATCACGCCATTTTGCTGCTTCATCAACTGTGTCTTGGTTACCTTTGCCTTTGATCACTGTGCCTTTTTTGCCTTTAGGTGCTTTGTCGGGAACACGACCAAATGGGTCATTTGTCTTGCTGTATTCAGCTGGCTTTTCCTTCTTAGGACGACCCTTTTGGCCTGTCTTAGGCTTATGCTTTTCTTTTTTCTTAGGAGCATCATCACCATCATAGTCAGTACCGTAAGTACCACCTTTGTAGATAGTGCCAGTTTTTGTTTTTAGTGTTTCGCGTTCTTCCGCCATACCTTCCCATCTTTCTGGCTCCACAACTTCTACTTTACGGTTGTTGAACAATAGAATAACTGGAGCATTTTCTTGATCGGCAATGTCTTGTGCTACTCCGTTGGCGTGATCCTCATCGTGAGCATCAAACTCATATGATTCACCTTTAGGATCACTTGCTAAAACAACTTTCCATTTATTGCTAGATTCCGCCACACCTTTGATAGTATAGTCTGGTCGACTACGACCTATTTCTTGATGTAGGTCTTTGAGTGCTGCTATGGCATCTTCTCTGCTGTCTATTCCATCATATCCACGGTCAGCACGATAGTGGAAGCAACCCCAACTGTTACCGTCTTGATAAATCTCACCAACAGGTTTGCCATTCTTGGACTTGATTACTTGTGCGTTGGGATAAACAGTATCATCCATGCCTTCCGTCACGCCTTGCTCGGACTCGCCCATTTTCTTGCCAGTGGCTGCGGCTTTTTGGAATGCTGCTTTGCCATACTTCTTACGACCAACTGCTGCTGCAACTGCTGCTGGGTTCTCAGCACCGCCCTTCTTGGCAGATTTTTCAACTGCTTTGAAGCCCATGTATTTTTCACTTAGGTTTTGTTCAACACCTTTAACGCCTTCAAGGATACTACCCTTGGCTTCAACGCTTTCGTAGATGCGTTCTGCCGCCTGCTTAGGTGTCTCTGGCTCTGGCTTTAGTGCATCCAGCTTAGACATGATGTTGTAAATGTTATTATGGTCGCTCATTATTTGTTTCCTTTTGGCTTACGGTAGACTATGTTTTGTTTTGTACCTACTGGAGCAGTAGTACCCATTGGCAAATCATTTGTTGTTTTGCCATAGCTAGATTGCTTGTCTGTACCAATTTTGGTATCAGTACCCGCAACCTCATAAGCCCGGCTCATTGGCTCTTTGCTTAACTCTTTTAGCAGACTATCAACACGTTGTTGGCCAGCGATTGCCTGTGCGCCTTTAACGTCTTCTAGTTCTGGATTTTCAATAACAGGACCGTTGGCACCTTGTGCAATGATTCCTGCTTCTACTAGTTCTTCTTGTTCAGCTTGGTTCAGTGTGTATACGCAAACTTTTTCGCTTGGTACACCGGCACGGTTAATAACCAATTGACGAACTTGTTCAGCAATGGTTGGGTAGTTGACAGCAACATCGATATGATGGCATTCGCAAGGACCCAATTTGCCAAAGTCTCTGTGTTCTTGTATAGGCAAACGCTTGGGAGCAGACATTGTTTCTACTTCATAAGCGTCTAGTGCGTTTTTGATTGCTTCTTGCAGGTCTTTGTTGCAGTCGCAATTTGCCAGTTTGATGCGGAATTCATACAACTTCTTAGCGTTGTAGAAGTAATTCTGAAATGTTTGTTGTACAGCCATATCGTTAGTGTCCTATTACTATATTTATAAAAGTTTACTTCTTTTGGCTTGCGAGAATCTGTTTTAGCAGTTCGTTGCGATCCAGCACCATGCCCTGTCCATCTATTGGCTCTTCAGGATCTGCTGCTCCTGCCTTGGCATCTTTGGCTATTTGATGATCTAGTCGTGCTTTTTGTAGTTGCAAACTAATCATACGCAACTTCTTGTCCATTTTAGCAGTCTTGGCTGTGATAGCGTGTCCCAACATGGTACCTGCTGTCTGCATGATAACGCCGGCAAAGCGTGGGTCAATGTTCATACCGAGATCCATAAGATTTTCTGCGTGTGTCTTAGCAAGAGTTGCCAATTCATCTAATTCTGAATCTGTTGCAGTATCTAGATCTCGTACAAGAGGCAAAGCAGCATCAATTTTACTAATTGCAGAATCAACCTCTGTTATTATATCTTGATGATTTTCTACAAACTGTTTTGCTTCTTCAGCACTTGTGTCGTCTGGGATGGGCGGTAAGTTTAATAGTTGAGCTAGTTTATTGGTCATACCGTATTTATTTCGGTAATCCAAACCGTTTGTTAAATCCCTCTTGGCGATCTATTATATTTTTTACTGTTTTCCAATCAACTGTTAACGTCTTGGCTATAGCGTTTATACTCGATTCAGTTTTCATTATTTCAAAAACAGAGTTAGCTAGATCTTTATTTAGCACCGTGAAACAAATCTTTTTCTGTAATGATACGGAAGTAAAGTCCGTTGGCTTTGCAGTATGCACTGGCTGCTTGCCATTTGGCCATGTTCAATATGGCTGCTGCTTGGGCACGTTTGCTATTGCCCGCTGCTTCTAGTGTGGTCTCTTTGCTGGGCTTAATTTCCCACATTTCAGCATGTTGTTTGTTATTAGCATCTACGTAGACTACAAAGAAGTCTGGCACGTAGATTGTGTTCTTGTTGGTAAAGGGATTGCGATAGTTAACGTGTATTGCTTCGTTGGCCCACTGTGTGATGTTGGGATTTGTGTCGCACATACGCATTACACTGTGTTCCCAACTGCTTCTATAGTGTGGGGTATTCTTGCCCACATATTTTTGAGGGTTCAGTAATTGATAAAACCCGTTAGCGTACTTGCTCATTATGCTAGAATCGCTCGAGTTACATATTTGTTTTGCACAGGGCTATTGTTAACACCAACTAGGCTTGTGCCCACACGGTTCAAGTTTAAGAACATGGCAAGATACAGGTTTAGTTCGCCAGGCTTTAGTGCTTGGAACTGTTGTACAATGCTCATGGGATCCAGTCCCTGTGCTAGTGCTGTATAGATCACTGTGCTGGCCAATACTGCTGCGCTCTGTTTGTTACCGCCTGTTACTTGTTGAAAGTAAGCTGTGATAGCGTCATTTTGATTTTGCGATACAGTAGTTGGTGCTGCAAAATAATTGTTGAAGTACTGTCCAGCAGGTGTGGACTTGTTGTTACTTAGATCAACTGTGGTAATATTATTTGCGTTGCTCATGATGTTATTCCTGGCGGTAATGGATTACTTGCTGCTCTTGCATTGCCAATATTTTCGCCGTTGCTGTTTATAACTGCTGCTGCTTTGCTGTTACCCGCTGGGGCAGGCTGTGCAGCCGGTGTAACCTGTTGATAGTATACCCCAACGCTGTTTAGTCCTGCAACAGATTGATTGGGAGTCGCACCTGTTGGTGTTCTAGGACCACTGTTGTTGTATATGATGTTAAAATTGGTTGCCATGTTATTCTGCAGATTGTATCAAACTGTTGGTTCCGCTGGCTGCACCAGGTTTAGGCAAGCTGAGTCTGTTTAGTGTATTGGTATCGCCACTGAGGATGCCTTGGCCAATATTTTTTAATTCTGCGCCAGCTAGTCCCAATAAGTTTTGACCTTTTAGCTTGTTGAAGCTGCGTAGTGCTTGCAAACCGCCACCTAGATAGTTTGGGTTTGAAACTTCTTGTCCTTGTTCATTGAAGGTAGTGCGACTTAGGCTTTGCCCAATACCATTGGCTGTATCTAGTAAACCGCCAGGGCCTAGTAGGCTTGTTGTTCCACCACCTGCAGGTGTCAGTGGGCTTGGTACTCTATCGTAACCTTCTGCTGTAGCAAATCCATCAGGCTCGCCGCTGGGCAACACTGAACCATAGTTGTACAGTACAGTTTCATAGCTGACAGTCATGGTGTTTTCAAGAAATTCGTTTTGTCCCTGTTGATGCTGTCCGTGACCAAAGCTGGTAATAGTTGGGTTAACCAATACATATTCTGTAAAACGTTTTTGGTGTAGGCTGTAGATTTTAATGCTGTTCAACAGACGCTCAACACTACCGTTGCTGCCGTACTTGGCAGGTTGATAGCCCCAGTGTTCAGTCTGTTGTTGATTGTACTTGGTGGGTTGTTGATATGATGGATCAGAGTAGTCGCTGTCTCTATAGTAGTGACTCATGTAGTCATACCAGAAGTCACGTACAATGTCTGCGCTGTCATCGTGGAAAGTGATCTGCACAGGCTCGTATTTGATTTTGTTCTGCACAATGTTCACACGGTTATAGGCATTGTGTGTTTTTGTGTCTATGGTATACTTGGGCAACTGCACACTCTTGACCAACATACCTAACTGTATCTTCTCCAAGTTAGGCAATCGGCTTAGGCTGCTGTTAACATCAAATGCCACATGAAATAGAAAACTATACTTGGGACTTAGCTCGTAGGCATTGCTGGTAAAGATTTTACTGGCATGCTGGAAGTCACGGACGCTAGGGCCAGTGCTAACTCCATGTAGGATATCATTAATTACGCTCATACTAATATTTATCCAATAAAAAACCCGCCGAAGCGGGTCTTTTAAGTTTAGTGGTATTAACCAGTAATAGCGCCAATAGTTTGGCTGATACTTGCACCAAAGCCAACGCCAGCAGTTTGACCACCGGCTGGTAGTTGTTCCGCGTTGTCGTAGCGGATGCTCAATGCGATCATTTGAGGATCACTGCTGTTATAGTTCAATTCACCGTAGTCAACTGAGCTCAAGAAGCAACCATATAATGCCCATGATTCAAGCACGTTTGGAGTTGCGGCGCCGTTGCCGCCGTCTAGGATGTCAATTTGAAGTTGGAACTTGTAATCGATACCCGATGCTGCACTGGCTTGTTCTTGGAAGTCAAATTGCTTCTGGATTTGTTCGCCAACTAGTTTGCTGACGTTTCCGCCTGCATCATCACGTAGGTTAACTGTAGTTTCGTCCCATTCAGGTTTACCTTGGAAGTAAACTTTGCTGTTGTAGATATCAACAGTAACTGGGTTGAACTTAACGCTTGGACGTTTTGCGTCCGAAACTTGTTTAGTTAATTCAATTACATTGTTGGTGCTTACGCCAAAGTTTACAAAACTTAGACGGAAACGATACTTTAGTTTTGGCATCAACAGGCCCTGGCTAGTAGCGCTTGCGCCACCTGCTAGGGGTACTGTAAAGTTTGTTAAGGATGCTACTGCCATTTGTTTATTCTCCTGTATGTATTATTTACCTAATTATTTGCCGCCCAACTTGGCGATGTCACCTGGGTTGAACAAACGAATTGGAATGTAGATAAACTCAACATCTTTAGTAGGTTCGATAGCAACGTCTGCATACAATTGATTGTTTGCAATACGATCTGGTGTGTTGTTTGTAGTATCGCAAACTACCAAGTAGTCGTAAATACCGCGTTTTGCAACCAAATCGTTCAACGCACGGTTCAATGTTGCTGCAAACTGGTCACGTGTGATCTTGTCGTTAGGTTCGAACAAGAACGCATTGCCTGCGCTTGAGAAGATTGTACGGATGTAGTTGACCAAACGTGCAACGTTGACACGGTCCATACTTTCTGTGTTTGGATCGCGTGTTTTCTGACCCCATACAACTAGTCCAATACCTGGAATAATTGTGATTGGGTTAATCTTGTTTTGATACAGTGTATCACGTAGGGCTTGGTTAACACCAGTACGAGTAAACTCGCCTGTAGTTGTATTCAAGTAGCCTAGGTCTGTAGCGTTGCTTACTAGACCACGGCGTGTGCCTGCTGGAGCAAACCAAGGGAAAGCCACGTTGTCGTTGTACAAGTATGTACGCAATGCCATATGGCTTGGAGGAACCATGATCTCGTTACCGCTTAGGTCGCTGCTCAATCCGCTTGGATAGTATACAGCCAAGTATGGATCGCTAGTTGTAAGTCCGTCACCATTTGTATCATTGCTCCAGTTAATCAAATCAACTGGGTTAGTACTCAAGCTCATTGGAGTGTCACCAATAACGAATGCTGTGTTAGCACGGTCATTGTTTAGACTTACCATGTCGCTGATTAGCTCTGGATAACCAGGAGCACAAATCAAGCTGAACTTGAATTGTTCTTCACGGATTTCAGTGTTGGCATCTAGTGCTGCCTTCATTGCGTGAATAACAATTTGACGTTGTGCTTTATGTCCAGCATAAGGACTGCCATCATCTTTTAGTCCGCTTGCTGTTACCCATGTACCAGTTTGTAGTGGTGCCCAGTATGCACTGACTGCTGGATTACCATTGCTGTCAACTGCTGGGGTGTTGCCAGTGTTGCTGTTTTGTAACGACACATAAATTGCTGTACCGTTTGTGGTAATTTTAGCGCCTTTAGCGTAGGTTGTACCGCTTGCATAAGTTGCTACGTTGTCACTGGTAGTGTTGAAGTAGTTTGTAACAAACTTCTTAACGTTGTAACCGCTGCGGCGTGTGTTTAACAACAACATGCCACGTGGATATAGTTGTGGATTAGGAGCGTCTAGGTCTAGGTAGTTGCTCTGTGCCATTGCAATTGGTGTGATTTCTGTACCGCTTGCTGGATCGTTTGTACCAGTGATGTCCCAACGTGCATCTGCAAACAAGATACCGTTTGTTGTGATTTGGTCTGTGTTGTCAATAGCAACCCAGTTACCACCGTTCCAACGGCTTAGCTTAGGCCAGTTTTCCAAATCGCTTGTGTCTAACCACAAGTCACCTTTGGCCAATGTGCTGTTGTCTGTTTGTACTGTTGGGGCACTAGCTGCTACGATTACGCCAGTTGGATCTAGTGTACCGTATGTTAGGCTATAACCACGTGCATCAGTAATGCCTGTTTGATAGCCAACCCATGCTGTACCAGTGTTGATCATGATGTCAACTACTGTAGGATCGCTGTAGTACCACAATGTTCCGTTAACAGGATCTGCTACGGGCTGTACATTGCTGTATGTATAAGTTAGGTTAGCAAAACCAGTGATTGTAGTTGTTGCGTTAGTACCTGTACCGCTTACTGAAACGTTGGTAGTGCTTGCACTGAACCCAGCGTTGGTAATAAGGTTAGGATACGAACTGTTGAGAGTCATTGAAATCTCACCACCAGCTGTGTGAGTCAATGTAATAGCTCCGCTTGTTGTTACAGATGCTTGAATCAATGATCCGAAACCTGCACCCAATACTGCTGTTACAAAGTCTTGTGCGCCACCGCTGCCACCAACTGTGATTGTCTTAGTTGTGTATGCCAACGCACCAGGTGTAGTGATGTTCATAGTAAATGAACCAGTCAAGCTGCCTGATACTGGGCTACCAGTAGCACTTACTGCACCACTAACTGATCTAACCAATGGCACCCAACCTGCATAGAACAAGCCGTTACCTGCTGACAAACCAATTGGGTTTGGATCTTGACGCATGATAATAGTACCTGCGCCAAAGTTGATACCGCCACCTGTAGGGTCTATTGCAACTAGTGCTGCTCTTGTGTTTAGGTAAGAGTTAACTGCTTGTGTAACCCATAGTCCTGTTGTAGCATTGTATTTCTTGAATACAAAGTTAGAACCACCGCCAGTAGCACCTTGTTTCAACCAAACAGATCCGTTTGGAGCAGGAGTAGTATCAGTAGAAGTCCAGTAAGGAACGTTTGTGAACGAACCATAACCTACTGTTGGCAATGTGTCTGCTGCTTGGAACTGTGTTGTATAGTAGTTGCCAGTAGACAAGCCAATTGCGTTAATAATTGCTGCATTAGAACTGTTAGCCCATGATGACAAGCTGATAACAACGTTACCTTTAGTACCACCATAAGTTGTACCGTCGCTGTAGATTGCAATCTTACCGTTTAGCACGTCAGCGCTAATACCAGAAATAGCTGCTGTGTTGATTGCTGATGCAACGTTAGACAATAGTTGTCCGCTGGCTAATTCAACTTCAATACCGTTAATAACAATGTTAGATGATGTTGAAAGTGTTCCGGTACCAACTGTGATTGTACCAGTTACAGCTGGGTGGCTTTGGTGCCACTTGGGAGTACCAACTAGAACCCATTTGTTACTCAAACTGTTTGGATCTAGAGTACCAATATCTGTACCTGCTTTGTAGTAGACACGGTTATTGCGGTCACTAGTAACAACTGCATAGCTACCAGTATTACCAATGCTTTGAATTGGAGTATAAGCATAGCCAGATCCGCCTGTTAGTGCGCCCTGTGTGTTTGCCGATGTTGTTTGTGTAGAATCAGTAATAACGATAGGAGTTTCTAGAGTAAAGCTCTGTGTATCTTTGCTCCACTCGTAAATGCCCCAAGTTGTATCTGCTGTGTCAAACCATGTTGTTCCATCTGGAACTGCGCTAGTTGGACGAACGCTGGTGCCTGATAATTCGTTTAGGTCAACGTCTGCACGAACTGCATACAATTGATTACCTAGGCCCAAGGCGCTGTAAGCTGCCATTAGTCCGTATTCGTTCAATTCGTTTCCGTGTAGTGGTGTGCCTGCACTGCTTTGTTGGAACACTGGATAACCCATTGCTGTGCTCAATTCGCGTTGGCTACCAAACACTTGCAACATGCCTGCATTGATTTTGCTTGTTCCGGTTGCTGCTGCACCGTTGATTGTTTTGTCTTGTGCGGTTGCTAGTAATACCAGTGGAACTGTTCCCACTGCGTTGCTGATATATTGACTTTCATCAGTTACTGTAATACTTAAACCTGGTGATACTAATGCCATAGTAAACTTCCTTTTGCTATTATGAATATTTATTAATAAGTGCTGTTTTTGGGTGTCTACGCTGCCCTTTGCAAAGGTTAGCTCAGATCAGCACTACTAAATACAGTATGGAAAGAAAGATATGCCCCGCTTGCAACCAAAGACCAGTTGCAGTTAACTATCTCAAAGAAGATGTCACGCACTATAGATCAGTGTGCGATGTGTGTAGTCGTGAGGGCAAGAAGCATAAAGAAGTTCCTGCTTGGGCCAAGAGCGGATATAGAAAAAAGCCGCAATGTGAGAAATGCGGCTTCAAGTTTAAGTTCCCAGTGGAACAATCGGCAGTATATTACCTAGATGGCAATTTAAAGAATAACAATCACTTCAATCTCAAGACTGTGTGTCTAAACTGTGTTCAGGAGGTTGCTCGTTCACGCTTGCCTTGGCGAGCAAGTCCTCTTGTGCCAGATTTTTGAGCTGTGTATACAAGCTGTCAATAGTGCCATTGTTATCCACAACTGCATCAAAACAAGTACCGGCCCACGAATATTCACTGGCATGAATACCGTTTAGTCCCAGCCATTCACGTGCTTTTGTATCGCCTCGATTCGCTTGTTCAGCAATAGTATACCAGTGCGGAGTAAGTCCCCGTTGCACCCAAATAATCTTGCCGCCTTGTGCTTTGATAGCTGCAATTTCGTTGGGGAAACGGCAATCACTTATAACCACGTTGTCCTGTGTCTTGCGTAGTTTGTTTTCTAAACTAGCAATCCACATGTCATCGTGAAATCCATTGCGAATAACTTCTGTGCCCCAATGCTGTAGCACCCAGCGTGGGGTAAGTTCAGGCATGTTCAAGCGTTCACTCCACCACAGATCCAACTGCTCACGCCATTCACGGGCTTGTTTGGTACGCCCTTCCAGCATGGTTCTGTCCCACCCAAATACTGCTGCCACTGCGTCTTTGAGTGTGTTGGCAAAACTTTCCCTACGATACTCGTGAAAGTTAACCAAATAGTCTGCTGCTGTATCTTTGCCCGAACCAATAAACCCGCAAATGCCTATGATCATAAAAAATGCTCCTATTACAGAGCATTTTAACGTATTTGTAACACTAAGGTCAAGTTAGATATCTATGATTTTTTGTATGTTTGGTGTTCTTGATGCTCGTGCCGGGTAGACTGTTTTTAGGATGAATACCAGTCGATCAGAACTGACTCTTCTCAGACCCAGACTGATTTCGCTAGTCCAATCATAGACCCAAAACTGTTGTCCCACTTCAATCTTTTCAAGTTTGTTGATGATTTTAGACAGTCGTTTAAGTGTGTAGTCCACGCCTCTAGGATAAACACCACGAGTTTTTGTACGATCAAGTGCATGATCGTCAACCCGTACTTCAATGGGGCCTAGATGTAGAGTCCCTACTGTTGCTTCAGTTATGATCTCGTTGGCTAGCATTATCCAATAATCCAAGTTAGTGGTTGACCTCCATCAACAAAGTCTTTCAACTCCTGCTCCAACTTGTCCATTTCAGCTTGCGCTTCTGTTTTGAGTGCGTCGCCGTTGAGCTGCGTACCACCTTGTGGTCCTGCAATTTGGCTAAACTTGCTACGTCCCTCACCAATGATGCGTTTGGCAAAGCTGTAGGCGTATTCCTGTACCCAAGGGAAACTGTAGGTATCGCTTAAGATCATTTGATCAGGCTTTTGATTAAAGACCCACAGTAGGATAGATTCAAATGGGTTTTGTGTTCCACCGCCACCGCCAGTTGATCCACCGTAGCCATAAGGCATCTTACGCACAATGGTCAGCTTCTTGGTTGTGGGGTTGAAGGTGTAGTTTAAGAAACCACCGAACATTTTCATGCTGAGTTTCTGATAGTCAACAAACAATTCATAGTTGGTTAGGCCGCCAACACGTCCTGCCTGTAGCATATAAGTGTTCATAAAACCTGACGCAAAAGGTTCAAATTGACTGGCTGTGGTACCTGTAACCGAGCCAATACCACGTCTAAAGGCACCGCGAACTGTCATGATCTCTTTAGGCAGTATGTATTCCTGTGTTTCAGGCAATAGGTCTAAGAAGCAGTAACTTTCCTCTACGCTGTTTTGAGCACGTTGACGATACTTGATCAGTGCCTGATTAATGGCCATTTCATAGTGCTCTTGCTCTAGTTCAACATCAACAATACCATCAGCTAGACGCATACGGATATAGTCAGTGATCTCGGCACGTTTCAGGTCACTTGTTGGAAGTGAAGTAGGGTCAAACTGAATTGAACCTGCGCCTGTACCCGTAGTTGGGTTGTATAATGACGCTACGTTTGCCATGCTGCCAAATGCAGTTACATTGCCAAACGGAACCGGGGTAGTTGTTGGTGCGGTAAATTCGCTCATGAAAAATCCTGTTATATTGCTATTTATAACAGGATTTTAAGTTTAGGCTACTTTGAGTAACACAATGTCTGCGTTAATACGCCCGTTCATTTTGGTCTCAGTTGCTTTGATGTCATCTAAGAATTTTCTGAGTTGAATCTTGCCTGCTTTGGTAAATTCTCTCAGCTTCTCGTCGGGCTTCCTTAATGTCTTTGATACGCTCTTGTCGGTATCAAAGTTCACAATACTTGTTCCTTTGACGTTAAGTGTTTGATATGCGGCTGCTACATATCGACCCAGCTTTCTGGTTTTAACATTATATACCCACAATGCTTGAGCCCCAATAATGTCAGCAGGATTGATTGACACAATCTTAAGGCCAGCATTATCTTTTGCGTACTTGATTTTAGCAACCACTTTTTCCCGACTTGGAGCTTTTTTAACTCTTGCCTTCTTGAGGCTCTTTTTAACGCCGCGGTACTGTTCAACTGCGGCCAGGAGGTCGTCGATCCAAGCGATAATACGCTTGAAGTCAGCTGCCTTAAGATGGCTGTAGCCCTCTCGAACTTGTTCATCCTTTTTGGATACTGCAAGTTCAAGTTCAGCTTTTCGTGTTTTATAAACATCTTCGTATTTTCCTAACTGGCTTTGTACCACGTTGTTGGCAACAAGATAGTCATACAGTTTAGTTGGGTTCTTGACACCTGTAGCAACATCGTCAAAGATGCCCTCCAGCTCACCAATGATCTCGCTTGTGCGTTCAGCAAGTCGATCTTGAATAGTGGGACGGTAGGCTACTTGTTCTGCTGTTGCAATCTCTGCAACGGGCTCGGGTTCTGCCTTGGCAACCACTTCCATAACACTGTCAACAATGAACTCAATGTGGCGTCCACGGAAAGGCATGCCCTTGCGGTGCGCCATGATAAGGCTGCACACTGTCATAGGCAGCAAGCGATCACCTGCACGGTTAAACGCTTTGACTTCTTCGATTGAAAGTTTGCTGTTCTTTTGTAGCCACTCAACTACATACTTTTTGCAGTCTTTTTGACTGTAGTAATAATTGTAGTAGTAGAAGCTCTTACGCAGGCGGTTGTCAAATCGTTCATTGTCCCAGTCCGCGGCTTCTGCGGGCCATTCAGGCTCGCTACCAGTGTACTTTTCATCAGCGAAAGCAATACGTGCTTGACGTGGTGCTTTGTTTTTGATCTTGATGCCTGCTACTGTTGCCATTATACACGTTCCTTTTTCACGCGGCCAATGCGGCTCGCTTTGTTCCAATCATATACAACGCCATCGGGGCAGAGCCCGTTTTTGACGCTGTCTACACCAAAAATCCCACAAACCTCAAAGTCCGCGCCTTTGATGGTTACAAATTCATCTATTAGTTTTGCCGCTTCCATTGCTGTGCCTAAGCTATCAAAAGCACCACGAACAAAACCTGTATTGTCTATTACTTTGTACATGCCATTATTATAACGCAGAAACCATTTTGAGTCAAGTTAGTACATTAGTGTTGCCATTAGATACCACTGCTCAAACTCGTTAACGCAGATTTCAAATTTTTCCGTTAATTCTTTGTACTTATGTGTTACTTTTGACAACCGTCTACATTCCACCATTTCTCGATCCATGGCGATGTATGCATCATTGCAGTTTGAGTAGATCTTGTACAGGGTACTACGGGCTTTGATATTTTTGGTATCCTGTACCATTTTCAAGCACTTTTGCAGGCGCTCGTAGTAATTCATGTGTGTCGGAGTCGTCATGCTGGTATTATAACACCTTTTGGTTAACGTGTCAAATCAGCATAAATACACGAACAAAGGATTTACAGTGGCAAGACTCAGTTTATGGCAAGATGGCCGACACAGTAACGATTACAAGTTTTTTGATCGCAGAATCAGTGAAATGTTTACCATTGGCGGCACTGGCATTCTGTGTCACAAATACTTGGGCCCAATTGCACAGGGCACACAGTTGGCAACCACGGCGGCACAGGGTGCTGCGGGACCTGTAATTAACCTACCCGATACTAGCACAATCAATCTAGGCGATACTGTAACAGGTACAGGCATTCCCACAAATGCCAAGGTCATTGCCAAAGATGCCAGCACCATCACAATCAGCGCCAATACCACCAGTGCATTGGGCATTGGTGTTACCGTGGGCATCAGCGCCAGTGCTGCACAGCCCAGCTATACTAATCAAAGTGAGCAGAACATACAGGACTTGCTGTGGCTAGAAAACAGAGACCGCAAGTATGATACCAGCATCTACAAGATGCGCGGCATTTATCAGCGTCAAGATCAAGACTTTGACCTAAGCCAATTTGGGCTGTTTCTAGCCACTGGTACCATCTTTATGGTGTTTCACCTGCGTGACATGGTGGACTTGATTGGGCGCAAGCTCATGAACGGTGACGTGCTTGAACTACAGCACTTGACTGATTATGACGCACTTAATCAAGACGTGCCAGCAGCACTGAAACGCTTTTATGTTGTAGGCGATGCCAGCTTTGCAAGTGAAGGTTTTACCCCAACTTGGTGGCCGCACTTATGGCGTGTTAAATTGAACCCTCTAGTGGACAGCCAAGAATACAAAGACATTCTCAACAATGTCATGGCCAGTGATGGTACTACGCCAATTGGACAGTTGTTGACTACATTGGATACCAACTTGAAGATTAACGATGCAGTTATACGTGAGGCAGAAGCCAACGTACCGTTCAGCGGTTACGATACCAGCAGCCTCTATATTGCTCCTGAAACTATTGCAGACGAGCCAGACAAAACTGCCGATGATGTGGTTGATACCGCAGATGATGTAGCAGATACTGCCGACGAGGGTCCATTGACTCCGGGTTCTACAGTATATGGCTACTTGTCAGGATCAGCAGTAGCACCAAACGAACAAGCAATGGGAGTAGGTATCATGTTCCCTGCAAATCCAATCAGTGGCGACTACTTCCTACGCACAGACTACTTGCCAAATCGTGTGTTCCGCTTTGACGGCAAGCGTTGGGTCAGCATCAATGATGTACAGCGCACAAGTCTTACACAAGGTGCAAATAATCAAACACAGTTGGGTACCTTTGTCAACGCAAGTGGTACGTTTACTAATGCAGATGGTGCTACAGTAAATGTCCGACAAAGCCTCAGCAAGGCCCTAACACCAAAGGCAGATAATTAATGACAGCTCCTAGCAACTACTTTTATGATGGTCAAGTCCGTAGATTTGTAAGTCAGTTTATTCGAATGGTATCAAACTTCTACGTAGAGTTTGGTAAAGACAGCAATGGTGTAACTAGCCTACAGCGTGTACCAGTCATGTATGGAGATCCCAGCAGACAAGCCGCACAAATTATTCGTAATAACAGTGAGAACACAATCAACGCTGTTCCCGCAATGGCTGTTTATATCAACGCCTTAGAATATGATCGTGAACGTTTGCAAGATCCTTATCTAGTTGAGAGTATGCAAATACGTCAACGACAGTTTGATCCAGTAACTGGTACCTATGGCGATGCTCAAGGACAAGCCTACACAGTTGAACGCTTGATGCCTGCGCCTTATAAACTGACACTGAAGCTGGATATTTGGACCAGCAACACAGAACAAAAACTACAGCTGATTGAACAATTGGCTGCATTGTTTAACCCGGCGATGGAAATACAAAGCACTGACAACTATATTGATTGGAGCAGTCTTAGTGTTGTACTGCTTACTGATATAACATGGGACAGTCGTACTGTGCCCACAGGTGGCGAAGAACCTATCAGTGTTGCTACTATGAATTTTGACTTGCCCATCTGGATCAGCACCAGCGCCAAGGTCAAGAAAATGGGTGTTATACAACAAGTTATTACCAACTTCCAAGATCTACAGTCACTGGACAGCTTAGGACAGCAACAGGTTATTTCTGTGCTGAACTATGGAGTACTGTTGAACTCCTATATCAGCAGCGGAGTTCCCTACTATACACTAAAACTGCTCAAGCCACAGGATGTAGTAAACTACAATGCCTATGGACAAGACAGTGTAATTGCTGCAAGACACACTTGGGAACCATTGCTGAATCAGTATGGTGAATTTAAATCTGGTACTAGCGAGATACGCTTAACACAGCCTAACGGCAGTGAGATCATTGGCACCATTGCCACTAATCCCAGTGATGCAACAACCCTATTGTACACACCATTTGGCGACACGTTCCCGGCCAATACACTAAATGCTGTCAATGCCATTATTGATCCACAGAATGTCAATGTGGGCAGCTTCTTAACCAATCCTTCAAACGGTACTCGTTATCTCTTGGTCAATGACATTGGCGACTACAATAACATTGCTGGTGCAGTTGCTTGGAAGGGCACTGACGGAAATGATTTGGTTGCACATGCCAACGATATTGTTGAATATAATGGCGCACACTGGCGAGTGGTATTTGACAGTGCCAATGAAAATAGTTTACAATATGTAACAAATCTAACAACCGGTATTCAATACAAATGGCAAAACAACCAATGGTCAAAGAGCTACGACGGACTGTACAACGAGGGCGAGTGGATGCTGGTCCTTTGATTGGTGCCGGGGCCTTAATCTACTGTAGAACTACTCACAGATATCTTTTCTTACTGCGCGATGGCGGAACACACAGCGGCACTTGGGGCCTTGTTGGCGGTAAAATTGAACCAGGCGAAACAGTTGTTGCTGGACTGACTAGAGAGATTGCCGAAGAATTAGGTGGCATTATTAAAGATGCTAAATTGGTGCCAATTGAAAAGTTTACTAGCGACACCAACAAGTTTGAATACCACACCTACGTTATACGTGTGGACGAGGAGTTTGTACCTACACTAAACAGTGAGCATCGCGGCTACTGTTGGGTACCACTAAATGACTACCCCCGGCCTCTGCATCCGGGGGTTTGGCGTACATTCAAATTTAGCAGCGTTATCGATAAGATACGCACACTAGAAACATTAACCTAAGTCTACTTCTAGTACAAATTCTCTAAAGGTAATTTGGCGTAGGTTAAGTTGATACTTCCAACTGTCGGGCATGTAGTAATCTTTTGTAGGACTTACACGCACAAAGTCTACATCAGGATACAGTTTCATAACCTGTAGTAGTGCGTTTATAAAGTTTGTTTCTGTAGTTGGACTGAGTGTGTCTGGGTAGCCAGGAGTACCAGCATAGACATTGAATTGATAGTCAGTGTGTCCACTGTGCAGATCAAATCCCATTAGATAAACTTGTTTGTGTCCGTCAAAGCAGGCCAAGTAGGCTGCTGTTGCACCCATGTTCCAGTTAGGGTTTTGAGGCACAAGATAAAACTTACCAGGGTAGCTCAATACCATTTGTGCTGTACCATAGATGATGGTTTGATCGCAGTGGCCACCGTTTACCAGTTCACTAGCAACTTCATCGTTGGCTACAACAAAGTCTGGAAGAAAGTCGCGCACAATGGCATTGCAGCCGTATGTCTGTACTGCACCTGCTGCCAACAATCCGCCCTTGTGATTTTTGAGAAAATCAAATAGTTGATCGTGATGTTCTGTTCTGCTGGGCCCATTGCCTAAAACCACAGCTCGACCACTGGTTTGTCTGTTATCAACTGCGCTGTTGATGCGCTCAACTGTTTTTTGCCAGTCGCCATCTTGGTAAGTCATTTCAGTAATGACATCTTCTCCCATGTAGCTGCTGCGGTATAATTGTTTAATCTTTTGCATGTTGTTATCCTATAGTGTATTTATTGAGCTATGTCACTAATAGTTGGAGGAGTAAAGTTGCCAGTGTAACGTGCATATTTGGTAATGCGTACATCGTCTAGATACCCGTTGAATGACACATTGTTTGAAGATCCCAGTGTCACTGGAAGCGTAGCCACTGCTTGCGGGGTACCGCTGATTGTGCCAGTAGCCGATGATACTCCATTGATATAGATGGTTAATGCGCCGGCATTGTTTACAAACGCCAAATGATACCATTGCCCCGTTGATAATGTAGTACTTGTGGTCAAAGTCTGTGCTGAACCGTTGTAGTAATACCAACGAACTGTACCGCCAGCAATTGGGCCAAATGCCCAGTAGGTACTGGTACCTGTTGCACCCAAGCAGCCCAATACAGTGGATTCACCGTTGCCGCCAGTAGTGAATGCGTTGGCATAGATCCAGTATTCAACTGTGTATGATCCAAGCCACCATTGCAATGCTGGTAGTGATTGGAATGACTGCAAGTACGCTCCGCTAGTACCAGTGAACTGTAGACTTCTAGTACCATATTTGACTGTACTGGTACTTGTTTGTATGTTACCAACGGTTGCAAAATTAAACGAACCGTGTTGATCAACAATACCGCCGTTGTTGAAGTTTAGCAAAAGAGTTGCTGGAGTAGAGTTGGCATAGTTTGTCAGTGGTGCTGTGGGAGGAGTAAATGCAGTGGTATACACCGCAGTTCCCGGGGTAATTCTAACATCACTGATGTATCCCGGGAAGTAGGCATTGCTACCGTTGTTGTTGTTGGCAACAGATAGTGCCCCAGCGCCAGTAAATGAAGATAAAGTTACCGACGCTGTACCAGCAGCAACACCGTTTAAGAAGAAGTAGACTGTTGTGCCCGAGACACTGATGGCAATATGATTCCAAGTACTTGCATAAATGTTGACTGTGCTTGAGTTGTAGGTGCCGTTACTTGTTCCACTTCCGCCAGATTGTGGTTGCCAGCTAATCACCCCTGCTGTACCACCGCTAGCAGATCCAGTCAAGTATACACCCCATTCGTAGTCGCTGGTGCCGGTACGACCTTTTTGTATTAGGTTGTAGTTGGTGTTACTCCAAGTACTAGAGAAGTTGACCCAAAACTCAATGGTCATGTTGCGATTGGCAATGCCCTGTAGCGTGGTTGTACTTGGTACAGTCAGATAATCAGTACTGCCATTGAAGTATGCGCTGCCACCGTTTGTCGTTGGCGAGTAGATCACCCCTGGAGAGAATGGGGTAAAGGCTTGAGCACTCGGAGTACCCGTTGGGGTTATTGTATAGTTATTGGTTGAGTTGTCTTTGAAACGGTTACTTTGGCAAGTCAACACAGCAGTGCCTGATACTGCTGTCAAAGGTGTAGTGCTCGGAGTAAAGTTAGTAGTGTAGACTGCTGTACCGTTAACTACGCGAGCATTGGAAATATAGCCATTCCAAAAATAAGTGTTGCCTGAAGTTTGACGACCAATTGAACCAGATCCTGCTATACCAATACTGGTCACTGTAAGTGTACCCGAACCAGATGCAACACCATTTAAATATACAGTCAAAGTAGTTCCGTTGCGAACTGCTGCAATGTGTGTCCATTGATTAATGGGAACTGTGCCTGTTCCTATTGCAGTATATGTACTAGCACCAGTAGCATAACTAAATGCCAGTGTTCCCGAACTATTCAACCACAGTTGCCACATCCCGTTGGCGTAAGAACCAAATGCGTTTAACCAATTGTCAATTGCAATTTGACCTGTGCCATATGCCGATGTGTAGACCCAGCATTCTACTGTAAAGTTATTTGTACCAAATACAAATGCTCCAGTTGGCACAGTTAGATAATCAGTGCTGCCGTTGAACAAGTTGCTCCAGCCCATTTGACTGTAGGGACTGAATGTGCCCTGTGCAGTTGTGCCTGCACGAGTTATGATGTTGTTGAATTCACTGTTGTCTGCAAAGCCACCGTTGGTAGCGCCACCGTTGTTCTGTAGTGTCAACAAGCTGGTGTTTGCCACTGCGGTCAGTGGTTGATAAGTGGGCGCAAAAGTTGCTGTATATAGTGCAGTACCATTGACTACACGAACATCACTTAGATATCCTGCAAATTTAAGGGTAGTGGTTGCATCTCTATAGTCAACAGTACTGGCAATGGTACAGTATGTATCAGTACAAGATGTTGCACTTGCTGCTGACCCAACCTGTGTGCCGTTCATATACAGATAGATTGTTCCACTGACCTTGACCATTGCAATATGAGTCCAGCTGTTCAATGCGATTACAGTAGTTGACGTGAACAATGTAGTGGCGTTGACATAAACATAGGGCTGATTTGATGAGTTAATTGCCAAAGCTACTCCGCTAGCCGATGTTCCAACTGCTCGTGTGTCAAACAAACACATGGTCTTGCCTGCCACTGTGGGATATACCCACATTTCAACTGTGTAGTTGCTGGTGCCAAACGCAAATTGACTACCCGGGGCTGCTGTCAAATAATCTGCTGTACCACTAAAGTAAGTTGCGCTAAGTTTAGATAAATTTGAAACTGTTGCCGTTGGTACAGTAAACGGATAAGTGTTGTTGACAACTTTGACGTTACCAGTGGGTGTTAATGTAAGTGCATTAGAACTTGCATCAACAATGGCATTGCCTTGACAAGTCAACAATGTGGTATTGGCAATTGCAGTTAATGGGGCAGTCGGGGGCGTAAAGTTACTAGTATATACTGCTGTGCCAACAACTAAACGCAAGTTGCTGATATAGCCAGGCATATATTCTTGTGTATTATCTAAACTACCAATAAAGAATCCAGATGCAGTGAAGTTGCTGTTTGTAGATGTAGTAGTCGATCCTACACCTGTGCCATTGATATATGCAGTGATGGTAGCACCATTGCGAACAAATGCAAAATGATACCATGTATTGGTAGCAATAACCCCTGAACTAGATGCAATTTGTCTAGCACCGTTGTAATACATCACAACAATACCTGAACTATCAGTACCAATGTTGAAACCTGTTGTGCCTCTAGTGATGGAAAACCAATCCATATAGTTATACAATGCGGTATGGTATACCCAACCTTCAATAGTGAAGTTACTATTTCCTATTGTTGTACTTAGTGTACCACTTAAACTTGAGCCTGCACTAGTAGAAGTACCATTAAAGTAAACACTATAACCAATATTGGCTGTGATGCTGGATGGTGTGGCAAACGGAGAGGCTGGGGAGATGTTTACTGTGCCATTCTTGGTTATTGCGAGGTTGTTTGCACTTTTGTCAACAATGCTGGTTGATTGGCTGGTCAATAGTGCTGTGTTTGCTACTGAGGTTAGTGATGTTGTGCTTGGAGTAAAGTTTGCGGTGTATAGTGCTGCGCCGTTGACCAATCTCAAGTTAGACACATATCCATTGATATAATATGAACCAGATACTGCGTATCCAATATAAAATGTGTTGGAATTAGAGTCTATTACTCTTGAACCAATGCTGGTGTTTGTTGCACCAACTTGCGCTCCATCTAAGAAGAAGTAGGTATTGGATCCGCTTCTAGACACTGCAACATGGTGCCACGTATATGTTGTCAGTGTGCCTGTTCCAACTTGAATGTTATAACCTGTACTACTAGAGTTGTATCCCAATTGGAGTAGGCTACCACCGTTGAATACTGAATTAACAATAAGCCAATAAGAACCACTTCCAGTACCGTCATTAAGATTACCCAGTAACAACATTTTTCCAGTGCTCATGGGGAATATCCAAGCCTCAATGGTAAAGTTGTTGCTGCCTACTTGTAGTGCGCTGGGGGTACCTAAAGTTAAGTACCCACTAGAGCCGTCAAACAAGTTACTGTAGTAACCATCACCCAAGTAGGGTGTAGTCAATGTTGGGCGTGTGTTGCCCACAATGGTCACTGCGGTGTTATTGCTGCTGGCATCTGCAATAAAACTTGTATTGGTAGTTTCGCCGTTGAGCAACATGGTGGTTGAGGTAAACTGCGGATCATATGCAGATAGTGTCAGTGCAATGTTGCCCGAAGTTGTGGTCTCGTTGTACAAGTCTGTGGCATTGACATAGAAATAGAAAGTTTGAACGCCGCCGCTGACAGCAACTGTGGTGCCAGTAAGTACACCGTTTGAATTCAGTGTCAAGCCACTGGGCAGTGTATTGCCCGCAGCCAGAGAAAATGTAATGGGCTGGACATTTGATGTAGAAGTAACATATCCTGCCAACGGTATGGTAACAGTTACATTTCCTGACGATAGAGAAGACGGAGTATTCCATAGTGGGTACGGCTCAAAGTTTATACCTGAGTAGTAAATTGCTGCACTGCCACTGCTGTTGAACACATATAACGTGTAACTACCAATACTGGTGTTGGGCAAGTTGGCGCGAATTTCACCGCTGTTGACAAAAGTAGTGTTGGCTGTAACATTGATCAGTGTATTGGTGTTGACCGTGTTGTTGCTTAAAAATATGTTGGCAGCGGCAGTAAACCCTGATCCAAGTATTCTAGCGTAACCAAATGTGGTTGCTGCTGCGTTGGCTGCTAGTGTAGAGTAAGCACTGTTGGTGTAAACAATGCTTGATATAGTAGTACCTGCACCGCCACCGCCAGTAATAGTTGTTGTTCCAGTACCGGCATTGGCACCAGGGATAACTGTGACTGTAGTAATCACGCTGTTGGCCGTTAGGCTTGTACCCGAGATACTAGCGTTGCCTGTGGCGGCATTGTTGAAAGCCACAAGGTCGCTGCTCTGAGCACTACGTGCTTGAGTAAAACGTGTACTGGCAGTTTTATATCCCATTAGGTTATCTCGCTTCCAAATACGCTGAATGCCACGTTACCTGAGGCAGCATTGGCACTGAGTACATCTGTGTTGCCCAGCGTCATGCCCAGTGTTAATGTAATTGTATCGTTAGCAGGTAGTGGTGTGTTAAAGTTAATATAATTTTTGGTAGACAATGCAGCGCCAGCTGGCTGTACTGCCAAGCTGAATGTTGTTGCAGAGCTATTGGTATTGCATACACTCACTGTACTAACAATGGTACTAGTTGCTGCTGGTACTGTATAAATGGTAGTTTGTGTATTTGCTAGTGGGTTAATCTGTCCCAATACTCGATATGTTAATGCCATTGTAATTCCTTATCCTGCGCCCATTAGCATAAATGGATGTGGTATGTTATATTCAACTCTTGTTGTTGTTCCTGTTGCAGCGTTGCTGGTTACATAAACGTTACCGCCAACAAAAAGGTTGCCTCCAATACCCGCACCGCCCGCTATCTGCAGAGCACCGGTTGTTGTACTGGTTGCCACAGTTGTGTTAGAAGTACTTATAATACCTATAGTTGACCCTATAGTACCAGCTGGGCCATAGTTATTGATATAACCTGTGGGCGTTCCGCTGCCCAGTACATGACGTTCAAAACTGATGTTTACACTAGAGCTATCACCTACAGCATATAGGTTAATGTTGTTGCCGCTGACGTTGCTAGTAAATGTGGCCACGTTGAAGCTGTTGTTACTTCTGATTGTACCGTACTGCGTATAGTAGACGTTGCCTGCACCATCGTTAATACTGTCAATTATGGTACTGGTAAATCTATTGTTGACGTTGTCTTTGGCTGTAATTGTCCAGCTGACCATGACGTTACCAGCATAGGGCAAGCTGTCAATTAAGGTAGGTGCAGTATTGGCTAGAGTAAAGGCTGTATAGATGCTGGGGTTGGTGTTACCAATAATTGACTGATATGTAGTAACCGCACCTACGTAAGGTTGTCCGTTGGCGGTATAGTAAAGTCCGTTGGTGTAAACTTTGTCAGCAGTCATGCTGGCATAGTTAATGACTGCTACGTTTGCATCACTTGCTGCGCCGCTGTTGCTAGTAAAAGCGTAGGTAAAACTTTGGCTAGTTTCGTTCCAATATAGGGCAACGTTTGATACTAGCCCGTTGGCTCGATTAAACAAAAAGCCAACGTCAATGTTGGCAGAAGCTGCACCCTGGTGTAGTACCGTCAAGGGATCATTGAACGCGATAACGGTTGTATCAATATCCCATATCTTCGGTCTGGTTAATGCCATCTTTTTCTCACTCTATCACGTATTTATCCAGAACGAAAGGGGCCGCAGCCCCTTTGTGGGTTAAAATAGATTAAACTCTACCGACAACCACTTCAATAACTGCTTTGCCTGCATAGGCTACAGGTTGAAGTGCTTTACCGATGATTTGACCTGCTTGTGCATCATTGTTGACTTTGGCAAAACCAAATCCTGCGCTGACCATCAAATCGCCCTGTGCAACCGGACCAATTACTTTACAAGGAACACGACCTTGTAGTGCCAGTGCTACCACGTTAGGGCCACTTAATCCGCCGTTCATCAAGTGAGCTGGATTAGTAGAAACCACACCAGCAACACGCTTGCTGTCTGCTGATCCTATTGTGACTTCTTTTGTACCACCAAATTCAACTACAGTACCCGGTTCATAGTAGGCATCGGCTTGATAGTTTTCTGCCAAGTCAGCGTAAAGTGCGTGAGTTGCTGTACCATAAATGTTGTTCCACCAAGCTGTAGTTGATCCCAAGTTATAGGTAACGTTGGCACTTGGCAAAATGCTACCAGTTGCTGTTTCGTTATAAACTGTAGTAGTTGTACCCTGTACAGTCAAGTTACCCACGACCGTAACACCTGTTGAGCTTACCGTTAACTGGTTAGTACCTGAAATGTTTGCAAACACGTTGGTTGCAGTTACGCTAACGTTGCTAGAACCGTTGTAGATACTTGCTGGGTTTAAGCCACCAAATCCGTTTGCGCTGTTGATACTACCTGTACCAGTCGTGGTGATGTTGCCTGACAAGATAATGTCGCCATTACCTGCAAAGATGGTGGTCGGTCCAACTGTTAGACCGTTTTGTATAATAAAGTTTGTGTTTACGCTTGCTGCCATTTTGTTTTCCCCGGTTCCATATTCCCCGAAAAGGATTAAAAGTTAGGGTAGACCATCTACCCCAACCAATTAGATTGCTTGATAATCTCGTTTGATTCTCAAGATTGTGTTGTTGTTAGTCGTAGTCGCTTGCAAGTTAACAATGTTACCTGTCATTGAAGTACTCAACGCTGTCAAACTGTTACCTGCTGTGCGTACAAAACCGTATGAAGTAGAGTACGAGCTAGAACCGTCTGTTAATACCAACACTTCAGTAATCTCACGAATACCAGTGTTCTGAATAGTACTTGTAATCAAATACTTGGCACTGCTGTAAGTGTTGGCGTAGAAGCTGTCAACTGTGGTTGCTACACCCGATGTAGATACTGTTACGTTTGGACTATTAGTTACAATCGCGCCAGCTGGGTTGAATGTATACTGTAGTGTTTGTGCGCCAGCACCTGTAGTGATATAAGCACCGTTGTTGTCAACGTAGAACGAGTTGTACCCGTTTGTGCTTGTGATGTTTGTGACCGACTGTGTTGTTGTTAATGAACGAACGTCAATTACGTCACCGCTTGCAGGAGCTTCAGTAAATGTCAGTGTTGTACCACTTACGCTGTAGGCCAATGTTGGGATCTGTACCACACCGTTAATACTTACAATTACACTAGCAGTAGTTTGGCTAGTGCTCAATGTGAATATTGTTTGGCTACCTGTACCGTTGAACTGTTGGTCAGCAATAACTGTAAAGCTACTTGTAACACCTTGCCATGCACTACCGTTATAGTATTCAATACCGTTTAAGGTAGTGCTATAGCGGAACATACCAGTAGTATCTGTACCCAATCCGCTTGCGCCCGGACGCTGTGCGCTGGTACCAACTGGTAGCAACATTGAGTCTGTGCTGTTGATCTGCAACTTAGCACCGTTAACAATACTGCTTACTGGTAATGTGTTACCAATGATTACTGTATCGTATGTGCTGTTTGGACGTACCCACAACAAGTTACCGCTGTTTACACCGTTAACTTTGAAGTCGTATCCACTTGTTTGAGATCCGTTAATAACTGCTGCGCCGCCAATATATGTGTTACCACTGATACTTGCGCCACCCCAAACACGCATTGCGCCTGTGTTAGCAGTCAATGTGTTTTGTGTAGGCAATTCTAGTTGGAAGTAACCGCTTGTGCTTGCATTACCGTGGAATCTAGCAACTTCTGCGTTAGCACTAAACGCACCAATACCGATAACAATATCGTTGTAGCTGCCTGTCCAGTCTGTGCTCAATACCAAGTTACCGCCAACTGTGTTGTTTGCAGCACTAGCAAATAAATAGCCGTCGTTTGATTTAGTAATGCTGTATACTGGGTCGTTAAAGCCGTCACCAGTAAAGCCCATGTCCGTCCATCCGTGGTCATTGCTTGGACCAGGATAGTTGTTACCGTAGGCAATAAAGTCACTAGAACCAGTGTTTGTACCGTTGATCAGTGCGTCTTGTGTATACTGTACACCAGCACCGCTGGTACTTGTACCACGTTTGACAGCAATAGCGCTGGTCAAAGTTGTTGCTTGTGCGCTAGGGCCAACAAACATCTGTCCACCAATGTTGATGTTACCAGTAATTGCTGTACCGCCAGTTACTTGTAAGGCACCAGTTGAGTTGTTTGTAGTAGCTACACCGCTACCAGCAATAATTGCACCACTTGCACTTAACTGTCCGTTGACTTGTAGTGTTTGGATATAAGAAGTACCTGAGCCGTTAAATGCCGTTGCACTCAATGTACCAGTGTTGGGCACATAGCTCAAGCTACCGTTTACCTGCGCTTGAACGTTACCAGTAGTCGACTGGCCGCTCATCATTGGGTAGTATGTACCACCGCTAGTGTTGTTTGTTACACCAGAATAAAATGCGATGTTAGCAGCAGGAACAGTACCGTTGACGTTTGTACCAGTTAAGTTAGTCAAGTAAGTACCTGTACCAACTACGTTAGCACCAATGTTACCAATCGTAGCAGCGTTGACTGTAGTTGCTGTTAGCGTTGTAAAGTTACCTGTGCCTGGTGCTACGTTACCAATAGCCGGAGCTTGAAGTCCTGCACCAACCCATAAGTTGCCCAACATACCAGTACCGCCACTAATAATTAATGCACCAGTTGTAGTACTTGTACTTGTTGACCCGTAGTTAATAAATGTGTTGGCGCTGATGTAAACATTGCCTGTTCCATCTGGGTCAATGATCAAGTTACTGTTTGATCCTGGGGTTGTAACAATACCAGGAGTATTGCCGCCAACTGAAATGTTGGCACCTGTAAATATGTTACCAGTAATACCGGCGCCGCCTAATACCTGTAGCGCACCACTAGTTGTATTTGTACTTGCTGTACCGCTGTTGGCTAATAGTGTACCTGCAACAACTTCACTGCCTGTTACAGTAGTTGTTGTGGTATTCAAATAAGTCAATGTACCGTTAACAGTTAAGTTACCAGCAATAGTTGTGTTGCCACCAACGTACAAGTTTGCACCAATACCAACACCGCCAGTTACCTGTAGCGCACCAGTTGATGAGCTAGTTGCTTGTGTGGCGTTAGTTACCTGTGTAACACCGCTGGCTGTTAGTGTAGTAAATGCACCAGTACCTGCTGTAACGTTACCAATTGCAACTGCTTGCAGCCCACCAGTGGTCATTGTAGTAAAGTTACCAGTACCTGGTGTTACGTTACCGATTGCAACTGCTTGTAAACCACCTGTGCTTACTGTTGTAAATGTTGCTGCGGCAGGTGTTACGTTACCAATTATGGTACCGTTTAATGCTGCCAAAGTCAATGATGTTGCGCTCAGTGTTGTAAACGCACCAGTACCTGGTGTTACGTTACCAATTGCCAGTGATTGAATACCGCCACCTGTTGCTGTGCTGAATGTTGTTGCGCCTACTAAATTGGTTGTGCTAGAATGAGTCGCTGCACCAGCCACGTTCAATAAGCCGCCAATGTATGCTGCACCTGCTATACCTGCACCACCGGCTACTGTCAAGGCACCGCTAGTTGTGTTAGAGCTTGCTACAGTAGATTTAATTGCTACTACGTTGGCATTGGTAATACGCATTACCTCGTTGTTGGTGTTGATACCCTGTACTGCAAACACAATATCGTTTACATAGCCAGTACCTAAAATCAAGTTACCGCCGCCAGTTGTTGCATTACCCCAGTTAAACAAGTAAGCATCATTTGGCTTGATCAAGCTGTACCCAGGGTAGTTGTATGTGCTGCTACCAATACCCAAGTCAAGATAGGTATCGTTGTAGGTGCCGTTGTTTGGACTTAGGTAAATGTCTGTACTTGCTAGAGATCCACCGTTAATGTTTTGACCGTTAAGTACACCAGCATAGCCGTTAAAGTTTGCTGTACTTTGTAGTGATGCTTGAGGCTCAACTAGGTATCCGCTTTGAATACCATCAAATAGTGCTCCAAAACCTGCTGCGTTACCATAAAACACACCGTTGTTGGCTGCAACTGCCTGTGTAGTAGCGTTAATATTGCCGCCAACCCACAAGTTACCAGCAATGTAAGCACCGCCAGCTACTTGGAATGCACCTGTACCTGCGCCAGTGTTGTTAGTTGTGTTTGTGATGTTAGCAACTGTAAACACACCAGTACCAGGTGTTACGTTACCAATTGCAACTGCCTGTAGGCCACCTGTTGTAATTGTTGCAAAGTTTGTTGTACCGCTAACTGTCAATACGCCGCTAATAGTTTGCGAACCAGTAATAGTACTGTTACCAACTTTGATGTTGGCGTAACCGCTGTTGTTGATACTGGTTGAGCCAGTACCTGTATCGCTTGTTGCAATGGCTTCAAATGCTTGATCGTTTTCTACCCATACCCAAGCTGTGTTGACTGAACCATACGAAGCCAAGCTAGTTTGATTACGGTTGATCAACATACCAATATCGTAACCAGTCAAGCTGCCGCTGTAGCCGTTGTTGAAAACAACCAGCGGGTCGTTAATATATGTGTTTGTAGCGTTGATGGTTGTTGTGTTGCCGCTGTTGGCCAAGAACAAGTTACCATTGATGGTAACGTTACTGTTCAGTGTCACTGTTGGGGCAAACAAGTTACCTGTTAACGAACCAGCTTGCAGCTTGGCGTAGGCAACAATGGTGCTGTCTGTAATCTGGTTGTTCTGAATACGGGTAATAGACATCTACTTTTCCTTAAAAATGTTCTAATCAAATGTATTTAGCACAGCCATGGCGAAACCTCCCGGGGGTAGGATTTTGAGCATTTTCTTGGGAATTTTAGCCTAGATAGGCTACTGACCAACTGTCGTTGGCATCAAAGTTAATTGTTCCCTGCGTGACCTTGACCACTAGCGTATCGCCCACTGCCAATTTGGCTATGGTGCTAACGCCAAAGTGATTGATTGTTGGATTTGCCGCTGTTTCCCAGAAAACTTGGTTCACTGCTGTGCCAGCATAGTTTTTAACAACAACAACCTGTGCTGCTGGTGCAGTATTGTTCGTTACACGAGCCACAAGATGTATACTGTATAATCCTGCAACTGGAGCAGTAAACACACCCGTAGAACTATTTAAGTATGATCCTTGATTATAATCAACGGCCCAGTTGTTGCTGTTTAAGATACCGTTAGTATTTTGTGTGGTCGACAAGTTATTTGTTGTGCCTGCTCCATATACGCGGAACGCTGGACGGTTTGGTGCGTAGCCACTGTTAATACCGTTGACTGTCAAGTTGCCAGAAATCGTAGTGTCGCCAGCATCTGTTATTGACAACAATGCGGTACTATACCCACTGTTCAATATCTGTAGCGTACCTGCACTGTCCAAACGTAAATATTTGTTAGGATTGGTTACTCCGCTGTAGGTGCTGGTTATACGTGCAAAATCATGATATCCAACACCGCCCTTGTAAACGTTACCTTGCAATACGAGCTGACTATCACTATTAGCTGTTCCCATAAGAGATAGTAATTGCCCAGTTGTTGATACATTACCGTAAACAGTCAGCTGGTTGGTGTTTCCGTCTATACTGGCTCGTGTTACCCCCGGAGTAAAGAATCGTAACGCTCCGTTGTAGTTATCTACTTGCCAGTTCTGTGTGGTGTTACCGTTGAAAAATGCTATGCGCGGAGTTTGGCCGCCAGCTGCACCAGTGTTACCAACAAAGACTCCAGATAGTGTAGAAGATTCTTGGAATGCTCCAGGGAAGAAACCGTAACCTGTGCTGATCAAGTTGCCAGTTACTGTCAAGTTACCTGTTTGAACGTTACCAACAAGATTTGTTGTTCCGCTGGTATTGACAATATTACCAACAAAATAAGCGGCTGTTACGTTGCCCGAGTAGGTGGCTGTAGTACCAACTGCATTACCAAATATGTTCACCCCAGTTATGTTGGCTGTGGCGCTAATGCTACCAATCATTGAGGTTAGTGTTTGTGCAAACGTCATAGTCTGCACACCACCAATTTGGAATACGCCGTTACCGCCTGCGCCAGTAAAGCTCAATGAACTACCGCCATTTGCAATAGATGACGCTGTAATTGATGTTGCTGCCAAGTAAGCAGCCACGTTGGTGTTGCTGTAGGTACTGCCCTGTGGATGTGCTGCTAGATACTGTGCAACCTGTGTGTTACCGTATGTGTAGATGCCCAAGTTAGCAACAATGTTACCGCTGACAGTCAAATTACCGTAGATGGTTAAATCATTACTGATAGTGCCAGGCACTGAAGTCATTGATGCAATAAAGCGAATATCAACACTGTCTGTTGACAGCGGTGCTTCAGCAAAAGTAATCTGATTACCCGACACAGTATAAGAGCCAGTGTTGGGATTTTGAATAACACCGTTAATGCTGACCAGCAATCCAATAGCTGTGGCACTTTGTGTCAGTGTGAATGTTGTGGTATTACCGTCGCCCACAATAGCTTGATCAATAACCAAGTTAGATACTGGGCTCCAAGTCGTGCCGTTGTAGTATTCTAGACTTGATTCGTCTGTGTTATAGCGAATTAAACCTGATGCTCCTGCGGGACGCTGTGCAGTAGTTCCTACTGGTACTCCTATAGCCCCGGTTCCTGTAACTGTGACTACGTTGCCTGTGTTGGCTGTGATGTAGTTTGAATTTAAGTTACCGTAGAACACGCTGGTTATAGTATTGGCAGTGACATAGTTTGCAGCAATGTTACCGCCATAAGTTGGGAGATATCCAGCTACGTTTAAGTTGCTGTAAGTCGCAGCCAATCCTGTTAGATAATACGCATTACCTACAAAGTACGTAGCAGCAACGTTTCCAAAAACTGTGATGTTGGCTGCTGCGTTAGCCGCTAAATTGGCCAAGACCTGTGCATTGCCGTATGTACTACCGCTAGTAAATGGTGCTCCGTTGCTATAGAAAATATTGCCAACGTAGATGTTGCTGCCAAATGTAATACCACCATTGCCTGTAATAGTGTTGCCTGTAATAGACACGTTGGCAATTGACAAGTTAGCAAAAGTTGAAATGCCCTTAACACCTGTATAACGTGCGCCTACAACATAAACAACGTTACCGTTGGTGTTTGCTGCACTTGGTACACTAGTATCTGCAAAGTTTACTGTACCTGCTTGATAGTCAAAGTACCAACTGTCGTTAGAACCTGAACCGTCTGCCGGCAAGTTGATAAAGTTTTGCGGTGTGCTACTGCCGCTAGGTCCAGCGTAGAGTTTAACTTGATAACCTGTGCCATACTGAACTGGAACCCAGTCTGTGAGTCCTGTAGTCCAAGACACGTTGGCACTGGTTGTTGGTAACTTGGTGCATTGTACTGTACTGGTCAAACTGTCTCTATAGACTGTAACTACGCTGCTGTTGCTGGTTGGTAATGTAGTAACGCTGGGAATATAGTAGTCTTGTTGGTATATTACACTACCAGGACTGACCAATGGACTAGCAATACTCTCGTTGGCAGGACTCTTGTTGGTGAGCGTATCGGTTTTATCGATGCCGTAACCAACCTTTTTAAATAATAAGTCTACCTTCTGGGTATCTGAAATTGCCATATTAGTGTGTTGCCGTTGCTATACTTAATGCTGTTAAACTTTGTCCTGTTGTCAATTTGACACGAACATAGATATCACCTGTGTTGGATCCACTGGATCCCGACTGTACTGTACCAAATGTACAGGTTACACTCTTGTTAGATTGTGCTGAATTCAATACTGCTACACCACCAGTACTACATCCTGCTGCTCCGTTACCACCTGAGCCCGTACCAGGAACACCCGATCCAGCGTAGGCTGTGCTCATGTCCAACCAACCGTTAGTTGGTGATGCTGTGGTATCAATCGCGCTCTTGGGCAATGCTACCCATAGTCCAGCAATGGTCCCGGTGTAGACTATATCAAACTTGCTGACTGTTGTACGTGTAAACTTAAATGTAAAATACTGACTTGATGCTTGTCCGCTTAAGTTTGGTCCTACAGGCAAGAATCCTGTGCTGTAGTTGGTTTGATCAAACTGTAGTTTTGCGCCAACGTTGGTTACATCGTATGTATAGAATGGACCTGTTGTACTGTTGAATGCTGTTTCGTTTCCAGTGTAAGCAGGGTTGTCTGTAGAGCCTGGATTTGCGATACGGAAACCGTTGCCTGATCCAGTACCTACTGATCCAACTGGAATACTGGTTTCTTCAATGTTGGTACTTGTACCAGTTTTGTACAGAATATATGTAGTTCCTGCAGGACTAAATGCCCAGCTGGTGCTATTGTAGTTGTTGCTTACTGTAATGCTTGGGCCTTGGCTAGCCAGTGCATTACCAAATCCGCTTGCAATATTAGAAGTTGTTGTAAACGGAATTAGTGCTGTATTGCTTCTAGTGATAGGGGTCGTTACACCTGCGGTAGCATAGCTAACCAATGCTGGCGCTGCAAATGCGCCGTTGGCGCTGCTGCCTGAAATCAAGTTGGTTGAGTTAGGATATGTGTCCCCACTGATGTTCCTCACGTTGCCAGTTAGTGTAAAACCCGCACTGGTTGTAAACATTGGGATGGTACTTGAATAGCTAACCACGTTGCTGCTCAATACCATGTTGGTTGCACTGAATGCAGGTGCGCTAGGTGCGGAGTTATCGTAGTACCAAGTAATAGTGTTAGTTGCTGTTCCCGATCCAGTGTAGAACATACCAACTCGGTTCCAACCTGCAGGGATACTGGATGTTGCAGATACGCTGGCGCTGAACACGTTCCAGAATCCTGCTGTAACTGTGCTAACAACATTATGATAATCTTGTGTTCCAGACACCACCAAGTTGCCATAAGTGCCGTTGTCTGAACTACTTGGGTTTGCACCAAATGCGTGATAACTGTTACCGCCAGCAATGTTACCGTTTAGGTACAGCTGAATGTTACCACCACTAGGTGTAGTTCCGCTGTTTGAAATAGTGTTAGTTGCTAGTGTTGCTACTCTTGTGGCGCTTACTAGTGTGCCGCCAGCAACACTCAAGTTACCCCAACCACTGTTGTCTGTTTGTGCAAAGTTACACATCAAGCCACTGCTGGTTGATGTGCTCAGTGTAAGAGTAGTACTGTTAGGGAAGTTAGGTGGGCTAGTAGGAACCAGCTTGCCAAGAATGGCATTTAATTGTGTTATAGCGTCTGTCACGTCTGTAGTTGTTGTTAGGCTTACTGCATTACTTACTAACTGTCCGCTGACGTTTGCACCCAACAATATAGTGTTCCCAATGATACTGCTAGAAATAGTGCTAGGGTTGACGAATGTCAAATTGCCAGCACCATCAGTACTGACAATGTATCCAGTTGTGCCACCGGCTATGGTAATGTTGGCAATGTTGCCTAGGTTAAGTTTATATCCAGGATCTGTTGATATTACATTACCTTGAATGTATAGGTTTCCAAAGTGTGCGTTGCCTGTAACATCTAGTGCGTAGGCAGGAGTAGTCGTGTTGATACCAACATAGCGATTGTTAACATCAAAGTATGTTAGGTTGGCATCAATGGCAAGATTAACCCCCTGGCGATCCAGGTTAGGAAAAAGCATTGTCCCCGAAACACGTCCAATTGCCATGCTACTCCTTAGACAGCGTTAGTGCTGTTTAGATTATGTATAATATTGATACGGTTTGGGCTGTTAGGCAAACTTGGCTTTGGAGGTGCGCTAGTAAAACTAATAGTTGTTCCGCTTACGGTATAGTGCGTAGTTGGCTGTTGATATACTCCGCCAATAGTAACAACAATGGCAGTAGGATCTGTTTCAGCTTGACTCATTGTAAAGTTAGTAGTAGTTCCATCTGAACTAACTAAATCATCAACAACAATTTGAACGCTACCAATTTTAGCCACTTGGTTCCAAGCACTGTTGTAATAAAATTCAATTTTGTTTGTGCCTTGATTAAAACGAATCAGCCCGCTTGTTGGCGCATCACCGTAGGCACTGCTGGGAACAATTGGCAATCTAGCTGCCAATGAACCATTTTTAGCAATGTCAGGATTCTTAAAGTATCGTGCCATCTTAGATTCCAATATAACTTACAGTTGCGCTTACGCTGAGGTTTGCACTACAGTTAGCATAGACTGCATCGCCGTTGCCTAAAATAAGTTTTTCTGTATCAATCACAACTGTGTTGGTACCGGTGACTGCAATGTTACTGTAAATCATTGTCAAGTTGTTTGCAGTTAAACCGTTTGGCACTACCCAAATGTTTGCTGTAATTGCTGCACCTGAATAGTTGCAGAAGTGCATAGTAGTGGTAGCACTATTACCAGTGCTGGTATAAATGCTACTTGCCACTGTTGTTACGTTTGCGTTCTTAATTGCCATTTTGTTTACCTTATCCGAATATGATGCTGTAGGCCAATGCCTTGCTTTGTGTGACTAGTTCTGAAGTTGCGCCAGTGCTGGTAGGTGTTGCATAAACACCTGACCCTGCTCCGCCCGGAGTTGACAAGGTTAGTACTGTTGCATTGGTTGTGCTGTCCCAAATTGTGTGTCCACGCAGGTCCAAGTTAGCGCCGATTGCTGGTGCAGAATCTGCGTACACGTTTGCAATACCTGAAGTAGAAGCAGTTGCAATGTTTGAGAAGTTTGTGCCATCTGAAGTAATTTGCCACATTTTGTAGGTCTCGTACCAACGTAGTTGTACGTTTGCACCAGTCGATCCACGATCAACCTCAATTACACCACCGTTGGGGTTGGCTACAGGAACACCAGCGTTCAATGTAATTTTGCTGTCTGTAATTGCACTGTCTGTACTGACAATGCTTTGGCTGTTGCCCGTGACAAATAGGTTACCGTTAACGATAACTGTGCCACTATTAATGTTGATTTTGTCTCCAGCGTTTACACTCTGTATAGTATAATCACCGCTAATTCTCTTATAAGTAGACATTGACTTTTTGCCCTAGTTTAGTGTATTTAGCCCGTTGTTACAGACGTAGAAGCCAAAAAATAAGCGGCCGAAGCCGCTTATCAAGTGGGTCATGCTATATCACGATAGCTAGTTGTTATTATGCGTACTGTACTTGAACAAAAGTCGCATCAGGTGCTGCCAAGTGGTAGCGCCAACGAGTTGGGTTGTAACCTGTTGTGTAGAAGGTTGTTGTACCGCTTGTGCTATCTTGTTGACCATCGCTGTACCAATCCCAAACGTGACGGTTGTTGATCTTACTTACGTATGTTGCAGAAGTTACTGCTACACCGTTAGTTGCTGCTACGTTACCAGTTGTACCAAGAGTAAATGTACTACCGTTGACCGCTGTAACTTGAACAAATGTTCCCATGCTTAGGCTTGGTGCTCCAGCTGTGAAGCTGATGTAGTCGCCTACACGTGGTAACTGCAACGGACCAGTAACCGCTGTACGTGTGTCATAAGTGACTGTTGTACTTGTTGCACCACCAGCTACGTTGGCAGAGGCAATGTTAGCTGCTGCTGTGTTGTATGTCAACAAAATGTTCATTTGACCAGCTGTTGGGTTAGGGCTGTTTGTTAATGTGCAAACACCTACTTTTGCACTTGCATCTTGTACACGGAACTTGTGTGAACCTTTTTGTGCAATAATGAAACCTTGTTGTGAGCTAGATCCTTTAACGTAAGTCTGTCCTTGTATTTGACGACCAACTTGGCCTGTGTCACCACCTGTACCGCCAACGTATGCACCGTTGATATACTGTGGGCCAGCATAACGGTCAGCGATTGGTTTTGGGTAAGTAACGTTCGTAATCGAACTAGAAGCTGTAATTTTTAACTTTGCCATTTAATTTCTCCTGTGTTAGCGTTCTAAGCTACCCGGAGTGGCGTTCTCCGAGAACTCTCTATTAAGAGCGAACAGTGTATTTATGGTATAGCCAACAAAAAGCCCCTTACGGGGCTTTAGTTTTATGCTTGGTCTATGAACTTTTTAAGTTCTTCGGCCTTTGCTACAATGTCCGTACTTGAGGGAAAGTCCGGCAGTGTTGGGAAGGGCAAGCGGTCACGATTAAGATCAGTTAACTTAGAGTGGTACTCGTCAGTTAATGCGTGTCGTTTTTGGAATACTGGCGTTACAAGAATTTCGTTAGCCATTTTGAGAAGTTCGAGACGAATCTCGTAAGGTGTTTTGCTCATTGTTTTCTCCTTTGTGTGTATGTGTGTCTAACACGAGCTGTAGCTGTTGCTACAAAAATATTTATAGTACAGAAAGTACCGCCAACAAAAAAGCACCCGAAAGTGCTTTTTTGACTCCCTCTGTAACCCTGCCGAAACAGGGCTCCCGAACAGAAGATTATTGGAACGACAAGTTAGCGATAGAGATTTCGCTCAAGTAGTCGCCAGCGTTACCTAGAGATGACGCTGTGTTTGTCAATTCTACGTATCCATAACGTGTCATAAAACCAACTACTGGTTCAAATGTGTTAGGATCTAGAACAACACCAGAAGACATTAGAGGAATGTATGGGCAATAGAACGCTGCTGCATCAGCCTCGCTCGAACCTTTGTATCCTACCAATACTGATGTAGAATCGTTTGCGTATGCGTTTACATAGATACGCATAGCGCCGTTCAATGTACCAACAAATTTAGTGTTTGTTGGAGCTTCGAATGTACCTTCTGTAGTACGTGCAAATGCGCTAGTTGTAGCACTTTGCAATACTGTCAAAGCAGCTGGAGAAACGATAGCCCAGTTACCAGCACCACGACGTGTACGTTGTGCGATCAAGTTTGCAGAGCGGTTAATCAAAACAGCCAATGCAGCGTGTTCGTCACCAACGAATGTAGCTGTACCAGATACAGCAGATTGGTCGAATGCGTAGTCAGTAGCAGCAAGAGCTTGTAGAGAACCGATAATTTCTTGGTCGATTTCAACTGTAATTTCTTGAGCCAAAGCTGCCATGATTTCTGCTTCAACGTCCAAGCCGTGCATGGCTTGTGCGTCTTGAGCAGCTTCAAATGTCCAACGTGCTGACAACTTGCGAGTTTTAGCTTCGACAACTTGTTTCAAGATTTGGACGTTGATACGGTTACCAGGTACACCTTCTAATGTAGCTGTAGAAGCTGCATAGCCGTTTGTAGTACCAGAGTAAGCAGTAGCAATTTTGAATGGGCTCAATGCTTCGTCACCAGCAACTGCACCAGTAGCACCACCAGTACCTGTAACGTTATCAGTGTAACGTACACGTAGTGTATGGATTTGAGATACTGGACCAGTCATTGGCTGAACGCCGATGATTTCGTTAGCGATAACTGTAGGCATAACACGACGAATAACTGGCAGAATAACACGGTTAAGTGTTGCTACGTTACCAGCTGTTGTTGCGCCAGCAGTAGCGTTTTCAGCCAAGTGCTTGCGTGTGTTTTCCAAAATTACTGCCATAGAGGTTCTTTTCGAACCTTGTAAGCCCTCTAACAGGGCTTCTTTTGTCTCGCCCCAACGGCTTTCTAATAATGCTTGTGTCATTTTTTTATTTCCTTTTTCCTTTTAGGGTTAAGTCACTTAAGCCCTGCTAATC
>Ga0208618_1000106_pt1 | contig 38140 bp, 62 predicted proteins | sample CryBogCBE18Jul08_FD_184585 | JGI IMG/M metagenome (GOLD analysis project Ga0208618, IMG submission 184585) | Freshwater microbial communities from Crystal Bog, Wisconsin, USA - CBE18Jul08 (SPAdes) | ecosystem: Environmental > Aquatic > Freshwater > Lake | place: Crystal Bog, Wisconsin, USA...
TGCCAAGACCCTGCGCACTTCAAAGACGACCAATGTCAACACCCCGCCTGCGAGTTTTCGCAAACTTGCACCGAGTATCTTGTAGCCCCCACCTTGGAGAAGAAAATTGAAGGAAATCCTGCTCAAGTTCCTGTCCAGCAGCAATGCACGTCTCAGTGCCGATGAAATAGACGTCCGAGTTCGGGCGTTTGTCGTCATCATGGTGACGCTCATTTTTGCGTTCATCACCTTCGCCTTGCTGTACTCCGTGACCTTCGTCACCCAGCCCATCAAACAGATGGCTCCAATTGATCAGGCCTACACCAAGATGCTCAACGACATCGTGCTGCTCATCGTGGGCGGCATCGGCGGCATCTTGACCAAAGGCGTCAGCAATGAGGCCAAAGACATGATGAACGCGGCCAAGGCCAATACAGCGGCCTACGTCGCCCCGCCGCCACCTCCGCCTGCCCCAGTCGTGATGATGGCTTCTACGGCTGGCTGGACGCCTCCACCACCCCCCATGACGCCTCCGCACCACCTTGAGTCCGACGATGAGCGTGCAGCCATGGCCGCAGCCCGACAAAGCGTGAAGGGCTGACATGTTTAGCTTGCTCAATCCCTACATCTTGATTGGCATCGTTGCCTTGGTGGCGGCTTCTTTTTTTGAGGGGCATCACATTGCCTATCTCGAACAAGAGGCTGAGATTGCCAAGCTCAACGAGAAGGCGCGTGGGCTTGAGCAAGAAGCCGCCCAGCGCGTCACCGACCTATCAACCAAACTTGTGAAGGCCAACCAAGATGCCAAATCTCAAATTCAAAAGCGTGATGCTGACATTGCCTCTGGCAAGTTGCGGCTTTCTATCGCCACCAGCGCCGTACCAGCCGCCTCAGATGCCTCCCCTTCCTGCGGAAATAGCGTTCAAGCAAGAGCCGAACTTGACCCAGCGGCTGCTCAATCTCTTGTCGCCATCACCGACCAAGGAGACGCCAACACCCGACAGCTCAACGCCTGCATCGATGCCTACAACACCGTCTTCAAAGTGATCAATGGGGGCAAGAAATGATTAATGCACTCCAACTGCAACAACTGGGCATTGGCATTGAGTGGGTTGGCCCACTGAACGAGACGTTTGCCAAGTTTGGCGTTGCCACCGTGGATCAGCAGGCAGCCTTCATCGGCCAGTGCAGCCATGAGTGCAACCATTTCAAGACGCTGGAAGAGAACTTAAACTACCGGGCTGAGACGTTGCACCAATTGTGGCCGCAGCGTTTTCCCACAATGGAGATTGCAAATGCCTACGCCCACCAACCCAGTCGCATCGCCAACAAAGTTTACGGCGGACGCATGGGCAACAGAGATGAGCAAAGCGGTGATGGTTTTCGTTTTCATGGTCGCGGCCTTATTCAGCTTACTGGTCACGATAGTTATTACCACTGCGGTCAGGCACTTGGGGTGGACCTTGTTGCTAATCCTGATCTGGTGGCAACTCCCAAATATGCGGCTTTGAGCGCTGGGTGGTTTTGGAGCACGCACAACTTGAATGCTGCGGCTGCGGCGGAAGATTGGGTAAAAGTCACCAAGATCATCAACGGCGGCACGTTCGGGCTGGACGAGCGGGTAGCATTGACAAAACATGCTATTGCTGTCCTAAGCGCTTAATGGGACAATCACGCAACCATAAAGGACTCACATGGCGACCGTTACACCAGCCACAATAACTCCGTCATGGGTCATGACTTATGACAACCTGACGACGATGGTGCTCCAGTATTTGGAGCGCACTGATCAAGCCACCATCAACGCCATTCCCACCTTCATCACTTTGGCTGAGTTTGAGATTGCCCAAGAAATCAAAACCTTGGGTCAAATGGCCGTTGCCACGGCAACCATGTCGGCCAACAACCCGGTGCTTGCCAAACCCGCGCGCTGGCGCAAAACAGTGTCCATGACGATCACCAAGCTCGACGGCACGCAGCAGCCCGTGTTGTTGCGCAAGCTGGAATACCTTGAAAACTACTGGCCGAACGCCACTCAAGTCTCTACGCCGTTGTTCTATGCCGACTCAGATTACCAACATTGGTACTTGGCTCCAACACCAGATCAAGCCTACAGCTTTGAAGTGCTCTACTACGAGCGCATCCAGCCGCTGAGTTCGGTCAACCAAACCAACTGGCTGACCCAGTACGCACCCAACGCCATGCTGTATGGCACTCTGTTGCAGGCCATGTTGTTTTTGAAGAACGACAATCGAGCCGTTTTCCAACAAAAATACACCGAAGCAATCAACGCGCTCAAAACCGAGGACGTTGCAAGAGTTGGTGATCGTCAGGCCGTGGCCGTGGACTCCTAATCATGACAACATACATCGACGCCTTCACAGGTTTAACCATCAACCCATCAACGGTGGGTTACGAGAATTTATCCATCAGCAGCAACACCGTGTTGCAATGGCCGATCAATGGCAACACCTCAAATGTTGCGGCCAACATCATTGAAGTCACGGCCACCACGACTGGCCTGAATTTGTTCATGCCGCCAGCCACGCAAGTATCAAGCGGCCAAAACGTCATTGTGCGCAACATTGGCTCCAACACCTTCACGGTGACGGACACCAGCGGCAACACCATCGCCAGCATTGCGTCTGGCTTGGCTGACTTCATCTACTTGACCGATAACACCACAACGAATGGTACGTGGGCGGTGGTGACGTTTGGTGCAGGCACATCGTCTGCCAATGCGGCCACGCTGGCTGGGTACGGCCTAACCGCCATCGGCGCGACGCTGAATCAGTCCTACACCGTCAACAACGTGACGGCTGGGTACACCTTCTTGGCGTCTGATCGCTCATCGTTTTATGTGTGGGGCGGCGGCGCTGGCACGCTGACCATGCCTACTTCGGCAAGCGTGGGCAACAACTGGTTTGTGATGATCCGCAACAACGGCACGGGCATCTTGAACTTGGTTCCCCAAGGCACAGACACCATTGATGGCAACCCAAGCGCTCAATTGCAGCCCACCGAGTCGCTGGTGATCGTCTCCAACGGCACGGGCTTCAACACCTTTGCCTATGGCCGCTCAAACACGTTTTTCTACACCCAGTTGCAAGTGACCGTGACGGGCGGCACAACCACGCTCACGTCTGCTCAGGCCTCAAATACGATTCAAGAGTATCTTGGCACGCTGACGTCCAACCAAATTGTGATCTTGCCCCAAACCGTCCAGTTGTACTCGCTGCAAAACAAAACGTCTGGCTCGTTCACATTGACGTTCAAGACGGCGGCATCGGGTGGCACAACCGTCACACTGCCACAAGGCCAAACGATCATTGCGATCTGCGATGGCACGAACGTCTACAACGCTCAAACCGCCGCAGCATCTTCGCTCACGTCTATAACTTTGGCAAACGGCTCCGCCGCCGCGCCATCGGTCAACTTCTCTGGCGACACATCGACTGGCGTCTACTTGGTTGCCAGCGGCCAGCTTGGTTTTGCTGTCAGCGGCGCAAACGGCATGACATTGAACGCCTCAACAGGCTTGACGGTGCAAAACCAAGTCACGGCTTTGGGCGGCATTCTTGGCGGGGGCTTCTAAATGACCGCAAAGGTTGCCGTACTCCAAGTCAAGCCGGGCATCCAACGTGATGGCACGAGATTCATGTCTGCCTCCTACGTAGACGGCCAGTGGGTGCGCTTCCAAAATGGTTTGCCTCGCAAGATTGGCGGCTACAACAGCATGTTCTTGAATGCCTCGGGCATCTCTCGCGGCATGATCATGCAGTCCAACAACGGCTCAAACTACGTCATTTCAGGCTACTCCAACGGCCTAGAGCAATGGGTGACGGCCAACTATGCTGGCGTGGGAACTGGTCCGCTGGAATACACCTTCTCCAGTGGGTTCACGGCCAATGCCAACAACTTGTGGCAGCTAGACATTGGCTACGACTCCACTGGCGGCGCAAACTTGAATTTGATTGCGCACCCCGGCCAGAACTTGGCGGACATCTCAAGCACGGTCAACACCCGCCCATTGTTTGGGCCATTGACTGGCACAACGCTTGCGCCCGTGGGCGTCTTCACGGCTTCGGCCACAATCTCCACTGGCACGGCCACCATGACGTTCCCAGCAACCAATTTGGGCGTGGGCGCGGGTGTGTCGGTGACTGGCACGGGCATCCCTGCAAACACCACGGTGCTGTCGGCCATCATCACGGGCGGCGTTTACACGGCGACTTTGAGCAATAACGCAACAGCATCAGGCACTTACACCTTCACCTTCGACAACAACATCAGTGTTTCGGGTGGTGTGGTGATGCTTTACCCGTACCTCTTTGTGTACGGCAACAATGGCCTGATTCAAAATTGTGCAGCAGGTGACTTCACCAACTGGACAAGCTCTGACGCCAACTCCAACAACGTCGCGGCCACCAAGGTGGTCAAAGGCCTGCCCGTGCGCGGCGGCACAACAGTGCCAAGCGGTTTGTTTTGGACGCTGGACTCGTTGATTCGCGTGAGCTACGCGCCGCAGACCGTGGGCAACCTGACTTATTACTGGCGCTATGATTTGGTGACGCAACAGTCGTCCATCATGTCGAGCCAGTGCGTCATTGAGTATGACGGCATCTACTACTGGGTCGGAACTGACCGCTTCTTGATGTACAACGGCGTGGTGCAAGAAGTCCCAAATAGTCAAAACCAAAACTGGTTCTTTGACAACTTGAACTATCAGCAACGCCAAAAGGTGTGGGCAAGCAAAGTGCCGCGCTGGGGCGAGATTTGGTTCTTCTACCCCCGTGGTGACGCCACCGAATGCACGGATGCCATCATCTACAACGTGCGCGAAAAAACTTGGTATGACGCAGGCCAATCACTTGGTGCGCAGCGCTCGGCTGGGGCATTCAGCGAAGTGTTCCGCTACCCCGTGTGGGGCGGCAACACCGCATCGGGATATGAGGCCACTGGCGCGACTGTTGTCAGCGGTGGTGCATCGTATGCCGTGGGCGACATCGTGACCGTCTTGGGCGGCTCTGGTGCACCTGCATCGCTCAAAGTCACCACCGTGTCTGGCAGTGCCGTCACGGGATTGACCGTGGTGGCCGCTGGCTCGTACAACCCAGCTCCATCTGGCACGTACACCACATCGGCGCGGTCGCCTTCAACTGGCACTGGCCTGACAGTGAGTTTGACCACCGCTCAGTTCTACACCTTGTGGCAGCACGAGATTGGCACAGACCAAATTTACACCGACCAAGTCACGGCCATCAACTCGTACTTTGAAACCCCTGCGCTTGGCGTGCTGGGTGGACTTGTGGGCGCGGTTCAACAGCCGGGCGACAACTTGTGGACGCGCTGCGAACGGATTGAACCTGATTTTGTCCAGTCTGGCACGATGAGCGTCACCGTGACTGGTAAGGGCTACGCCGACGACAGTGACATCACATCCAACCCGTACAACTTTGACCCCACCACGCTGAAGGTGGACATGCGCGAACAACGCCGCGAGATGCGTTTGCGCTTCACTTCCAATACCACTGGCGGCAATTATTTCATGGGCAAAGTGCTCTTGAGTCTTGACGTTGGTGACAGCCGCTCGACGGGCAATCCGTGATCACATACGACCCTCGCGGCATGACATGGGATCAGTATTGCAAGCTGATGGAAGAGCTATTTGCACCGCAGCAGCTTGGTCATGTGCCAGAGGAAGAGTGGCGCACATGGGTGGACGGCATGAACGGCATTGGGTATTTTGTGAATTCAGCAGTACCTGATCAAAGACAGTTTGCGACTTGGCAAGAATGGGCTGAGAGCATGGTAGGGATAATGAACTTGGAATACAAATGACACCTTCAGAAATCATCACAGCGGATGCGCAACAGCACGGGATTGATCCTCAAAAAGTGCTGGCGTTTGTGCACGACCACATTGTCAAAGGCCATGCCAATTTGACCCAAGCAAACAACACGCTTTTATTCATCATTCATTTGGGGCAAAGCGCCGCAGAGGTGCACCTTTACACCGTGGACAACTCGGTGACAGTCGCCAAATCAATCATTCACTTCATCAAGATTCTTAAACAGTCTCCAATCAAAGTTCTTTATGGCAAAGCCGACAACCCCGGCATTATTGTCATGATGCAAAAACTTGGCCTTGATGTTCAACACTCAAACATGCCCCAGTACAACTGGATGGCAACTCTGTGAGGTAAAACATGGGAGTCGTAAATTCAGTTCTAAACACGGTTTCAAATGTCGTGGGCGATGTTGGAAAGGTCATTGACAACACTGTCAGCAACGCCATTCACAACCCAATCCAAACCATTGCAGACATCGCCGCCGTGGCGACTGGCAATGCCGCTATGCTGCCCTACATCAATGGCGCAATTGGCGTGGCGCAAGGTCAAGACCCGACCAAGATCGCAGAAAACATGGCCGCTGGCTATTTGGCTGGGCAAGCAACATCTGGACTTAGCGGTGACATTGCGGACACCACGGGAAGCCAAACGCTTGGAACCATCGGCGCGAACGCTGCGAAAAGCGGTTTGTCTGCTGGCCTGACGGGTGGAAACATTGGCAACGCCATTGAGAACTCGGCGATCAACACCGCAGGCAACATGGGTGTGCAAGACATTACTGGCACGTCAAGTTTGCCCAAGCTGGACTTTTCCAGCGTTGTGAACCCTCAAACTGGTCAAACTCAGAGCGCGCCCACGCAGTTTGCAACGCCTTCGGCTGTGGCGTCTAACGCTACAAACCAAAACGGCATCGGCATTGCGCCGCTGACTTTGGGCAACCTTGACATGGGCAAGCTGCAACTCAACAACATCGGCCAACAAGGCTCAAGCCAATCCGCGCCCAAGTCATCAATCGCCTACCAAGCCGCCCAAGGCAACCTGCCAAGCGTGAACACGGCGTCTATCGTGCCAAGCAACACCGCCACGCTGAAAGACGGCGGACTGGCGCACCTTGCCAGCGGCGGAGCAATGTCGGGCTATGACGATTACACCCAGCTTTACAACACCATTGACCCCGTGGAAGACTTGATTGTCAATGGCCGCTTGGTCACGCCACAGCAAGCTGGTTTACTGGGTGCGCAACCCGTGGTCTATTCTGCTGACGGTGGCGAGATTGAAAGCAGAATTTCTTCTGGCGTGCCAAATGTGGGCGGTGCTTTTGACAAGCAGATTGCGCCCAACTTTGCGCACGTCTATCAGCCCCATACCTTGCATGTTGAAGGCCACCCAAGTTCGGAGGCGGCACGAAAACTGCCTCAACTGGCGGAAGGCCCATTGGGCGACCCTCACATGTTCGATGTGCACACGCGCCACCCATTTGATGCTCAGTTGGCGCACGCCAAGGGCGGGGCGCTGCACAAGCTGCATGAGGCCATTCCCGAAGGCCACAAGCCTGAATTTGTCACTGGCCTGACTGGCAACTATGCCAGCGGCGGCGGCACGGGGCAGTCCGATGACATTCCGGCCATGCTGCGCGACGGCGACTATGTGATTGACGCTGACGCCGTGGCCGCGCTGGGCGATGGCTCAAGCAAGGCTGGCTACCAATCCTTGATGCACTTCAAAAACCAATTCCCGCACCACGACCACCACGAAGGTGAGTTTGTGCCAGCACAGATCGCTGACGGCGAGGTGGTGCTTGACGCCCCGCTCGTCACGGCAATTGGCGGCGGCGACAACAAACGTGGGGCAAAAATGCTTGATGCCATGCGCGAAGAACTGCGCGCGCACAAAAGATCGGCTCCAGACACGAAGATACCCCCAAAAGCTAAGTCGCCTTTACAATACCTACAAGCTGCTCAATTGAGTAAAAAATTATGACATTTGAAGTTGGACATAAATCTGGCATGACTGGCAAGTCTCATACAGAAGAGACTCGTCAAAAAATGGCGGAATCAAAAGGCAAGGAAAATTATCTTGCTCGTCAACTTGGCTTGCGTTTTTACTTTACTGGTGTTCCGTGCAAAAATGGACATATTGCTCAACGCTATTCCTCAAGCGGAACTTGCACTGAATGCGTCAAAGAAAAAGCGCAAAAATGGCAAAAATCAAACAAACCAAAAATGTCTGCCAAGATCATGAAGCGTCACGCAATTAAACTTCAAAGAACGCCAAATTGGTTGAATGCGGGGCATTTTTTTGAAATTGAATGCGTTTACCAGTATTGTGGTGCATTGCGGTCAATTGGTCTTGATTACCACGTTGATCATATTGTCCCACTTCGTGGAAAAAATGTTTCTGGTTTTCATGTGCCTTGGAATTTGCAAGTTCTTACGGCTAAAGAAAACATAATCAAAGGCAATCATTATGTTCAATAAAACAAAGTCTCCGCTTGAATACCTCAAGATGGCGATGAAAGGTTAAACATGTCAAATTTGCTTACCAGCACCCAAACCACGGCAACCACCGCGCCGTCGTTCTACACCAACTATTTGCAGAACCAAGCAAATGCGGCAACGTCAGCGGCCAACACCGCAGCAGCCAACTACGTTGCCCCTACAGCGCTCCAAACGGGCGCGTGGCAAGAGGCTGGCAATGTGGCAGGGTCATACCAGCCACAACTGACAAACGCGGCCAATACGCTCAATAACGCCACCACGGCGACAAACCCACTTGCGGCCGCATCGCCTTACCTGAGTTCGGCCATGCAAGACCCCTCACAGGCGGCGCAGGGCTACGTCAGCCAGTACTTGATGCCAGCGGCTCAAAGTCTGTCCGACATCAACCAAAACAACATCAACACCAACTTGGCTCCCATGGCAAACGCAGGCGCTATTGGTTCCGGCCAATACGGTTCTCAGCGCAATGCTCAAGTGCTTGGGCAGACAGAGGCTTTGGCGAACCAACAGACCAACAGCCAGATTGCCAACATGCTCAACACGGGCTACCAGTCTGCGCTCCAAACCGCCGAACAACAAAATGCTCTGGCTGGGCAGGCTGGCGCGACCGCCGCGAACGCCGCTGGCACGGGTCAAAGCAACCTCATCAACGCTGGCACAGCGCAATCCAATGCTGGCGTGCAAAGCGAAAACGCAAGGCTGGCCGACATCAACGCGCAGGCCACTTTGGGTGCACAGCAACAAACGGCGCTGCAAAACCAATACCTATACCCATTGAGCGTGTACAACACCGCAGCAGGCGCACTGTCTGGCGCAAACATTCCAACCACCACCAACACCTCATTGACCGCCTCTCCGCTGTCTGGTGCTGCTGCACTTGGTGCTGGCGCAATGGCGATCCCATCAGTAAACAGTTTTGTAAGCAGTAGTCTTGGAAAATTGTTGGGTGGATCAAGTGGCCCATCTCAAGTGGCAACAGATACTGCAAACAATATAAACGGAAGTTACGACACTCAAGCAACCCAAGCTGCAACAGCACAAGGGTACACAGCCGATCCAAGTGGGAATGGAACATTCACAAATAGCAGTGGAAATACATTTGTTTATGACCCTCAATCTGACGCATTTATTCCACAAGGAACGTAAGGAGATAAATCATGGCTGATACACCCACACTGATTACCGATCCATCAAAGATCAATCCTGCTGGCGCTGAACCATCCGATCTTCAAGAGTATCAAAAATCTCTTGAAGAGCAGATCAATGCGCTTCAACACCGCTATGACCAACCCAATTGGTTCAAAATTGCCGCAGGTTTTGCCAAGCCTCAATTGGGCGGTTTCATTGCGTCTTTAGGTTCTGCCGCTGAAGCTGCTGGTGAAAACGTGGAGAACCAACGCGCATCAATGCTGCCCATCGCTCAGATGCGCACACAGTTGGCTCAATCCAAAATTGCAATGGGTCAAAACCAAAAGGCTGCTGATTTATTGGCAAGTCACAAAGGCCCCGTCGATGACGAGTTGGTCAAGGAGTTGATGCGTATTGCACCAGATGCACCGTCAACCAAAGCTGCCGCTGCTCAATTGAAAACCAGCATGGACACACAAGCTCAAGCTCGTCAAGTCTTGCATGATCAATATGAATCTGGCGCAATCACAAAAGCTCAATGGGCAAATGAACTGGCTCAATTGAAGCAAAACACTTCTTTAAAGAATCCAGCAATTGATATTTCCAATAAACCTCAAATTCAAACCGCTCAAAATGAGAGAGCGCAAGCAGATTTGGCTGGATTGAATCGTGAAATTTCAAATTTGCAAGCCAATCATTCAAGCTATTCACCACAAGCCTATCAAGGGGCTATGGCAACATTGCAAGCTGAAAAAGCAAAAATTGAGTCATCTTTTGGTGGTTCGCCTGTTGCTCAAGAAAAACCTTCGGCAACATACGAAAGTCTTGGCGCAACTGGTTCTGCTGCAAATGAATTGACAAAAGAACAATTGGCAAAGCTAAATGCAAACTATGCGCCGATTGAACAAAAGATCATGCAATTTGATCCTCAGTCAACATCTGCTGCTCACGTTCGCCACAATAGACTTGCTGAACTATTGGCAACACCCGGAGTTCAAAAAGGCACGGGCTTGCTGTACAAAGATAAGGGCATCTTGTCTGCCATCACAAGTTCTTTGTCTGAAGGTGCTCACGCAAGCATAAGCACGCCGGGCGGTGGCGCTGGTTTCAATTTGTCATTCCCAGTTGAAAACGCTATGACAAAAACTCAGTTGTATCCAGAAGAGCAAAAACAATTGCGTGAATTCCAAATGTTGTTGCGAGATGAAGCAAGTGACGATTTGAGAAAAGGCGTGGCTTCTATCGGCGGCGGTCATTTGAATCAAGCTGAATTTTCATCTGTGATGAATCAAATTGCCACAGGTTCTGATCCCTTTGGAATTTTGAAGGGCTTGGTTGGAACTCGCTCGTTAGAAAATGAAAAAAACGAAAAACTTTACGAAGTTTATGGCGATTGGATCAACAACCCCCAAAATGCTGGAAAACCAATTTCCATTTTCTTTCACAGCAAACCATACAAAGATTTGATCAAATCTTATGAGCCTAAATTGATGAAGGCAAAACGTCTTGCTGACTAAGGAGTAAAAAATGCCTGATGAATTAAATGACAACTCCGATAGATTGAAAAGCGCCGATGAAATTCTGGCACACCTTCAATCACTCCCAAACCCTTCTGAGGCAGCATCTGCACCAGCGCCTTCAAATCAACCAAATGCAGCCCCTCAAGGACAATCTGGTACATCGCCATTGATTCCTGCTGGCGGTGCGGCCTTGGGCGCTTACGGCAGCTTCAAAGGTGTTGGAACCAATGCCGTGAACAATATGTTTAGACCCGGCCAAGGTGTCTTCTCTGCACCTCGCGCAAGCACACCCGCACCAACTCCAGCTCCCGCTCCTGCATCTATGCAGCCTTCCGAATCTGAAATTGATCAGATGATGCAAAGCATGAGAGGTCAAAATCAGTTGACTGGCCGCCAAATTGAAAATACTCACAATCAAGAGAGCAACCGCTTGCGCTTGGCACAAGAGGAAAGTCTTGCTAAACCCGGCGCGGCTCGTGAATTAGTCAAAACTGGCCCGATGGTAACAACTCGATATGGTCTTGCAGTCCCAGTAGCTTTTGCACGCCAAGAAGAAGATCGTTTGTTGCGAGAAGCGGCCAAGCAAAAAGTGATGGATGAAAAAGCTAAAGTTGCAAAAGAAGCAGAAGAACTTGCGCTTAAACATGCTGAACAAAAAGCGATTGAAGATGCAGCACGCGCAAAAGCATTGAAGTCTGGTTTGACGAAAATTGGGATTGGTGCGCTTGGCGGGGGACTTGGCGCTTACGATTTGTACAACGCTGGCAAAGACATTTATGCGCACGGCGCAAATGAAGAAAACATGACCCAACTTGTTGGCGGTTTGGGTGGCGCAATGATGGCTGTCCCAACTCCTTTGACTGAAGGTCTTGGCGCTGCTCTTCAGGCTGGTTCAATTGCCTATCCATACGCCAAAAAATATTTTGCAAATCCATGATCACGTTGGTTGTCTCCCTGACGTGAAGGCAAGCAGTTGCCTTATTTGCCCCCCAGCCGTTTTGGTTGGGGGGACTTTTTGGTTAGCTGCAACTTGCAATAACCACGGTGAAGACTAAACCCCAAAACATAAAAGTAATAAGGGTTGCCATCACTTGCTCCTCACCTGAGCCAGCTTCTCGCCGACCACGCGGTTGAGGCTGGTGGCGACCTTCACGCATTCAGCCAATTCTTTTTTTGCGCCAGCGTCCGCAAAGACGTTTGCCAGCTTCACCAAGTCATCTTCAAGAAAGTTGTAGTTCTCTTCAAGGTTGACCGCATGGAACAGCTTGTTGACTTCGGTTTTGTTGAGGATCATTTTTTTGCTTTCTTGCGTGCTGCCAAGATTTTTTTGCCTTTGGCGGTTTGAGTCCAGTGCGGCTTCTTGGGTTTTTGAACTTCTTCAGGCTCAACTTTTTTCCAAGCGTAGTACTGCTCATCAAAATCATCATCAACTTGCTTACGCAATTGGGCATTGCGATATTTTTGAATGATTTCCAAGCGTTTGATTGGGTCATCCCAAACACCAGCATCTTTCATGGCTTGAACTTGTTGTGCATTCAAAGAAAATGCAGGAGCTGTGTCGTGCTCTTCCTCGGCGTCGTCCAACTCTTCCATCCAAGAATTGAATTTTTCGCTCATTGCTTCACGCATGAAGAGAAGCTCTGCTTTTGTTAATGTGATATCAATTGTCATGTCATTCTCCTAAGTCAAGTTCCATGTTGGCGGGTTTGTATTGCTCCACGGTCAAGCCCTTGGTCAAGAGGTCAACCAAGTCTTCTTGGCTGGCGACGTGGGCTTTAATGGTGGTGTTTGCCACATGCGCGATGGCTTGTGAGCGGGTGGTCGCTTTGACCAAGCGGATGCCTTGTGGTCCGCCGACAACGTAGATGCGTGATGCCATGATTTAAGCTCCAAATTTGTTTTTAACGATCCAGAAATTGAAGAGTGACTGGAACATCAGCCACCCACGTAGCAAGTCTTCCTCGCTGTGCTCCACGACTTTGATCAAGCCGGGGTTGGTCACAGAGACAAAGACGTTTGCACATCGAGCATTTGGCAAGCCCACCCCTTGGCGGTATGCGGCCAATTGCATGAGATGTTCGTCATAGACGTCGATCTTGTCGTCCACGTCGAACTCCTTGGTTTTTGCGTCAAGCATGATGCCCAGCGGCGCAGCCTCGTCGGGGCGAGTGAACAAGTCGGTCTTGCCACCAAAGCCCGATGGGTGCGTAAAGCAAGTCTCGGTTTCCCACTTTTGGAATGGGTGAGTCTTGAAATGCTCAAACACGGCTTCCTCGAACGCTTTAACGATCACTGGGTGCTCAGTCTCTTCACCACGGTAGTGGCGCTCAATGGACTCGTGGATCAGCGTGCCACGCTCGGCGGCGCGTTTGCCCGTCTCTTTGGAGTCGGCCACCACACGAGCAATGAAAGCCTTTTCGGTTTCACCGTCAACCTTGGGCAAGGTCAGCGCGGCCAAGAGCAGTTGTTCGCTCTTCCAAACGTCCAAACCGGGCTTTGCAGCCACGCGCATGATGGTTGACACCGAAGGCACAAGATTCAATTTTCGTGCGTCCCTGAGCGTTGTAGGACGATCTGAGCCATCTTTGGCCTTGACCGTGTATTGGGGTGATCCGTCTTGGTTGTACCAATGAACAGATTCAGCAGATCGTGCGATCAATGTTGTCATGCCAGCGCTTCCTTTGCAGTAATTGGTGCGTCTTCTTCGTTGTTAACCCACTCGTTGTTGTCGAGAGATTCCCAGTCAATCCCATATTCCACGCAAACGGCGTGCAAGCAGGGTTTGCCGTAATACTGATAGAGGTCGTCCATTTTTTTGACAAGCTCTTCTTTGCCGTCCAGCCACATCCAAGCCTTCATGTGCTCAACAGAGCGGCCAGCAGACAGGCCGCGGCAATTGTTTGCCTTGTCCCATGCAAATGGCATGTAATCTTTGATGATCTTGACTGGATCGGTTTGTTGCTCCCATTCGCCTTTGGCAACAAAGTCGGCCAAAAATGGTTTTGCATTTTCAAAAGTCAAAAACTGAACCAAGTCGGATGTTTGAAATCCAAAAAAGTCATTTTTTTCAATCTCTTTGATGCGATTCAAAATTTGTTCTTGTGTGCGCTGCATCACATGTTTCCTTTAAAAATATTTGAAAGTGAGACGGTGTATTCCATGATCAAAATGGGATGTCGTCGTCCATGTCGTCAAAGTAGGAGTTGTTTTTGGGCTGTGTCGGCGCGGCGGGTGTTTTACCTTGCAGCTTCTGCCATTCGGGTGACGATTGGATTTTTGCTTTGAGGTTGTCGCTGAACTTTTCAAACATAGCCATGTCTGGATCATCCAGATTGAACACCTCGCTGTCGTTGACCGGACTAGGCAGGCCAGCCTGCTTCATCATGGCAGGCACGGGGCTGATGTTGGCTACGTTGATGTAGGTCTTGCCGTTCTCGCCAGCCTTCTCGACCATGTTCAACATGCACCATGCGCCCAAGATTGTCTTGAGGTCAAAGCGGCGCAGTTCTTCTGCGGAAAATGGTCTGCCGCGCCAAGACTGCAAATCAATGCGCAGGGTCGCTTTGTCAGACCAACTGAGGGTGTAGTTCTTGAAGGCAGCGAATGGTCGTCCGTCCTTCATCAAAAGGGGTGTGCCATCGTCTTTGACGCCGTGCAGTTCCCAGCCAAGCATCACTTTGCGCAGGTACTTGACTTGGCCTTTGAACTCGGATTTTTGCGTGCCAAGATCAACGATGCGGTAGCAACGCGCAAGGTGCATACCGGGTGGCGTGGCTTCAAAGTCACCGCCTTTGTTTTCAACATAAAAGGACATTAAATTCTCCAAAAAAATACGTCCATGAGGACAACAAGGATTGAGAGGATGTAGACGCAGAACAGCGCCTGATGGGGTTTGAGAGACACTTGTGCTCCAGTGAACCGACAACATTGTCGTGCCGCTACTATAACACGAAATTAAAGTTGCTCTTAAACTTTGTGTTGTTGTAGAATCTGTGCAACACCAAGACGCATGAGGATTGGCTAGTCAGGGATGCCCAAGCAGATACATACAACTGGTCTGCCCAAACAGGAATACCCACCAGTCCTCAGTCGTGTTGGTGGACAAGTGCATGGTTTTCCTTGTAAGTTACTGGGCGCTTGAACGGGGTGGTTCCCGGTTGCCACCAACAACTAACACGCATGAGGATTGGCGGCGAGTGAGGACTCAGCCTTAATGATGGGCCAATCTGAGCCACACCAGTCCTCAGTCGTGTTGGTGTGAGGGCCGGTTTGATTCCGGTGTGATCTAGGTGACTAGGTGGGTTCGACTCCTACAACACCAACAACTTATTGGAGAAAAATGTGACTTTAGAAGAGTATTTCAAAGACGAACCACGGGGGGCAAAGGTGGAGATGGCTCAGTATTTGGGCATCTCTGATGTTTGGCTGTCCATGCTGATTCGCGGCAAGCGCCGTGCGTCCGCAGACCTGTGTGTGCGCATTGAAAAAGCAACTCAAAAATTGGTCAAGCGCAAAGATTTGCGTCCTGATTTGTTCAGCAAGGTGTGATATAGTTTTTTAACGCTTGGCGGCGTTTGGGTAGATCGAGGCCGGGATTCTGACAGTACCCACTGTTCCGCCAACGCCGAAAGGTGAGAATCCCGACCTCGATTTTTTTTTGGAGAAAACAATGACGACAAGAGAAGTGAGACTGGAAGAATTAGGCATCGACGGCGACACTCAGTTCCGCGAAGAGCAACTGAATATGGCGCAGGTCAAGAACCTAATGAGTTTGATGGAAGACGACATTGAACTTGACCCGATTGAGGCGCGTTTTGATGGGACGACATACTGGGTGTCAAACGGGTTCCACCGCATTGAGGCGGCGACAAGGCTTCAACTTGAAACCATCAAGGTGAACTACAAACCCGGCACGCTTGAAGACGCCCAAGTCGATGCCATGGCGGCCAACAAAAGCAACGGCCTGCCCCGATCCAACGAGACGCGCCGCAACCAAATCATGGCCGCCTTCAAGCACGAAGAAACCAAAGAATGGAGCAATTCACGCATTGCCAAGCACATTGGCGTGGCCGTGAGCACCGTGTCGGCCATGCGCGACCCCAAAGTGCGTGAGAAACAACGCATTAATATGGAGAAAAGCATTGTCAAGAAAGCAAAACAAATTTCTGACAATCGTAGTATTACTACGGCTGCACCCACTGATGTTGTTCCTGAGCAACAACTCAAAGAACCCAATCCTTCGCTGATGCACTACGAGCCTAGCGCTGAAGAATTGGAGGCCAATGATCGAGCCATGCAGGCCGATATTGAGGCTATGCAAAAGCTGCTGGACTCTAACGATCCCCTGAAGGAAGCGCACGCCGAAATCAAGCGCTTGAACCTTGCCTATGCCCAGCTTGATCTGCGCTTCAAAGGCCTGATGAACGAGAAGGATCATGCCGTCACCTTGCTGAAAAAAGCGCAAAAAGAACTTGACAAATTGAAAGCCAAAAAATGAACCAACTAGTCCTAGCACCAAGTGAGTGTGATGATGGAACGACATTCCCCGAGCCTCGCGCCTTCCAGTTGGATGCGCACAATGCTCTACGCCAAGGGTTTCGTGAGGGTCACAAGCGTCAAATGATCATGGCTCCCACGGGGGCTGGCAAGACCTACCTCGGGCTGCGCATCTGCAACGAGGCGATGCAAAAGGGCAAGCGTGCGGTGTTCTTGTGCGACCGCACCACCTTGATCAACCAAACCTCTGACGTGGCCGACAAATACGGTCTGCGCCAGCACGGCATCATTCAAGCCCAACATTGGCGGCACGACGACAACGCGCTGCTGCAAATTGCCTCAACGCAAACCATTGCGCGCCGCGACTTCTGGCCGAAGCTGGACGTGCTCGTGGTGGACGAGGCGCACACCCAGTACAAGACGTGGGTGGACTATGCCATGCAAACCAATGCCGCTGTGATTGGGCTGTCGGCCACGCCATTCAGCGCTGGGCTGGGCAAGATATTCACCAACCTCATCAATGCCACCACGATGGACGAATTGACACGGGCGGGGGTGTTAGTACCCATGCGCGTCTTTAGCTGCACCAAGCCCGATATGCGCGGCGCGGCGACCGCTGGTGGTGAGTGGACGGACACGGCGGCCGCCGAGCGCGGCATGGCGATTGTGGGCGACGTGGTGGCGGAGTGGCAGAAGTTTGCCGAAGGCCGCAAGACCATTGTTTTTGGCGCAACGATCAAGCACTGCGAAGAGTTGTGCTCACAGTTTGTCAACTCTGGCGTGATGGCCGCAGTGTTCACTTCGGAAACCACAGCGGTGGAGCGCGAATTGCTGCTCAAAGAGTATCGCAAGGAAGATGGCCTGCTGCGGGTGTTGATCAGCGTTGAGGCTCTTGCCAAGGGCTTTGACGTGCCAGACGTTGGTTGCGTGTGCGATGCGCGGCCACTGCGCAAGTCGTTGAGCACCGCCATCCAAATGTGGGGGCGTGGCCTGCGCTCCAGCCCCGGCAAGACCGACTGTTACTTATTGGACTTCTCGGGCAACATCATTCGTTTTGCCGAAGACTTCACCGATGTTTATTTCAACGGCTTAGAGAAGTTGGACGATGGCGAGAAGCTGGACAAGAAGATTCGCAAAGACGAAGATCACGAAGCCAAGGGATGCCCACGGTGCGGCTACACGCCCTATTCCAAGCGCTGCATGGCGTGTGGGTATGAGCACGTATCCAAAGACGTCAGCAGCGCCAAGGGCGGCGATATGGAGGAGATTTTTATTGGCAGCGGCAAGACCAAAAAGAAGTTGGCGAACAACGCCGAACACCTTTGGCATCAATGCGTCTCATACGCCCGTCACCACAGCAAGCCTGAGAACCAGCAAGGCCGTGCTTATCACCTCTACAAGAAGATCACAGGGCAAGACCCGACATGGCGCTTCACCACCGCGCCCACGGTTGAGATTACTCGCAATGTTTACAACAAGATCACGCAAATGAATATGGCATGGAAAAAAGGAGCAGGCAAATGACACAAGATGAAATCAAAGAAATGATTGCCAAAATTTATGGCGTTGTATGGACTAAAAACGCACAACTAAGAGCTTTTGCCAAACTGGTAGCAGCAAAAGAGCGTGAGGCGTGTGCAAAGCTGTGTGAAGAAAATGCAAAAAAATCTTTAAGCGCACAAAAAGTGACTGATGGTAATGATTTGTCTGATGTTTTTTTAAGGCATCACGCATCTGCACATTTTCAAAATGCACAAGACATCCGAGCAAGGGGACAAGCATGACCCCAAGATCATTTGACATTGATACATGCAAAGAAATCATTGGTGATGCAGGAACAAGGGTCATAGAAGCCAATGCACGAGAAGATGCTGAATCATGTAAATTTAATTTGATCAATATTCCCAACCAAGTTTCATATTGGGAAAAAATCCGACTTCAAATGCAACGGGTCATTTATGCCACAGCGCACTTGAAAAGACTTGAGCGCATCAAGCGCATGAAACAAAGAGAGTTGGAAGTTTGGGCGCAAAAACAATGCAAGCAAGGGGACAAGCATGAACTATGAAGCATGGATTGCCGAGAAGGTGAATAGCGGCAAAGAGGCGACCATCAGTTTGTGTTTGCTTGAAAAATTAATGTACGAGCCTGCGATCAAGCACTGGATTGAGAGCACAGCCAAGAAGTTTGGCTGCAAAGCCACTATTCATTGGAAAGACGATGTAGTGACCTTTTACCCAGTGAGTGCAATATGAGTTTCATTGCTTTTGCACGCGCTCATGGCATCGACATTGATCCGTCGAAACTTTATTCGTCGGACAAGATTCGTCGCACTGGCACGGTGGACAAGCCCCGCTCAACCAATGGCGCATTTTTTTGGGACGGCCAGCGTGGCTGGGTGATGGATTGGAGCGGCGAGGCTAGGGTGATGTGGTACGAAGACCCCAATGCCAAGCCTTGGACAGATCAGGAAAAGCGCGAGTGGGCGCTCAAACGCCAGACAGCCAACGCCGACAAAGATCGGTCGTATGAGTTGGCCGCCGAACGCGCCATGATCACTTTGCGAAATGCCAAGCCCAGCACACACCCCTACCTTCAGATCAAGGGCTTCCCTGACGAGAAGATGTTGGTTTTAGACAACAAGCTGTTGATTCCCATGCGCAACGTGGTGAACAACAAGATTCAAGGCTACCAGTCAATCTACTGGGACGCCCCGAACATGAAGTACGAAAAGAAGATGCTGCCCGGCATGAGAGCCAAGAACGCTGTGTTCTACATGGGCAACAAAGACGCTTTAGAGACTTGGTTGGTCGAAGGGTATGCCACAGGCCTATCCGTGCGCGATGCGCTGCGCAGCATGGGTTCTAAGGCTTCTGTGGTGGTGTGCTTCTCAGCATCAAACATGGTGCAGGTGGCGGATCAGATCAAAGGCCAGCGCTACGTCTTTGCGGACAACGACCCAAGTAAAAGTCATCCCGATACTGGCGCAGAGGTTGGTAAGACGGGCGAGAAGGCGGCAATTCAGACTGGCCTGCCTTGGACGATGGCCGACACCGAGGGCTGGGACGCCAACGACCTGCACAAAAAGCTAGGTTTGTGGCTGGTTGCAAAAAAAATCATGGATTTACGCAAAAAGGTGTTGACAGGGGGCGTTGCGACCGCTCTATAATTCAAACCGTTGTCGTCGAAAGCAACAAAAAAATTAGGCCGCTTACACATGCGATTCCGCCTTACCAAATAACCTCTGTGGGAGGGATATTTGTTAAGGTTTCGACCGGAATTGCAGTTGTAAGCGGCTTTTTTATTGCCCTCGACGCCAGCCGTACTCCGCACGATAGCAAGCACCCCAGTCGTGGTGGCGCGGAAGGAAAGCGTACACGGTATGCAACCGTGTGATTGATGATGGTGAATGCGCAGGCTGATGCGCAATTTGCTTTGGTAAGGGTGAGGTTGTTTTCGGTCCACCACCGTTTAGGGTAGCGTCGGGAAACTGGACGTACCGAAACCTCAAGCTGGAGATCAGTACCAGCCACCATCATCAATCGCATGGGCTAGGGGGCAGTTCCCGAACAATCCGTGCGGCTGGTCGAATCATCACGCCGGGGGGTCAACGCAAGTTGCCATGATGATGCTCACTGAGCGGTGAAGCACCCAACCTCCTCCCTTACCCCCATCCTCGTGGGGTAGGGGGGGTCTTTGGGTGAAATCAAGGGAGAGGGGGGAAAACCTCATCCAGCGCCAAAAACCCCTGCAAAAAAATTTTTGCGCAAACTCCATTTCCTTAAATTTCATGTTATAGTTTCTCCACCACAACGATGTGGGGTAAACAGGAGAATGAAAATGCAACACACACCCGGACCTTGGTCGCTTTCAAATGTTGGATGGTTGAAGGCAGGCTACATTTCAGTTGACGCTCCCAGCCACGGCGGCTTGGCTCAAGTTGTTTGGAAAATGGAAGACGACGAGCGAAGCCCCGAGTGCGAAGCCAATGCGCACCTGATCGCCGCCGCGCCCGATCTGTTGGCGGCATTGAAGACCGCTCGACGTTTTGTTGCGTCCTCGCATGAACCCTCAAGCGTGGAACTTAATGAAATTGATGCGGCCATCGCCAAGGCACAGGGAGAATAAAAATGACACGATTTGCATCTACTCAAGCAGTTCGTGAATTTGCACTGCGTGCGGCACGCGATGACATCCGCCGCCACATTGCGGACGGCAACGACCTCAACCCATTCTCTACCGATGGCGCACGCCATTGTTGGAAACTTGGCTTTGACAACTCACCCACCAACGGCTACGACACCGACCCAGCGTGGGACAGCATCTATCAACGTGGCCGCGCTTGCGCAGAATTATTGAAGGGGAGCACATCATGAATAAAGAAACAGGTGGACCAGCGTTTCCATTTATTGACAGCGCATCGCCGCTTGAACATCCGGGCATGACCTTGCGTGATTACTTTGCTGCTCAAGCAGTGGAAGGAATTTGCACAAATTCTGCACTTGGTAATTGGAGTGCAAAAATAATAGCGAGAGAAGCGTATGAAATAGCAGACGCAATGATGGAGGCACGCAAATGAAAAAAATAATTGCATTGATGTTGGTGGTGTTGCTCACTGGCTGCACATCAAACACAGAGTTTGGGCCATGCGTTGGAATTGGAGAAGACAAGAACCCTAACTTAGTCTACAAAGTCAGCGCATGGAATGTGGTTCTTGGAATTTTATTTTTTGAATTGGTTTTGCCGCCCGTATTTGTTGCGGTAGATGAGTTCTATTGCCCAGTGAGTGTTAAATGAAATACCACCACACCTACAGCTTGATGGACGTCATGATGGCTGACCCCATCAAGCCCATGCCCGATCACAAGCGTGAGCACCAGATCAACAAGATGAAGGATGGCTTGCTGGCTCTGGAGCGTGCGGCCAACCCAAGCATTGACGATTGGGAAATTGTTACCGATGCCCTAAACATGATGGAGACATTGATTGAGATGGGCTGGGCGCAAGACCCTGATGGATTGATTGAAGACGCTGTGAAGGCGCTGGCGATTGCAGGGCAGCGATCAATCACAAAGAACGTGCCAATCCGCTTGGACGGCGTGGGCATCAAAGCAGTCCGTGGGCTTTTGGAAGACTACGAGACAGCCCTTAAAGAAATGCCCGAGCGCACCATGATGCACTGCCACCGCAAGACTGAAAAGCGTGTGCAAGACATCTTGGCGGGTCGTTGCGAAACACATGATGTACAGGTGATCAAATGACAGACGAAGAATGTGAAGCACGTGGCCGCGCATATGCGTTGGCATTGGGCAAGTCGTTCAAAGAAATTTTTGACGAAGTGTTTGCAAAGAATGAAAACTTTCAAAAAGAAGAGCCTGTTGTTCAAGAGATGATTAAAGCCATTGTTTTGAACAATGTAGCCCGTCACTATGGAAGGTTTGAAAAATGACACAAGATGAAATCATTGAGATGGCTAGGCAGGCTGGACTTCATGTGGCAACGGATGTGAACTGGATGCCAGTTATTGGGCTTGACTATGCTAAAAAGCTAATTGAATTGGCAGCAAACAAAGAACGCGAGGCGTGTGCAAAGATAGCTGACGAATGGGCGGTAGGTTGGCCTCATCCTTCAAAAGTTATTGCAGAAGAAATTCGAGCAAGGGGGCAAAAATGAAATTTACACCACACCCATTCAAGAGTGACATCGTTGAATTTACTTGGTTTGACTTGTTGCGTTTAGCATTTGGCAAAGAATTGCGTGACAGCGCATTAATTGCACGTCGAGCAAGGCAACAAGCATGACCGAACAAGAAGACCAAATAGTCATGCGTCGCATGGCAAGGTTTATGGCTGATGGTCTGACCCACGCTCAAGCAGAAGATTTGGCAGGCCGCATGTTTGACCGTGACCGTGACCCAATGGACGACCGCCGTGTGTGCTTTGAGTGCACGGGTTACAAAGACAAGCTGTGCCACCGCATCTTGGACAAATTCAAAAGACCAACACCGCAACTGCGATTTGTTTTGCAACGCTGCGACCACTTTGACCTGAAAGGCAAAAAATGATTTACGTAGGCGTTGACCCCGGTTTCTCGGGCGCGTGGGGGATGGTTGATCACCACGGCAAGTATGTATCGTGTGGCGATATGCTCCACGACGACAAGTACATTGACAGCCGCATGGTGCACGCAGAGATGGCTCAGGCGCTGGATAAGCAAGACGCTGAGTTCGTCATTGAGTTTGTCCACGCCATGCCCCAACAGGGCGTCTCCAGCACGTTCAAGTTCGGCATGGCCTATGGAGCTGCCATCGCCATCTTGCAGCGCTTTAAAAGCCCTTTCCATGCCGTGCCACCACGAGTCTGGAAGAAGGCCATGGGGCTGGACAGCGACAAAGCGAAAAGCCTCGACATGGCGCGTGAACTTTGGCCTCTCGCGCCGCTGTTGCGCAAGAAGGACAATGGCCGCGCAGAAGCCCTCCTAATGGCCGAATGGCTGCGTCGGGAGAACGTATGAAGTACCTATCCGTTTGCTCTGGCATTGAAGCCGCCTCGGTTGCATGGAAGCCGCTGGGCTGGGAAGCCGTGGGCTTTTCAGAGATTGAAAAGTTCCCCAGCCAAGTGCTGGCTCATCACTATCCAGACGTCCCCAACTTTGGTGACATGACGAAATACAAGGAGTGGAATCTTGACACAGTTAACCTTTTGGTCGGTGGAACACCTTGCCAATCATTTTCCGTTGCCGGACTCCGCAAAGGACTCGAAGACCCCCGAGGCAACCTCATGCTCACCTATTGTGGACTTCTTGATTGGTTTAGACCCCAGTGGTTCGTTTGGGAAAACGTGCCGGGTGTCCTCAGTTCAAACGGTGGACGGGACTTTGGTTCCTTCCTCGGGGCGCTGGCTGAACTCGGGTATGGGTTCGCCTACCGAGTGCTTGACGCTCAATACTTCGGAGTGGCACAGCGCCGCCGCCGTGTGTTTGTTGTCGGACATTTTGGAGACTGGCGACCTGCCGCCCGAGCTTTATTTGAGTCCGAAAGCCTGCGCGGGGATTCTCCGCCGAGCCGAGAAGCGCGGCAAGAAACTTCCGTCTTTACTCCAAGCAGCATTGGAGGATATCGCTCAGGGGCAGGAACACTCCGAGCAAGCGGAGGAGACCTCGGAGGGGGAAGCGAACATTTGATCGCGCAACCCGTGTACGAGGTGCACCACCAAGATGCCCGTGTCAAAGAGGCAAATGGTGTGTGCCAAACCATGACAAGCCGCTGGGGAACAGGGCGCGGTAATGTGCCTCTGACTTATGGCATACCCGGCAACTGGATTGGCCGCAAACCCGAAAACGGTGGCAATGCGGTTGAGCCTATGAACAACATCGCCCCATGCTTGACCAAGGCAGACCAACATGGAGTGGCACATCCAATTGCTATGCGTGAAAGCGGTCAAGGGTATTGGATGGAAGATGACAAAGCTGGAACCCTTCGTGCAGAAGGTGAAAACAGACCTAGTCGTCCTAGCCATGTAATAGCACAACCAATCGCATTGGCAGAGAACACCATCGGTCGCCAACACATGGCCGTGCGCAGACTTTCGCCAGTGGAATGCGAACGCCTGCAAGGGTTCCCCGACCACTACACCGACATCAAACCCAACGGCAAGGCCACACCCCACTCGCCCCGCTACAAAGCCTTGGGCAACTCAATGGCCGTGCCAGTGATGGCATGGATCGGACAAAGAATTCAACAAGTGGAGAACGAAAAATGACCAAAGAAGAATTGACGGCACTTTTGCGAAGCGTGGGCTGCAACGAGAACACCGTTGCCGCAATGGAAAACGCTTTTGAAATGGGCGCAGAGGATGAGCGAAAAAAAAGAAAAGATACTGAAACTTTTGGCTTTGATGCTGGTGTATATGTTTGGCTTGGAGAATCCAAGGTGACAAAATTTGTGAGTAAGCAAGAAATTTTGTCTGAAGAAATCAGCGGGATGGCTCTCACTAATGCTGCACAAGAATGCCTTGCAATTCTCTACTCAAACAAAACAGGAAAAGTATGAACCAAGAAGACATCAACAAGTCGGTGGACTACATCTACACCCAAGGCAGGAAGTACGCCGAGGCCAAGGCCAACCTCTCCTACATGCAGGAATACCGCAAGACCATCAAAGCAGAGTTGATGCACCTAGCCACTGAGTTGGGCGCAAAGTCAGCCGTGGCCGCAGAGACTGAAGCCTACCGCGACCAAAGATACAAAGAGCACCTGCAAGCTATCAAAGAGGCCGAGAAGATCGCCGAATCACTTCGCTGGGGGTTGGTGTCAGCACAGGCTCGAATTGAGGTCTTCAGGACGATTGAAGCATCCAACAGGGCATTGGATCGCTCACTCTCATGAACAACACGCTCAACAAAAAAGAAAGAGCATGGGTTGGCTTGGTCAAAGAGCTACCCTGCTCCGTGTGTGACGCGCCCCCGCCCAGCGATGCGCACCACGTCAAGCAGCACCGCCAGTATGTGTGCGCGGCGCTGTGCAAAGACTGCCACCAAGGCAGCCGCAACGGGTGGCACGGCCAGCGCCAGATGTGGAAACTCAAAAAGATGGAAGAGATTGATGCGCTCAACATCACAATTGAACGCGCCGTTGACCTGCTGATGTCAAATCGCTAGAAACACAAGTATTCAGTGTTGCTTAAAAGACACGCAAAACATAGGGTTTGTCCCTAAAAAATTGTGCAATAAATACGGTTTGTCCTTTAACTTGGAGTTATACTATCTCCACTGCAACGATGCAGGTTAACAGGAGAAACCAAATGACAGTTATCACGACCACCACATCTTCCGCTGACGAACTCGGCACGCTCTTGGCTCAAATCGCTACGCTCACAAAGCAAGCCGACAAGATCAAAGATGCCATGAAGAACATTGCCAGCGCAGGCGGCTCAAAAGTGTTTGAGGGTTCGTTGTTCAAGTGCACCTACACCGAATGTGATCGCACCATCTTTGACAAAGAAGCATTCGTGAAAAAGTATGGCGAAGACGCCTACGAAGCTATGACCAAAACCACCGCTGTATTCAGCATCAAAACAACCGCACGTTGATTGGAGAACATCATGGGTCAATATCACATGGTCTACAACTTAGACAAAAAAGAATTTATTCATCCTCATCATATTGAAAATGGCCTCAAACAATATGAACAAGTTGGCGCTATTAATAGCACGAGCACCGCATTGTTTGCCTTGCTTTCAAACAGCAACAACCGTGGCGGTGGCGATTTTCCAAGGCACCACATGCTTGGACGTTGGGCGGGTGATCGCGTTGTGATCCAAGGAGACTACGCTAAACCCGAAGATAGCGGCTACCAAACCCCCGAGCAACTTGAACAATACACAGACATTTCAAAAGAAGTGTTTGACATGATTAACACGATTGCAAAACAGTACTAAGGAGAACACCATGGACAAAAACATCGCCGCCATCTTGCGTGAAGACGCAAAAACAATTTCAGTTCAATTCTTGAATGACGAGGGCATGAATGTTGGCAACAGCTACACCTACATCACGCACATTGAAGTTGAAGTGGGTAACTTCGTTGTTGTGCCTTCTGGCTCATACGAGTGTTTGAAAATTTGCCAAGTCGTTGAAGTGCATGATGACTTGAACATTGAACCCAATGCAGACATCAAGTACAAGTGGGTGGCGGATGTCATTGACCTCAATGCTTACCAAGAAAACCAACGTCGCAACAAAGAGATTGAAGGTATGTTGGCCGCATCGTATCGAGTAAATGCTCGTGCTGCCTACGCCAATCAATTCTTGGCTAATGCTGATCCCAAAGTCTTGGAACTGGTGAAAGGAAAAAATGCTGCCTGATCGCAACCCTACTACGAGGTGCTACCCACGCACCTTGCAAGAGGCCTTCCCCAACTCCATTGACCAAGCAGAGTGGTTCTATCCACCCGAGCAAAACAATGGCTGGCGCAATGTACTCATGGGCTACGTTGCGCTGGTGATGTGGGTCGGCTTGGCCTATTACTTTTCAAAGAACTGAGGACATCATGAAAGAAATTAGCGACCTGCAAAAACAAATCTTGGGCAATGCTGGGCATGTCAAGTTTTTCACTCAACAAGAGTTTGACGAAGCCATGGCTGTTGCTCAAGCTGAAATCATGACCGTGGCGATTGAGACAACCAAACGCGCCATCTTCATTGAGCGCCAAGCCTGCGCAGACCTCGTGCGCGATGTCGCCAACAAAGAAGGAAAAGAACACGCCATAGTTCTTGAAAGCATTGCAGAGGCCATTCTCAACCGCATCCCCAGCCAAAGGCAATAACCATGAAACGCTACTTCTCAATCATTGGGTTCTTTATGACGCCGTTCATCATTAGTTATGCGTTCTGGTACGTAATCGGCGCTGGAATCTCGGCAAGCTGGGATTTGGCTAACTGGACGCTGCAATTGAAATTTGTTTTGTCTATATGGGCGGGTGGATTTGGAGTTATGTTGCTTTTCAAACTTGAGCACGAAAGAAACACATGACATTAGAAGAACACTACGCAATCACCGTGAAAAAAACGGAAAGCATCTTGGACTACATGCGAACACGGATTGACCAAATCAGCGAAGAACATGGAAGCCAAATTGCCATTGGGGTGGCAGCCAACGTGGGAACTGAACTCATAGCCATCGTCTTGGCTTCAACGGGTGAAGAAAGTTTGCTGCAAGCCCTCAACCAAATTACTTTGATCAAGTCCAAAGGACACATTGTTGCCACCACAGCAAGTGAAGCCATTGAAAAAGCAAAGAAGTCATGAACATTGCCAAAGGATGGCGCAAGCGTCGCAAACCGAAAGACACAAATGATTTACCTAAAACAAAAAACACTTGGCGGCAATATTGTTGTTGCGCGTTTTGACAATGACGAAATGTTTAAAGCCACATACAGTTTGGTGCAGATTCGCAAAAGAAGCCCAAACCTCAAACACACATATTTCTTGATCAAAGAACGTGGAGGCAAATGATGGACTGGATTGACATTGTTGTTGGCGGCATTATTGCTATTTTTATTGTCGGGGGTTGCTTGGCGTTGTACGCTGATGCCGTGAACCATCCTTGGGAGGATAGTGATGATTGAAGCAATGAAGCTGGCGCTTGAGGCGTTGATAATCGTTAGATTTTGCGTTCCACCAGCGCAAAGAAAAACAGTTAATGAAGCCATCAAAGCCCTAGAAGAAGCACTAGCCAAGCAAGAGCAGGGTGAGCCTATGGCGGTGGTTACTGGAATGTACGGTGGACGGTTCGTTGTTGAGCCAACAAACCCAGCGATGGTGCTGCCCGTCAACATGGCGCTCTACACCCACCCACAACCCCGCAAGCCGCTGACGGATGAACAAATAGATGCTTATCTTGAATCGGAATGGACTGGGTATAGCAGTTATCACGATTGTTTCAAGGAAATAGTTAGATGGACAGAAGCTAAACACGACATAAAGGAGTGAGACATGAAAGATTTAAAACTTGGCTATAACCTCATTAACGAGTACGGCCTTGGCGTGCAAGTGGTCTGCAAAGAGGACATGAGTTCAATTGAATTCAAAGCTGGAGACGCCATACGAAGAACATTGCTGAACCAATCAAAAATTGACGATGGCCGCACTGTGGGTCAAGCCAACCATGATTTTTTGCATAAGTGCTTAGATAGTTTTCTTGATGACAAAACTTTTCGAGAAGGCTTACACAAAGCACTTGACATTTTTATGGCGACAAACACTGTTCATATTCAACGGAAAACAAAATGATCTACAAAACCATTGAAGAGTGGAATGAGCACAACCCCAATCACATTGGTGTACTTCCAATTGAAGTGTGTCGCCAAATATGGGGTGAAAAATCAGACGGCGCTTATGAGCGTGGATTCGTTGACGGTATGCAAATGCAAGTGCAAAGATGCGTAGAAAGAAACGTACTTGGCACATCATGTAAAAGGTCAGAGCATTGGGTTGGGCTAATGCGTGGTGTGCGCGTTGAAGGCGACACCGTGATCATCAGCGTCAAAGGTGGTAACGCTGCCGCACGAGAACTGTGTGGCGTATTGATTGAGGAGATGAACAAATGATCGGAGCATTCATACTCGTGGTGTTGCAAAACACCAGCAACAACGGTTTGGGCTGGGAACGCCTCGGCGAATTCAAAACCAAAGCGCTGTGCGAAAAAGCCAGAGTTCAACTCATTGTTGAGCAAGGCAAAGCAGACACTTTCAGAAACATCCCAAAGTCGTTCGTTTGTTTGGCAAAGGATATGGACTAATGACACACGAAGCAAAAACAAGATTGCCGTTGCAAATCAGGGGAGGGTGGACAAATCAAGATGTGCAAGACGTTGAAAATGGAAAAAACATGGAGCGCTTTCACATGACCGAGACAACCATAAGCGTGAAGTACAGAAGCCCTAATGACAAAAGCGGCTGGTACAAGCACCCATTAGGAGACACGTTAAAAATTACTGCGCCGATCAAGGAGACAAACAATGAATGAAGCAGGTAAAGGCGACAAACGCCGTCCAGAAGACTCCACAGCCTTCATGGAGGGCTTTGATCGGATATTCCGACCACAGGCCTCAACTCAAGAAAAAATGCGCCAAAACGCCGAAATTGAAGAGTTGAAGCAGATCACCCGCAACTTAGACCGCGTTACAGGAGCAAACAAATGAACGACAAACTCACCCAAGCCGTGGAAACCGCCTTAGAACTTCTCCATGGAGTGCGTGGCAAGGACATTGAAGACCAGACCAAGATCAATGGCGCGCGCCAGATCATTGAGTTGGCTTTGACGCGCAAGCCTCAGCCGCCCACGATCACGAGCATTGAGATACTAGACCTCACCCCGCGCTCGTCCAACGCCCTGAAGGCGGCTGGCATTGACACCGTGGAGAAGCTGGTCAAGAACCGCAGCACCGACTTGCTCAGAATTGCAAACTTTGGCAGGTTCTCCCTCAACGATGTAACGGCAGCGTTACGCAAAATCAACCTCACTTTGCTCTAAGGACTCATCATGGCAACCAAAACCCAAGCCCCCAAAACCGTAGTAAAACTACGAAAAATTGAAAAAGGTTCTAAATCAGAAGTCGGGGCTGAACCAAAAATGTTTAATATGCCCAAAGAAGTTTCTGAGTGGATTGAGCAGGCCAACAGCCGCATGATGCACATGCAGACCAAGATCAGCCGTTTGGAAGCCGACAACAAAGCCCTGCGCGCGGCCAACAAGGTGATGGAGCAGCGCGTGATGGGCATGAGTGTGGAGTGACCATGAACATCATCATGTACAACGATGGGACAGCCCTGCTTGCGGCGCGGTTCGCCGATCACTTGTCTAAAGCAATGGGCGAGACGCCGGGTCTGGTGCGCCAAGTCATCAAGGAGGTGAGCCACATGATGGTTTGGTACACGCCAGCCGTGTTGCCCAAACGCCGAGGAGTTCGTGGCCTCGCAATAGCACTCAAATAGAGAAAGCAATGACACAAGACAAAACACCCCCACGGTTCATTGAACTGGTATTTGGCAACCAATACTTAATCCGCCTATACAAAACAGACGACAACATGGGCGGAGAACCCGTCTATCGAATGCAAGGCACGCAGCAAGGACTAAAGGCCATGCAAGCCGACATTGATAGCGTCTTCCCACGAACCACAACTTCAGGTTAAACTCCAATCCGTAATGCACTGAAACGAATGTGCGAAAGGACTGAAATATGACCGAAGACAAAATCAAGTTAGCAGCCACTCACAAAGAATCTAAAGTAGAAAAGTTTAGAGGAGAGAATCATGGCTGAAGGTAAGAAGACGGGCGGCAGACAGGCTGGAACGCCCAACAAGGCGACAGCGGAGGCTCGGCAGGCCATAGCTTCATTTATTGATGGAAACGCTCACAGGCTCACTGAGTGGCTTGATAAGGTAGCTGATGGTGTGAAGATTGAAGTGGAAGACCCAAAAAGTGGAGAGGTCAAATCCGAGTACATCGTCCCACCAAACCCAGCCAAGGCGTTTGACATGTTCCAGAGCGTGATTGAGTATCACGTACCCAAGCTGGCGCGTATGGAGCACTCGGGCGATCCAGCCAACCCCTTGGAAGTGGATGTGCACGTCAACGTCTTTGGTGAACTGCTCAAGTCCATGAAGATGCAACGACAGTCGGAGGCGTGATGGCACAGTACCGCAAGAAGCCCGTGGTGATCGAAGCCACCCAATGGTTTAAGATGGGCGACCATGCTGCCGTGTTGAATAACGCTTGGCACAATAGACCATACATTAAAACGTTTGAAGGTCATCATCTTGTTACCTCTGGCGAATGGATCATTACAGAAGAGAATGGTAATGTTTATGCTTGCGAACCTGACATCTTTGAGATGACTTACGAGGCGGCGTGATGATCCACTACACACCAGAGGGCGGCATTCCCGGCATTGGCCTCAACATCACCATTGGCACATGGCGAAAACCATATGTGACCTTCCGCTGGGTTTGGTATGACATCCCGACGCGGATGCTTGCAAGCCGACGACTCCGCATCCGTCTGTATCAATGGCCTGCATTTATTTGGGGCAGAGACGAGAGCAATGTTGTCAATGGATGGCTGTGGGATAACGACTATGTGGCCGTGCCGAAAACTCTGCTGGAGGATGAAGCGCCACGCATCCTTGCTCTCATGGTTATCTACAAACAGCACGACTATCCCAAAGAGGGTGAAGAGATCGTATTGACCAAAGAAGAGACTCTCAGCATCTTATGAGCGCTGTCGAAGAAATCCTCGCCGACGAAGACTACCTAACCGAAACATTCGCCAAGCTGACACCCGTGCAACAAGCCGTGGTGACTTGGCGCATGAAGTGGTACAAGCAAGCCTTCAAGCATCAGATTGAGCCAGTGGGTGACTGGTGGAATATCTGGCTGATGCTGGCTGGGCGCGGCGCGGGTAAGACTCGTGCGGCCGCAGAGACTCTGGCCGAGTGGGCATGGGAGACGCCCAACACTCGATGGCTGGTGTCCGCCCCGACGAGCGGCGACATCCGTGGCACATGCTTTGAGGGTGACTCAGGCCTGCTCAACGTCATCCCCAAAGAACTCATTGCTGACTACAACAAGAGCCTGCACGAGCTAAAGCTGATCAATGGCTCGTTCATCAAGGGCATTGCGGCGTCCGAGCCTGAGCGCTTCCGCGGTGGTCAATGGCATGGCGCGTGGCTGGATGAGTTGGCCGCATGGGACTACCTGCAAGACGCATGGGACATGATCATGTTCGCGGTGCGGCTTGGCTCGAAGACCAAGATCATTGCCTCCACTACGCCCAAGCCCAAGCCACTGATCATGGACTTGCTGGACAGAGAAGGTAAAGACGTCACGGTGACATCGGCGTCAACTTACGTCAACCTTGCAAACCTTGCGCCCAGCTTCCAACAGCAGATTCTCCAGTACGAAGGCACAAAGCTGGGACGTCAGGAGATTCACGCCGAAATCATCGACCCCGAAGAAGGTGGCATCGTCAAGCGCGACTGGTTCAGGCTCTGGCCGCACGGCAAGCCCTTCCCCAAGCTGGAGTACATCATCCAGAGCTACGACTGCGCGACCAGCGAGAAGACGCACAATGACCCCACGGGTTGCATCACCTTCGGAGTGTTCAAGCCTTTGGACGGCGGCATGTGCGTTCTCGTCTTGGATTGTTGGCAAGAGCACCTTCAGTACCCACAACTGCGGCCAAAGGTCATCGATGAGTATGAGGTGGTGTATGGCGAGGGCAAGGACAAGAAGCGCGTGGACTTGCTGCTGGTGGAGGACAAGAGCGCAGGCATCAGCTTGATCCAAGACTTGCACCAAGCGCACCTGCCCGTCCATGCCTACAACCCGGGTCGAGCCGACAAGATACAACGGCTGTCTATCGTCGCCAACATCATCAGGGCTGGGCGCGTATGGATTCCAGAGTCTGGCGTCAAGAAGGGCTACGTGCGCGACTGGGCGGAGGGCATGGTTAGCCAGATATGCTCCTTCCCCGAAGGCACGCTGCACGACGAGTTTGTGGACTGCACCAGCCAAGCCCTGCGGTACTTGCGCGATGCTGGGTGGATCAGCATTGACGCGCCGCCTCGTGACGACTACGATGAGAACGATGTGATCGACGCCGAAGAGTTCAACAAGCGCCACGGACGCACCAACCCTTATGCGGTGTAGACGCAAATGGGGTGGCAGGGCATAATTGGGGGAATCCGTCCCTGAAGGCAACCAATGACAGGAAACAAATATGAAACAGCACAAGAAGGCGCATTCTGGCGCATCCGTCCACGACGCCTTGAAAAGGGCGCGGCAAAGTTACAAGGACTTCTCGAAGAAAGTGGGCAATATCCCCAAACTGTCAGGGGATCATCACGAAACCCAACTGCGCAACCACTTACGGATGAGCAAATCTCGGGGTTGATCAAGTCTGAAAAGAACTTTGTTCATGAAGCGGCGCACGAGTATTCCCGCAAGCACTTAGGTAAAGACTACGCGCCAATCTTTAACAGCCCTAGTTCATTGGTTAAGCAAGCTCCTATTGCGCGCATATTTGCATTGGCTGCTTCGGATCATCCAGAGTACAAGAAGAGAGTTTACGAAGCCTACAAGAAGCGTATGCCCAAGCATGTCGGCAAGGCAAAGGATTATGACGAGTTGGTCAACCATGCTTACCAACAGTTAATCAAAGAGACAAAAGAACAGTTTCACTCGCTGCCGATCAACATGAGTTTTCACAAGAACGGTGAAGGCAATTACTCCAGCAGCAAGCAGATGTTGAACGACATCTACAACAACCGTCACTTGTACGTCTACCAAGGTGGCGAACCTCATCAGCACCTTCATGAAGTTGATCCAGAGACTGGACTGAGCGCTAATGACATGTTCAGGGCGGTGCATGACTTCTATGGTCATGGTGTGCATGGCTCGCAGTTTGGCCCTAAAGGTGAGGAGCAAGCATGGGCAGCGCACAGCGGCATGTTCTCTCCATTGGCACGCATGGCGATGACATCGGAGACCAGAGGACAAAACAGTTATGTCAACTACTCTCCCCTGAATGCAGAGCTAAAAGCTGAAGTGGCAAAGCAGGAAGAGGCAGCGTATGAAGCGCGTCGGCGCGGCATGTTGGAGGACGAAGCACGTCACCTTGCGCACAAACGTGAGTTGATGTCGCACTTTCAGTTTGCACCTCAGAAGTCTTTGCTGCTGCCACCAGAGATGCTGCATGGATCGTATGAAGGCGGCGTGAGTATGCCTACTACAGCGTTGCAGTCCAACCCGAATTGGATTCCCAAGAAAGCAGACGGCGGCTCAATGGCTCCATTGACTCAGTTGTCAGCAACCGACCCAATGCTCCAAGGTGATGTGCAGCCCACATCAAATGCAATCTCCTTAACACCAGCCGAGGAGAAGTTGGCGCAACAAGCCGCTTTGGCTGCCACGCAAGCTGATTTACTTCAGGGTGGCAACAGCAACGCCACAACAAGCACAGCGACAAATGGTTCACCGACTGGTTCGGTAGTGGGTGATATTGGTTACAGCCTATCCGCAATGGCTCCTTTTTCCGTTATGGGTTTGGTTGCCCAAAGCATGATGGACTCAATGTCCCCCATTAGCCCAACTTCTGTAAATGCCGTTAACGGGTTAGATGCGCAATCAGATGAAGCCACGGCAAACGGGCAAGCGCCCACTGGATCGGTCAATAGCGGCGTCTCAACTGCGCCCGGTAATGATGGAGTAGGCGTGAGCGATGGCTCGGCTGGAGATGCTACAAGCGGTGACTCTGCGGCTCATGGTGGAAGCATCCACGCGACCAAAGACATGGACACCATGCGTTTGGCGTTGTTCAAAAAGGGTAGCCGAGTCAGCGCAGACACGCACCACATCAAGCACACGACCAAGCCCAGCATCTTCATTGGACCCGAAGCAGCCACATGGGACGCCAATCACGCTTTCATGGCCGCAAAACTTGAAAAGCAAAAACACACGCCCGAAGAGATTTGGCGCAAGACTGGCACATTTAGAAGCCCAAGCGGCGGCTGGAAGCAGGAAATCAGCGACAAGGCATCCAAGTTCAGGACTCACGCCGACATTGCGGAGATGGCTATGGCCAACGCAGAAAAGCAAGGCGAACTGAAAATGGGCATTGAAAGATCATTGCAGCACGAGAAGGAGGCCAAGGACTTGTTCCCCAAGCACGCCGTGGCCGCACGCAAAGAAGTCAAAGCCAAACTTGCCAAGCTCAAAGAAGAGGCAGGCGGCTACCACGGCATCAACGCCAGCCCAAATCTGACTGGCAATCGATTGGACATTGCGCTGGAGCACCCCGAGCTATACAAGGCCTATCCGCAACTCAGAGAAACCATTCTCAAGCAAGGCAACAACGGTCTTGCGGGACCTTTGGGTTCACAGCAAGGCAAATTGATCAACGTCAATGGCCGCGCATTTTTGGAAGAGCCGCGCAGCACCGCCCTGCATGAAGTCCAGCACGCCGTGCAAGACATTGAGAACTGGCCTCGTGGCGGCAACGTCGATATGTTCACCGAGCAAAGGCTGAGAGAGCGCAAAAAATACATGAACATCGTAGGCACGATAAACGGCCTATTGACACATGCAACGGGTACGCCAGAGTATGAAGAATTGCTCAAAAAACGTCAGGATTTGGTCAACATCATGCAAAAACAAGGCCTGATGGACGAAAGAGACATCCTCAAGAACGCCTTCAGGGACTATCAGCACCTTGGTGGCGAGGCCGAAGCGCGCGCAGTGCAGGCTCGTAGAAACATGAGTGACGCAGAGCGCCGCGAGAACTTCCCGCTGAATTCGTATGACGTTAACCCCAAGCAAGTCATCAACACCAACCAGTATGGTGAACCCATGCAAATGCAGATGCCATTGGCTCGTGGTGGCATTGTTGGCAAGTTGCGCAAACATGGGCAAGGCGTGCCAAACGAACTTGAGGCCATGAAGCGCATGAGCCAAGGCCACAGAGTATTCGTGGTGCACGAGCAAGACGAGCACCCACGAGAAGTCACATCAGTGCGAGAGTTGGCTGGGTATGCGCCCGACCAGATGTACACGCTTGCACCGCACCACGAAGCCCATGGCGGCCGCATAACGCACGCCCACCACCTTGAAATGGAAGAACGACCACTATGAAACAACTCGTTGGACAAGGCAAGCCGTTCTATTCGGCAATGGACATGGCCGCCAAGGCGCTCAAGCGCAAGGTCGGCACTGGTTCGGAGTTTCTGAAGGAGATGATGGCATTGCCCGGCGTCAAGCCCACGGAACTAAAAGAGCGTGGCCTTGAAGACCTGATGAACGCTCCCCGCATGACGCATGAAGAGTTCTTGAAGCACCTTAACAAGAAGCCAGCGCCAGCCGTGCGCGAGAAGGTGCTGGAGAACCCAAAGCTGTCGGACATCAAAGAACGCGCCCACGAGATTGCATACGAAGAAGCCTTTGACCAGTTGCGCAGAGAAGGTGTATCACGGCACGAGGCCGAAGACATCGCTCAAGAGATGGCCGAAGATGCGGTTGACTCTTCTCACAACCATGACCTGATGCGTGCAGCCGAAGAGCAAATGGAGATGGAAGGCCCAGCTCATGGCGACTGGACACTGCCCGGCGGCGAGAACTACCGCGAGATGCTGATCAAAGCGCCACAGGGCGGAGACAAGTTCAAAGGCGTGGTCGGTCACTTCAATGGTGAGCCTGACATCTTGGCGTCCATGCGCCTCAAAGATCGCATGACACCCGAGGGCAAGAAGCTGTTGCACCTTGAAGAGTTGCAATCCGACTGGCATCAGCAAGGGCGCGAGAAGGGCTACAACAACATCAAAGACATGCCCTTGATGAGCGCTGATGAATTGCGTGCCAAACATGAATCCGAACTGTCATTGCCGCAAAGAGAGTATTTGCAAAAATTCCAAAATGATTGGGACAAAGCGCAAGATGCTGGCAATGAAAAAGCCATTGAGCACCTGACTAACGAATATCAAAATTGGGTAAAAACTCAACAAATGAATGGCGTACCCAATGCCCCATTCAAAAAGAACTGGGAAGAGATGGCGCTCAAGCGTCTGATCCACCATGCGGCTGAGAAGGGCTACCACGGCATTGTGGTGACGCCCGGCCAAGAGCAGGCTGACCGCTACAGCTTGTCTAAGCACATTGATTCGTTGTCCTACGAGAAAAAAGGCGACAAATATCACCTGCGATATGTTCCTAAAGGCGGCGGAACTTTTGAGACGCTTCATCATGGAGTTGCTCCTGAAGATTTGGCATCTCATGTTGGCAAAGAGATGGCCGAAAAAATCACGAACAAAGAAGGCAACCGCGCGGGATCGACTGGCGTCTACACCTTCCCCAATGTTGACCTGCAAGTTGGCGGTGAAGGCATGAAGGCGTTCTACGACAAGAAGGTTCCCAACATCTTAAACGCCATTGGCAAGAAGCACGGCGTGAAGACCGAGTTGCATGGCCATCACATTGAGACCCATCCAGAGCGAGTTGAGGAACAAATCGCCGCACCGGGCATTGGGCACTTCCCTGAGCCGATTGTTCATCCAGCCAAAACAGTAGCAGTGCATCACTTCCCTATCACCGAGCCAATGCGTCAAGACATTCTCAAAAACGGCTTGCCGCTGTACAAATCAGGCGGGATGATCCACAAAGCCATGGGCGGCACGGTGCAGCCCTCGGTCAATCAAATGCGCACAGCGCTGATGCAAAACAAGTTGGCAATCCCGTCAAGTGAATTGCAATCAGTGGGCGCGGACGAAGCGCCAAACTTGGACACCAAGGCGTACATCAACGAAGGCGGACAAGACGGCATGGGCGGCGTGGACATGAACACCATGCAGCCCGGTATGCAACTGATGCAAGCCCAGCCCAACCTCGACCCAACCAAGAACCAGCAAGGTCAACCTCAAGGCCAGCCTCAAGGTGGAATGCCGCCCAGCGCAGGCGCATCCAGCCCCGCGCAGCAGCCGCCCAGCAACATCTTGCAGATGACGCGCCAAGGCCAAGCCTTGAACGCCATGCGGCCGCCCCAGCCCCAAGGCTTGAAGGTTGGTGGACAGCCCTCGGTGGAAGATATGCGCAGAGAGATGTCGGCCAAGTACAAGCCCGAGGCAAAGAAGGCCTCCGAGGTGCTGGGCAAGCATGAAGGCAAACACCTAAAGGTGACGCAATCCGACCGCACCAAGGTGGGTGAGGGCTTCTTAGGAGGTCCGGGCTTCTCGTCCTTGCAGCACGTTGACCCAAACTACAAGGGCGTGGCATGGGGTGTGAACTCGCCAATGGCCGCATCCAAAATGGTCAACGCAACTAGAGCGCATCCTGAAGGCAATGTGCTCTGGTCAACCCTGCTTGGCGCGCCAGAGCAGCACACATCAAACCAAATGGTGTTTGATTTGCTGCTCAAGCAATTTAAGGCGGCGATCAAGGCTGGCAAGATGACGCCCGAACTGCGCGACGCCATCAACGCCAAGCTGGCATCGTTAGCCAACAACATGGGCGAAAGATACTTTGAGGGCAATGACAACATCGCCAACAAAAACTTTTTCAAGAACCTCAACACCTTTGACCAGCGCCGCGAGATGGCAAACTTAATGGGTGGGCTTGGGGTGGGC
>Ga0208618_1000107_pt1 | contig 38140 bp, 53 predicted proteins | sample CryBogCBE18Jul08_FD_184585 | JGI IMG/M metagenome (GOLD analysis project Ga0208618, IMG submission 184585) | Freshwater microbial communities from Crystal Bog, Wisconsin, USA - CBE18Jul08 (SPAdes) | ecosystem: Environmental > Aquatic > Freshwater > Lake | place: Crystal Bog, Wisconsin, USA...
CATTTAAGAAGCCTTCCGCCACACCTTTGTTTGGCACACAGTTGCGTACTTGTCCGCCGTTCTTACCTTTCTTGGTGCCTACCGCATGTTTGCCTGGCCAACAACGAGTATAACCATTAGCATCTTTCTGACCTTTCTTAATTTCATTGAGATTGCCATGTGTTTGACACATGCCACAGTCAGGGCATACCATTTCCATAGTTATATCTTCATTGTGTTTCTTCTTGCCGGCACAGTGAGCACGTTGGCTAAAGCCCTTAGGGTGGCTACAGTTGATGCTGTTTTTATATTTTTGACTCCACTTTTCGTTTATAATTTCGCTTGCTTTCATTGAAAATATCCTTTAACTAGTTCTAAACCTTGTAGTATTTTTTCTCTATCACTATTAGCACGAGAAATTGCTTGAGGTGTTTGCGCTTTATCACGTTTTTTACCTTGTACATCAATCATTGCTTTCTCCTCATAACGACGCCAAAAGTCATGTATAAAATCATTTGAATTATCCCACGGAGCTAAATCACCTTGCCCAAACATATTGTTCATTTCGCAACTACGAGCGAATCCTTTTATACCATTCACTAATTTACTTATTTTTATATCGTCAATATTACTACCCGGAAATTGTGTTAATAATGAGTCAATCTTAGGGTTTTTAATGCCAAGAATTTTTGCTTCATAATTAAAAATATCTAAAATAAATGTTTCTGGATTTGTTGTGAGTGTTTGTGTTTGTGTACCTTTTTGTTTGCTAAAAGGTACATGTTTTCCATCTTGTGTCTTTAATTGTACGCCAGCATGTTGAATACTCATGCCCAATAGTTCGCCGAATACACTATACATATTACCTGTCAATAAACCTTTTACACCACGTTCAGGAGTAACACGAGTAGCTCCCCATTTTTCTAAACGTTCAGGATGCCACATGAAATCTATTTGTATGTAATCATTTTTGCCAATTTTAAAAACAGGATGCCCAGGTTTACTCTCGCTAGTATCTACATAAGGAGCACCTCCAGACTTAACAAACTCATCTGCTAACTCGTTCCAAAATGTAGTAAACTGTCCGTAACTTACACCTTCGGGTTCGGGCCCGATCATTTGTAAATCTATGTCACCGTAAATTTTGTCTGGGTCTTCCGCGGTATCCGCTTCATGATGGGCACTACTACCAGTAGGACGACCACGACGTACTGGGCCCAATCCTTTATTCTCTAACCATTTGTTAAAGTCAGTGACAAACTTATCAACTACCTGTAATGCCGGAGCAACAATTTTTGGATGTAGTACTGTGTTTTGGGTAAGAGTAGTATCCCATCCGCCTTCAACGATAAATTCACAAGCTCTCATTCTGCTCTTCCAAATTCTGACGCTTCGCCATCTAAACTAACTTGCCACGCATAGAATGTTGTATCAGGATAATCTTCGCTTAAACTTAAAAAAGATTCTAAATTAGGAACAGCATCATCATACATTATAGCTTTGTTATAATTGCCGTCGTCTAATAACTTACGAATGATGATTTTTTTCTTTTCTTCTGTTTGCATTTTACCAGGCATGTTACCAGCACGATAAACGTGTACCTTGCTCATATTTACACCGTACTTGCGGAATGTGTCTAGGAATAATTCTCTATCGTTAAAATCAGCACGAGCAGTTACCATGACTACTTTATTGCCTGTAGCAATATCTTGTTTTAATTGATTGAGCATGGGAATAATTGGTTTTGATCTTTCAAAAAATTCTCTAGCATCACGAAACGCACCAAAGTCAAACTCTTCACCTGGCTTCAATTTATAATGTGTAAACTCATGACTATTCAAAGAATGAATAACCTTACCGTCTTTTATAACTTTAACTCGGGTGGCAGTGTGAACTAATGTGTCATCTATGTCAAAGATAACTAACTTGTTTGGTTGTATTTCGCTAGCTCTCATTTTAGTGGAACATTAAAAATTGATTTTCTACATCTTTACGTGTAGCACCAAGATCACCATGTCCTGCCGGGAACACAACTACATTCCATTTTGGAGTAGGTCCTTCGGGAATTTTAACCATTTGATCATATGTGATAATTGAATCAGGGTCAACTTTGTACGTTTTTGCCATTTCATTTTTAAACTTTTCCCATGCCTCGGGACTTTTAACTTGTGTACGCCCTTCAGCATCTTTAACATATTTGCCTTTGGCATCTGTAACAAACAGATTACGGAACATGTCTTTGGGAATTGTAGGAGCACCTTTTAATTTGTTACCTGCTCCTCTATGTAATTCTACTTTTTTAACTTCTCTGCTTCTGGCTCCTCCATCACTAAAGTTTGGTAATGTATTACTTGGGATATCAGGATCAGTCACTGGATCTCCCATTTTGCTATAGAAGTAGAATTTTACATCAGGATTAGCACGTTGTACTTTTTTAGATAACTCGTAGTAACCTTTGCTAAAAAAATCGCCAGCATCATGTATACGAACTATCAACTTAATTTTATTTTTATCAGCAAGTTCTTTAGCCTTCTTAACTTCTACGTCAAACTTAGCCATGTAGTCTTGCGGGTGATTTACTAAAAAGTTTAATGCCTGTGCCGCTGACATACTACTAGCTGGGAACATTACGTATCCGCCTTTACGAGCATAACAAAATAATTTACATTGTCCGGCCCCTGGACAAGTTTCAATTTCTACAAACTCGCCAGTCTCTTCGTCAACAACAATGCCACTCAACGCAGGCAATGTTAAGTCATAAGTTATAGCACCTTCTTTTTTACTCTTAGCCATTTTAGCATTACTACCTAAAATATTTTTAGGAGGAGTTGTAATTTGTCTTGCCAAATCATTTAAATCCCATTCTGTAGTGCCATCATCTTTAGTAACTGCTTTGACATTGCCGCCATGAATAATTGGTTTAAATCTATCTTGTTTGGTTTTAGTCCCAGTTTTAATACGTGTTAAGTAATCCTGCATGTCTTGTTTTGACCACGCGGTAGTGGGAGCATCTAATTTAAGTGCTTCATTTAACGCGGCTTCTGCATCAGCTTCTGTTTTATTTTTATATAAGAATACTGGTTTACCTTCTGAGTCTGGATTAGGATCTTTCCACATTAACAATGGTTTGCCATCTACTTTTACTAGATGAGCTATACCAGGTACATGAACGGAAGCAGGTGCATGTTGAAATGTGTAACCTTTATATTCTATATCTTTAGTAGCATCATGATAACCAACTGCGCCAGCTCCTGCTGCCGTTGCCATTGCTAACCCTGCAAGATTAGATTTCCAACCTTCATCTACATCTTGATCAAGTTCTTTACTAAGTTTAGTTAATACTTTAACGTTAAACCCGCCAAGGTTGCGTGTTTCATCTTCGATTAAAAATTCATTTGCTCTCATAGTAATTCCTAGTTTAAATTTTTCCCATTCTTCGGTCATACGCACAACAATACCGTCTGGTCTTAATTCTTGTGGGAGACCTTGGCTGTCTGTGTTTAATAAAAAAGCATTGGCTGCTTTGCCAGTTGCCCCAGGGCGCACATCTATAGTTAATGCCATTTTATATCTAGGATCATTTGCTTCTGCTCTGGTAGGTATATACCCAGAAGATTCAGCTAAATCCTTTTGTTTTTCTTTTTCTTTTTGTTTTTCTAGCTCATATTCAGTCCAGCTATGGTACACTTTTTCTTTTGGCTTAACATTAACTGGAACCCAGTAATCATCCCAAGACTTCTTTTTCGTCGGTTCGTTTTCGTCTAATTCAGTATCATTCAAAAATAATTCAGGATGTAATTTACCATATTTTCTCATTAGTACACCCGCTTGAGCATTTGCTTCGTTTTCAAATTCACTTCCGTCTTCGCCGGCATTATCAGGCACGTCCCTAGTTTCATTTTGTCTTTGATGTACAAGCTCATGCCCAAGAGTACGCAATACATCCATTATATGTCGTTTTCCTACAGCAACTTCTAATTCTTGTGTGTTTTCGTTATATCGACCAAAAGTTCGATTTCGGCGAGCCCACTCGGGGTCACGGCGTAGTCTTAAATTTACTGGTCTTGCTAAAGTAAGCTCTTGTACACAAAAATTAACAAAATCTCGAATAATTTCAGAATCGGTTAATCTATTTGGGGTCTCTTCATTAGTAAACATACTAGTTGTCGGATTAGTGCCATCGGGGGTTAGCCCCACTTCATCTAAATAGTCTCGTCCAAAACCGTATGTAACTGGTTTTCGCACTAGTTCTTTTAAACTTAATTCTTTACTACGAGCTTGTGTTTTAGCGTCGTGTAATTTTTTTATTGCTCCTTGACTACGAAGCATTTTGAAAGCTAAATTTTCTGGACTAAACTCTCCGTGCTGATCTAACCCAGTTTTTCGCATTTGACGTATTTTATTTGATAATTTATCTATAGTTTTGTATGAGTTTGTTTTAATAGCCTGATTAATACGTGTTTCTAAATCTTCATATTTACTACGTACACTCATATCATCGACGTCAACTGCTTGACGTAAAGGTACTTCTATCCATTTACTATATAACACACTATAAATGCCTTTACTCACAACTTTTTCATCAGCAATTTGTACATATAGTTCTACATCTATCCCTTTAACTGTAATATTGTGTTCGTTATTATAAATGGTTTTTTTGGCGTTAAATAGTTCACGATAAACTTCGTTTTGGGCATATTCAGGAATATCAACTATCAAATGCAAATCAATATCTGAATTGGGAGTGTACGTGTATGCGGCATTACTGCCGCTAATAGTAATATCTTTAACTTCTAAATTTGAAATTCCCAAAGATTCTCTAAAATCTTCGGCAATAATTAACAATTGATCTCGAATCGCAGGCTTAAGATGTTCAGATTTATCCCAAAGTAAAGGATTTAATCTATCATGGAACTTTACAGCATCCTCGAGATTATATGATTCCAGTTGTTCAATGTTCATCTAATATTTAGCTAAAAACAAAAACCGCTAACACTTACGTGATAGCGGCTTTTTTTAAAAAACTAGTTTATTTTTTCTTTTTGCCTTTGCTTGAAGTCACCACCGTCGGGGTAACTTCTTTAGGTTCAGGTAAAGAAGAAGCATCAACAGCAGTAGCAACTGTTTGGGCAGGTTGCTGATTGGCTAAAGCCATTGAATGCAAATCTTTATATAATTGATCTTGAGTAGCATAATCAAATACATAAGTTCCTGTGTGTCTTAGTAATACACGTTTATCAACCCAAATTTTACCACCTAGATCACGCCAATTTTCGCAGAATGTCCAGTCTTCTGAATAATAGCGATTTTCACGTACTGCAGTATCAAAATAAGTTTTCATGTGAACATTTAATTCTGCTGGTAAACCAATGTCACTGTTGAAAGGCTTAACTGCTGGGTGAGCGTTAAGTTTTTCAAATATATGACGTTTCATCAATAAAAATCCAGTGCCAGTTTTAGTAACTTCTTGTAACCCATCTGGGCCTTCTTCGGCCCCGTCAAACCCGTTAACACACCATTTAACCGGCAATGCTTTCATTGGGTATAGACCGCCAATAACATCTACATCGCGATTTAATAATACCAATAAATGCCAAGGTTCCCACCCAATATCAGCATCAATAAACATTAAATGTGTTGAGTCTGGGTTACTGAGAAACTTAGCTGTAAGAGTATTACGAGCACGACTAATAAGGGATTCATTAGTCATAGTTTCCATAGTCCAATCAATACCTAATTGACGGGCAGTATTGGCCCATTTAATATAGCTCATAAATGTTGATTCGGTTAACATCCCACCGTAGCATGGCATACAAATATGTACTCGAGTTGTTTTTAAGTAATCAATATTAACTTGAACTTGATTTGGATTTACAACAGCAGGTGTTTCTGTAGTTGGTTTGGCTTGAGAAGCTAGTTCAGCTTTTGAAACAGTTGCTTCTGCGGTATCTTGTTGTGTTGACGGCATAATGATCCTTTGTTAATTTGTCTGCTAATATTTACTACGCCGCAGTTATAGGGGTAAAATTTTTAGGATCTTAACTAATTACCAATAGATTTTATTTTTATTTTTTTCGTCAATATAATTAGGAATTAACTCTTCTTCCATAGGCAAATAACATTCTTTGGCTTGTTTTTCTAACTGTTGAATAGATTCTAATAACTTTGCTAGTTTCTTCCTATTTTCCCTATATTCACGTTGTAGCGGCGCCGGGGTATCTAATACATTCGCATCTATTGGCGGTTGTTGGATAATTATATCTCGTGTTTTTTTAGCAACACCTAGCTTTTTATCAAAAATGTCTTTGATATTTTGATCATCTTTACCGTATAAATCGTGTATGATTTTTTTACGATCAACTTCGTTGCCATCTCTATACATTTGTCTTATTAATGTAGCACTATTGGCATTTTTGCCTTTTACTTTAAATTTGACTGTTGGGGTAACCATAACATAAGCGTGTTTTGTCAACGGTTTTAATTTTTTGCCATCAACAGGATATGGTTGCATATAACTAGGGTCACCATTCTTTTTAATTCCAAATTTAAAACGTGGATTTTCGCCGGACATATCTTTTTCTGAGACAGCAAACACTAAGGCGGTATGAGCAGGATCTTCTACATCTTTTACTATTTCATCAGCTCGGTAAGGACTACGTACTTTAACAATATGACTTGCTGGTATTCCTAAATTAGTAAGCATTGTAGTTTTATCATTAAAATCAAACGGATCATCAACCGGAGCAACTACATCACTAGTAGCGATATATACATTATTAGCCCCAAATTTATTAACTAGATAGTCGTAGCTTGCTTTATGACCTAAGTGACCGGGTTGAAAACGTCCAGGATATATTACAAGGGTGCGCATCCTATTATTTATTTAAATGATTTAAAGATTCTTTTCTTGAATATTTTCACAGACTCGGCAGTAAAATCATAAAGATAAGTTAGACTTAATTTTGGTATTCTAAATTTAATATTAGTAGAAGCATCGATAGCAAGGAATAATTCGTCGGTAAGTAACTCTTTTTCAAGAGTTACTGTACTATTGTCTTGAGTTTCGAATTTAACAAAATAAAGAGGTTCTCCTCTTTTAAAAACAAGTTTCTGACTATTATATATTTCTTGAGGGTATGTAATAGGACGTATCCATTTAGTAATATCAAAGCTTCCGGGAATAAATCCATTGACATTTGACCTAAAAAACCAAGGAAGAGATGTCATTATAATTGGTTTTTTACTATCAGACAGAAAAACATATCTAGGACATATTTGGAGAATAAGCGGCTCAGATTTCCAATCAGGATTAACACTAAGCTCATAAAATTCTTGCCCGAATCGATCAGTCGAAACTTTTTTATTTTCTAAATCTATATCTATTACAAGATCGTAGGGTGCTCTTATAACGAAAGTATTTTTAAAATAACCAGACACTGCAGGGCATTTCAAATAAGCACTTTTTTCTGAGTCTCTTTGAGATAAAATATATTTAAATGCCGGAATAGGTTCATAATAAAGTAAGTCATCTTCGGATATATTTTGTTTGCCAGTGAACGGGATCCATTTTACAATTGTCATAATTTTTTTAAATATTTTAATATACCAGTGTTGCCGAATTAATAGTACCTGCAGTAAAATCAGACACTTTGGCTCTCATCCAAACAAAGTTACCTAACATGTTTATAGCTGTAGTATTTGTTGTTGAAATACTAGAGTTTCCGTATGAATCTATGTCGAACCATTCTGCTTGTTGAGTCCAGTCATTTAATGTAGCTTGGAGAGTTATTACTCCGACAAAATCTGTAACAGTAATAACTGATGTTTGGGCACTACCTTGTCCGTTATAATAATTAGCTGCCTGAATAGCATTACCAATAAAAGTTGTACTCGTCCCGTCATAATTTCCAGAAGGAGTGCCGTAAGTTGTTTCAGGTAAAAGTGTTTGATTGGTAAAAGTCATGATAATTTATTTATGCTGGAATAATTTCCATAGTTTTTCTAATTAACCCAGGGCAAACTAGCGAAATCATTAACAACCAATTTTCCGAAGTGTAATCTATAAAAAAATGATCCTGAGTTCTAGTGTATTTTGTAGTCAGCCAATTAGTTAACGCAGGACTAGATCTCACAAATTCTTTTTGATTCTTAAAAAAATTTACTAAATTTTGTTTTTCAATAGTAGATAATTTTACTCCTCTAAAATAGCTACGATGAGTGTGTTTAATTTTTTTTAATTTAACTGTGTCTTTTGGCCTATTAATAATGGCTTCTGAATATTTTTTAGCAGTAATAATAGAATTGTTTGATAATTGAACTATTAATTTACGGTCATTTGTATAGATCCAACCATAATTTTTAGTAGTAACTAATTGAAATTCGACATTTGAATTTATCAACATATCAGCAAAAGAATGTAAATTTTCTATGGTATCATCTGGAATATTAAAAATTGTGGGACTATTCTTATGCCACCGATTTGTATTAAGCATCCATAATTTACGTCGTTGAATAACAGCATCGATATAATCATGATTTAAAGACTTCAAAGAGTTAACTTCTCGGAGATAAAATCTTAAACAATATCGCCACTGATTATAAAATAATCTATCTTTGTGTATACTATCAAACTGGATTTGCTGAGTCATTTACAATAATAAATCCATTATTATCAACTGATCCCAATACATCGTTGGGCACAATAGTAAAATCAATTTCATTATCAATCATAATTGCATTTACTGAACAATTACTCAATCTTTCAAATAAAATTTTCTTACTTAACGGAATTCGAATCAATTCATCAATTTTTCTGTTGAGAGGACGAGCACCCATTTTTGGATCATACCCTTTTTCCGCTAACATATCAACTACCGATTCGGACAAATTTAATTTTATGTTTTTAGAAGTTAAACTAATTTGCAACTGTTCGATAAATTTAAGCACAATTTTCTTAATAGCTAATTTATCAAGTTTCTTAAATTTACATACCTTATCGATACGATTTCTTAGTTCAGGTTTAAAGAAATCTTTCATAGCTTTATCTTCGCTATCAGTTCTTTCTAAATCCTTGCCAAACCCAATGTTATTAGTTTCATTATCTCTGGCCCCTAAATTACTGGTCATAATGATAATAGAATTTTTTAAATTAACTGACTTGCCATTGGCACCGGTAATTTTAGCTTCATCTAGCATTTGTAGCATGATATTAATCACGTCGGGATGAGCTTTCTCAATTTCATCAAATAACAAAATACTATAAGGATTTTTTGATAAATCACTAATTAGTTTCCCGCCGCCGATATTACCGTCTTCAAACCCGACATATCCTGGTGGAGCACCAATTAAACTACTTACTGTATGTTTTTCTTGATATTCTGACATGTCATATTTTAATAGCGACATTTCTAAATTATTGGCTAATAGTTTAGCTAACTCAGTTTTTCCTGTTCCTGTCGGACCTAAAAACAAAAAGCTGGCAATAGGTTTCGTGTCATTTCCTATTCCTGAAAAATTAATATAAATTCTTTCTAATACTGAATCAACAGCATCATCTTGCCCATATAATTTTTCTTTAATATTGCTTTCTAAATTTACAATATTAACAGAACGTTCATTTTTTAGTTTGTCAAGAGGCACATTGGCTATTCTGCTTAACTGTTCCATAATCATATCTCGAGTAATAGTAATATTTCCAATATCTTTTACCCTCTCTTTAGCACATGCGCCATCTAATAAATCAATACTTTTATCTGGATTTTTCCTATCATGAATATATCTGCCACTTAACTCTACGGCCGCAGTGATTGCTTCTGTTTCGATTAATACATTGTGGAAAATTTCTAATCTTGGACTTAATCCAATTAAAATTTGTTCAGTTACATTTGGCATTGGTTCATCAATACTGATTCTTTGAAATCTACGCATTAGTGCTCGATCTTTTTCAAAAGATTCATAATATTCTTCCCAAGTGGTAGATGCTACCACCTTTAAACTGCCCTTTGTAATAGCCGGCTTCAGCATATTGGCAAAATCAAGACTGCTTTGACTTGAAGCTCCGGCTCCTTTAATAGTATGTGCTTCATCTATAAACAGAATACAGTTTTTCTTAGTTTCCAAAGCACTGATAACTTGCTTAAATTTATCCTCAAATTCTCCACGATACTTGCTTCCTGCTAGTAAAGAGCTTACTTCTAAACTCCATACTTCGTGTCCGAGTAAAAATTTAGGAACGCGATTGGCTATAATTTCCTGAGCTAATCCTTCGATAATAGCAGTCTTTCCAACTCCCGGATCTCCCACCATCAATACGTTAGCTTTAAATCTTCGTGCTAATACCGTAATCATTTCTTCTAATTCTGAGCTACGACCAATGACAGGTTCTAGTCTATCTTCTACTGCTAACTTAGTTAAATTTAAACAAAATTCATTTAAAATTTCATCGGCTTGAGAATTTGTAATTTTTATTTCTCCATGTTTATAATTATTTTGCCAATGTTCATAAAATTCAACTTTCTTGATGCCGTACTTTAATAAAAAATAATGAGCATGACTATTAGTTTCTGCTAGTAGAGCAAGAAATAAATCTCCCGTAGTCATGGAGCGACGACCTGTAAATAGTACCTGAGTCATAGCTCTATTAAAACATCTTTCTAACGCATTTGTTTTTTTAGGTTGATGCTCTGGATTGTTAACTACTAAACTAGTTAAACTTTTTAAATAATTATCTAATTCTGCTTCTAGCATATTTACATCTGTGCCAAAAGATATTAGGGTTTTTTTAAAAGGTTGATATTGTATTAATGCTAACAATAAATGTTCAGTTAACACATATTCGTGGTTACGATCTTTTGCTAGTTTAACAGCTGATGTAACAATTTGTTCAATTTCAATATTATTATTCATGAAGTCCTTTGTGTATCACTACTATATTATATAGCAATTTTCAACTATACACAATTATTACGGATGATTTTTTTCTTTAATTAGTTTGATTAAATCTAAATCAACATGTTTTGGAATCCTAGCCTTTAATTTTATGAATAAATCACCGACCCCATGCTTATTACGCAATCCTTTTTCTTTAATACGCAATACAGCATCAGGTTGTGTAGTTGGGGGTATTGTTAACATTAATTTGTTCCCTAAAATATCTTGTATTTCGATATTATTTCCCACAATACAGTCCCAAATAGTCAAACTTTGCTCAACAGTTAAATTTAAATCATTTCTTTGCCATTTAGCATCTGGGTGTATTCTAAATTGAACAATTAAATCTGTACCTTCTGGCCCAATGCCACGATATTGAACATGTTCACCATCGTTAATGCCTAGAGGTATTTCAAGTTCCAAAGTTCTATTACCGTATTGATTACCCACTGTTACAGGTTTAGATCCGCCACGTGCAATATCTACTAGCGAGACCCATAATGTCATTCTAGATGTTTGTCGTTGATTTGGATTATGCCCCTGTGTATGAAATTGTGCCCCAAACATATTGAATATATTATTAAAATCAAATCCGTTTGGTCCGTTAAATTCAAAATGGAATCCACTAGGGCCATGTTGCGGGCTGTCGTATCTTGCTCTCTTTTCCTGATCACCCAATACTGAATAGGCTGCCTGAATTTCTTGGAATTTTTCAGTATTGCCGCCTTTATCTGGATGATGTTCGGATGCTAATTTTCTGTAGGCTTTTTTAATTTCGTCTAATGAGGCACCGCGTTGAATACCTAAAGTTGTATAATAATCAGTCATAGTTTATTAGTTATGCTAATTTTATTCAATAGTTAAAATTATTTTTTTTCAGGAATAGGTGTACCTTCAACTTTTTTATGAATCTTGACTGTGCGACATTGCTTAACAGTATGTCCTTTTTTTACTACATCATGACAAACTTTTTTAGTTTCGGCATGAACAACTGTAAACATTAAACTTAGTGTAATTGCTATTAGGTATTTCATAATATTCCTTAAATTGATGGAAAAGTAGGCGGCGGCGGCCCTATTGGTTTTGTTGGAGTGGCGGGAGTCCCCACGCTAGTCCCAAACGCTCCCGCTCCAGAGCTTGTACTGCTGCCAAAGCTTCCTGCGGGCGGTGTTGCGGTTGCCCCAAAACTGCTATTGGTTGAACCGAATCCTCCTGCCGAAGATGAGCCAAATGCTGACCCTCCGCTCGATGATGTATTGAATCCACTTGTTGCCCCTCCAAAATTATTTGTAGTGTTGCCAAAGTTATTTCCAGCAGGAGATTGGTTGCCTACATTAATGTTTGCTGATGTATTAGCAGTTGGCGGAATATATGTAGTTCCGACTCCTGGGCCAAAACTGCCTAATCCGCCAGTTTCTGCGCCATTTAATTTTTCTTGTGTTCTACCGTATGCGCTAATACCAATAACAGCACCCATCGCTAAGTGAAATAACCCGGCACCTTGTAGGGTCAATGGTTGCCACTGACTAGTGACGTTACCGTGATTCATAGCCTGTAGTAAACTCCATAACACTGGAAATCCAACAAAATCCATTAAACAAACTAACATGTACATCCACCCCATCATTGGACGCCATTTAGAATTCATCCAGTGTTCTTTTTCTTTTTCCCCACTGTCGTTAGATGCCATTTAAAACTCCCTAATATCAATATTTATTTAATTAAGAAGTTTTAAATATTACTCAGGATTAATAATTGCGGTAGATGTTGCTCGATCTATAGTCATAACACCATAACAGCAAACATTCCAATCTTCTCCTGATTGTTCGCTACTAACAGGTACGTTAATTTTAAAATGCTTAAACAAATATTCTTTATCGTTTTCAAAAACTCTCCAGGCATGATCTACAGACCCCCTTCCTGGTTGTCCCTTAGATTTATTAAATCTAATAAGATATTTCTTTTTCATACGATTTCTACATTATTTTGAATATTTTCTGTTGTATTAGATTGCTGATTATATAAAGCTGTTATATTAAAATGGATAAATCTTACAGGTTTATCGTCAGCATGACGTGTAAATTGATGAGGCACATAAGCATTGGTAAACAAAAATAATCCAGGTTTTGGAGTATAATTAATCATATTACTTGCCATAGTAGCCTGAGTTATATCAGTTTCGGGTAAATTTAATTGAATTTTAGCTGTTTTAGGATCATGAAATACTACAGAGGGTGATTTTTCTGGGCAGTCTAAAAAATAAAACCCAACTATTTGAGCCCCAAATCCGTGAACATGTTGTTCCATGGCCGAATGTTTATAATGTTCTTGACACCATACTTCTGAAAAGTATGTTGTAAAATCGTTCATGGCGTATCCTTGACTTTCTAAGGCAGTCCATGCAGCACCTAAAATATAATTAGCGAAATCAGCAATTCTGGCATCAGTGGCAAAATTATCGGTCATATACACAGGATAAATTTCATTTAGTTCGCCTTGTTGTTTTTTTGTCGTTTCTAAATATTCATCGCAAAGTTTGTTCAAACTATCTAAAAATTCAGGTTTGTAGGCTTGATATACAGCACTAGCAAAATAATAGTGTGTTTGTATAATATCTTCTTGATTTTGTGGTTCGTTTTGATTTTCCATTAGGTCCTTTAAATACAATTTAATTGTATTTTAATATATTTTGTGTGTTAAGTCAACCTACAACTGTATTTGCGGGGTTTGTTGTAGTAGTTAAATTTACAATTGTATTATCTGATACAATAACAGGATCGATTTTACCAACAACTTTGCTAGACCTATCTGCGGCTTTAAGAGCGGCATTTTGCGCCTCTACTAATAAAGATTCTGCTTCTAATTTTGCTTTTGTCGCGGCTTCTTCGGCGGCTTGGTGTGCTTTTACTGCCAAATCGGCAGCTTTTTGTTTGGCTTCGACTAATGCTTTTTCTAACATTTCTACATTTAAATCAGCGTCTTCTGATAATTTTTTAATATCTAAAAACACTTCTTTTAATTTAGATGCGGCAGCATGTTCTAATTTTGTAAATAATCCCATGATAATTTCCTTATAGATAATGCTGCCAATTTGAGTTTATGACGCAACATTAAGTATAGTAATTAGCCCGGCCACAGCATACTCTAAATTTTCTTTATATTGTGCCCCATACTCATCTTTGATAACAGAAATAGCTTCTTGCGCTTCTTGAATAAAATTTAAAGATTCGCTTTGAGTTATTTTTCCTGCTTTTAGCAAATCTAAATTTTCTAATACATGAATTGCTGCAAAAGCATATTTACTAGGTAATTCGTTTGGTAGTCCGCGAACAAATTCAACGTTTGCGTCAACGAGATCGATTAATATTTTTCGCATATCATCTATTGTCATTTTTTTAATCCTTTATAAATTATATTGCCAAACTGGCTATCGTAATTATCTCATTTATACAGGTGTTTAAATTTTCTTTATATCGTAGTTGATTCATATCTTGTATAATTGATATTTGCCTCTGTACATCTTGTAGAGTTTCGGTTAATTCTTCTTTTGACATTTGTCCGTGTTGAGCCTGTTGTGTTATTTGCCCTACAAATTGTGCAGCATTGGTAAATGTTGGATCACCAGAGTTTGCTAAATTTTGTAGTTGTTGATAAATTTCATCTAAAGTCATCTTGGTCTACTCCCTAAAACATTTTGAATTAAATCTGCACTATTAGCAATACCTTCAAATTTTAATTGGCAATACACAGGGCTGATTTGATTTTCTGAATTATATCGATTTACCAACCCTTGTGCTATTTCATTCAACAACTTAGAAGCATTATAACTATCACCATTGTGTGTTAAATGCTCACTATATTTTTCAAATAAATTTGTTTGATAAGCCATATTGATTGCGTTAGATTGACTTATTTTTGGATCATTGCACAAATTTTTATATTGCATAGCATTTACTCGAATCGTAGTAATAAGTTGATATTCAACCGGATCAAATTTTGTCATTAAAACACTATCTTGAATTGTAGAACAACTTACAAGCAACGGAAATAATAAAATTAAAATTTTTTTCATTTTAAACTATCACTTATTTTTTTCTGTGTATTGTACCATTCAATCCAATCATCTACTTTTGATTGGCAGCCGTAATATGCTCCGTAATTGCCAACCACTACTGGCAAAACTTCGCTTAATTTTTCAGTAGGTGGGATTTGAGCGAGATCCGGGCACGATACAAAAAAATTAGCAGGAGCATCGGGCCATTTCATACTAATTGTGGTCGGAATCGGAGTAGAAGCACAGCCTACTAATGCTAACACAGATAATGCAATTAATAATTTTTTCATTTGTTACTCTTCAATGGATTGACTGCGGCATTGTTTAGTATATCTAAAGCATCTTTATCAAATTTACATTCTTGATCAATACGTTTTTCTATTTCTTTAATACGTTCTTTATATACTATTTGTCGATCATGTATTATTTTAATTTTTTGTTTAGATTTTTGTTCTATAAGTTTATTAGCATCGTCGCTTTTTTGTTCAGCAACTGCAACTTTTTCTTCCATGGCTTGTATTTCTGCTTGATAAATTGAAATAACTCCTGCCCCACCGTACATGAATATTCCAAATATGGTAATTACAATACATATAGGTTTAATTATTACAGCATAAGGTTTAATATTAGGAAAATGAGCTAGTATCCCAGTCACGATCCAAGCTCCGTATCCTGCTCCCGCGATAGCGGGCCAAACCCAAGTAGGAATATTTAAAATTATATGATTGATAATAAATGAAAACATTTACGCTCCGAAAACCCGCAACGCATGTTGATATCTTGCGGTACGATCTTCGATACCTAAAGTTCCGCCATTAATTTTTTTTGTCATTAATAGAATATCTCCGGCATCAGCACAAACATTTAAATTAGTATTTTCCCAAAAGAAACAAGCACTGGCAATAGCCCCTTCGAATGTCTGCAAGTAAGCAGGAACATCATTTACGTCCATTTGTAAACTATCGGCAAATGCTTGATAATTATCTCTACCGGTTAATTGTATTAACCCTCTGCCACAAAATTTCCAACCATCTCCAGATTCTTCTGGTCCATTTCCCATACGTCCAGCATAGGCTCTATTGGCAATACGTTCTGGCTGGTTGGCATATTGCGAAGCAATTTCTATAGTTGAAAAATGACTAGGCCAAACTCGCATAAGAGATTCGGCTTTATAATTTAAATTTTCATGTAACGCAGTAAACCCGCCACTTTCATGAGCACATTGCGCCAAAAAAGCGGCACAACGTTGCGGGGTTGTAATATCATAATCGGGTAATATTTTGTTCAGTGCTTCGCACCAATGTTCTACATAGGGATTACCTAGTAAAATTTGCGTTAATTGTTCTTGTGTAATAATCATGGTAATATTTGTAATGTTATACTATTATTTATTAAAAATATCCTATGTTATAATCCTCTATTTTAAGTACAGCAAAGCTATCCTGATCACTGCCTTGATTTACAGTTTTTAGAATGTATTGAGTGGAAAATTTAAAACGTTTTATTAACTCTTGAAATTGTAGTTTATCGTCAATTATATCATGTAATACTTTTGGTATTTTACCGGAATTTAACTGTTCTATTGATAATTCCATAGCACAATAATTTGGCCAATACGTAGCTCCTCTGTCTATAATAAAATAAGAAGCAGTTTTAGTCCTGGGAATTAACCATTTTAATATAGCAAAAAAACAATACGGAGAACAATCAATATCGTTGAATACAATGTTTACTTCATCTAAGTGATTTAATGATGCTAAATTGTTAAAATTAATTTTATAGTTTTCTATATTTAAAAAATTAGATAATCGATATTCAGATATCTTTTCACTTAAAAAGTCTTGGTATTTGTAATTTTCATTCCAATCACTGCCATCATCGATCGAAATTACTTTGCCAAAATTATTTTCTTTGCAGGCCTGTGCGGCCAAAAAACAAGTAGTACCATATCCTGTCCCAAATTCTACTACCATTTTTGGTTTTATCATTTTTATTAAACCATACAAATAAAAAGAAAATCCTTCGGTCCAGTAAGCTTTGCCCGTATCTCTAACGTAGTCGACAATGTTGCTAAAATCATCTTGAGTTTCAGATGAATTCATTAAATTCCTTTGGTAAATATTTTTAAATAATGCCAGCAAATGACTGAAGAGTTTTTATATCTTTGTCAGTTTCGTAAGTTGTTTTAACTGGCAACCCGGCAGCAATACGTACTTCATTTAAATCACCTTCGTGATGTTTTCTATATTCTTTAGGAGTCAATGGCACAATGTTTTCAAATTTTTCTTGACTATACGGCATTTTTTCACCATTGTATACCATAGCCCAATCTTTTGAGTCAAATTCAGTTAGTGTGGCTAAATCATCTAAAAGTTGCTGTACATGTGCTCCGGCGGTACTTCGACGACGTATTTCCACGTACACTAAGTAACGGTTGGGTTTTATTTCCCCAGGGCTACGATCAGCGTCGATAATAAAATCGTATCCTTTTTCAAACCAATTCATTAAATCTTTGGCAGCTTGCTCGTTACGTATAAAAAAAGATACTACAATGATATCATCATCATCGCCCATTTTAGATGTAAATTCATCAATGTGAACCTCAGGTTTTAATAAACCTTCCATATCTTTGTATCCTAATCCTTCTAGGACAAAAATACTATTAGAATTGTGGTTGCTGTAATTCTTGGTTTTCTTCATGATCAATTGTATTCATTTGATTATTTAAATTGGCACTATAAGCATCGTCTAAGTCACGCAAATCAATTTTTTGACTTTCTATTTCTATTGACCCAGTACGCATATCGCTCATTAAATTCTTAGGCATTGTAATTTCTACCAGCCATATCTTTTTTTCAATAATTCTGGCAATTTTTGTCCCTGGTCTATAGTCTGACGGATCTTCGATTTTGATTGGGATTTTCATATTTGTTTTTTTGTATTTTACATCACAATCAAAAGGCAATAATCTACGTGCCCCGCGAGGATCAGGCATTAAACGTTCTGGCCACAAAAACACGCAGGATACTTTATATTTTGAAATGACCGGACCTTGTACTAACTCACCTATATCCCAGTTTTTAAAAGCATATAGGTCTAATTCATCTAAAACTCGTTCAAAATCCAACAAAGTCAATAAGCTACCATCACTAAGATATATGTCTTTGGTGTTTTTGGCAACTTGCCAGTAATCAGAGTGGTCTTTGAATAGTTCAGAATCAAAATCTTTGTTTGCCATAGTACAGTATTTAGTTAAGCGACAAAGATGTATAAAGTTTGATTTTTTAGAGTATAGCCTAATACTTATGGTAGATTTTTCAAGTATCTGCGTCCATACTAATTCAAAAGATTAGTATGTAAATACCTTTGACAGCAATTCGCTGTCAGGTTATCTTAACTACAATGGAGTGTAACTTGAGTAGACAAAGAGCAGTAAAACATCAACAACGCCAAAATATGGCATCCGAAGCAAATACAATAAATTTTAATCAAATTAAACCTGTAAAGTCTAGACCTATTGATCTTGTACCTAGAACTAGGAATCAAGAAAAATTAGTATTAGCATTACAAAATGATTCAGAAAATATTGTTATAACCACAGGCCCAGCAGGTACAGGGAAAACATATCTCTGTATGCTAGCCGCTGTGAAAGCACTTAAAGAAGGAGATTGCGATCGCATAGTAATGACAAGACCAGCAGTAGAAGTCGAAGATGAAAAACATGGTTTTTTACCTGGCAATTTAGTTGCCAAAATGGAGCCTTGGACCAGACCACTACTTGATGTTTTGCGAGAATATTATAGACCACAAGATATTCTAACAATGATAGATAACGGTGTAATTGAAATTGCCCCTCTTGCATTTATGCGTGGGCGCACTTTTAAAAACGCATGGGTTATAGCAGATGAAATGCAAAATGCTACCCCGGGACAATGTAAAATGTTACTGACTCGAATTGGCAAAGATAGTAAGATAGTTCTTACTGGCGATATCGAGCAAACCGACCGTAATCGCGGCGACAATGGTCTAATAGATCTAGTCGAAAGATTACGGAAAGGGGGTGTAAAAGGTATTTCGCTTTGCGAATTAGAGGCTCGTGATGTTCAACGTCATCCTATTATAGGATCGATATTGAAATTATACAGTGATTAGAAATAGTGCCGGATTACCCGGCACTATTTGAATATAAAGAATTTAAATCTATTTTAAATCCCGAAATATAACTTTCCATGACATCTTCGGTGTGTGTAAAATATCTTTGAAGATTATTTTCAAATTTACTATCCATTAACCATTCTTGGAAAGAATGAGAATGTAGTAATTGTTTTTTTGCCTGATCTTTGGTATAATTCCAAAAATTAGTATCTAGCAAATTTTTGCCGACGTAATTTAATGCGATCAAATCTTGAATTGTATTAATAAAATAATTATAATCTTTATTCATTATTTCATTTAATTGATATGGAGTGACTTGATTAACTTCATTAATAAAAATATCAGTGAGTACACTATAATAATGTAAAGGCAATGCTTGGGATGGTTCAAAGAAGTATAAACGATTTCCCATCGATAGTATTCTACCATCCATCGCTTTTTTTCTGTAATATTGATTCCAAGAAAATTTTCGTAAATTAGTAGTATCTATGTTTTTTATTTTTTCAAAATCTCTACAGGCATCTTCTTGCGTAGTTATATTATTATTATACAAATAACCAAATGTTTTTCTGTGTTGTAACGGCACGCCAAACATCCACCCATTATCATGAATATACGAAGATGTATGCATTTCATCATAATTAGTAAAATCTGGATATAGTATTACAGAATTAACAGCTTGAAACAACGGAAAATTATAATCTCCGTTATTTAAATCTTCAGTTGGAGTGCCACGGCAATCAATTACATAGTCAAATTTATAATTATTTTTACTGCCATTTACTGTAACTATACTATCGTTTTGTGTCACAGATACTATAGTATCATGTACTTCTGAAAAAATAGAAGAATATTGTTCATTTAATTTTTTTAAAACTACAGAACTAAACTTTTCACTATTTAAATGTATGCCGGGCCCGCCTACATGGTGAACTGAGAAATCATTACCATTTGCTTTATCCCAATGATACTTATTATAATAACGATAAGTGCCATCAAACTCTTTTAAATCTTTGGTATTGTATTTTATATCAAATACTAAAGAATATATTTGATAAACTCTTGGACTCGTACTTTCGCCTACTAAAATAGAAGGAATATCAGGATCATGAATACAGCAGTACGTAACACCTTCTGATAATCTTTCAATGGCTTGTAATAAAACTACGGCACTTGCTGTGCCGCCTCCCAAGATTCCTAGATTCATTCAGTTGTTACCGATTCAGATGTTTCATTACTTTGGGCTGTAATGCTAATTGGATGACCATTAACTTCGAATAATCTTTCAATAGTAGCAGAATAATATTTGTAAAAATAACTGACTATCACATCCCAATCTTTAGCCGGAGAAGTACCATTCATATAGCATTTGATTACTTTTAGCTCTTTAAAATCTAGAATAATATTAGACGTTTGTAGATCTTTAGGTTTAATTCTTTTGGCTACTGTCATAGCTTCATCAATTTTGCCACCGGGTTTTGTAAAATATTGTATGATTAAATATCTCATAGTTGGCACAATTCTGTTAATGTGGCTGCTAGGTTGATTTCCTGATCAGCAACCATAGGTACATTTACTAGCCCATTACGAATAATAATAATTGCTTGATCCTGCTTATGCGGATCTTTACTCCACAATTCTAAATTATCATAACACCAACGAAATACATCTTCCATTTCCTCGGGTCTCGCTGACGAACACATAAGTTTGCGCCCGTCATTAATTTTACCTGCTTTAAATAATTCCACTGCTGATAATTTCCAATCTTGACTACTTCCTTCGGACCCGCTAGGTTCAATAAGTTTGCCAGATGTTGAATTCATTTGACAAGTGTTCAAGCATTTACGTAAATCTGGATAAGTTGCTTTAACATAAGTGTCTAAGGTATCCAAATCAAAATCAATTCCTTCTGTAACTAATACTGTTGCCATACGAGCAGTGAACTCGGTAAGATCAATACGATCAATGTGAAATCCTTGACAACGACTATGTAGTGCCGGAATAATACGGTTAGGATAGTTACAAGTTAAAATAAATCTAGCAGTGGTATGATACATTTCCATCACTCCGCGCAAGGCAGCTTGCCCGTTCGGGGTAACATAATCAGCTTCATCTAGTAATACTATTTTAAAGACACCAAATGGCATAGTTTGTACAAAATTTGTGATTTTATCTCTAATAGTGTCTACGCTATTTTCTCTGCTGGCATTAATTTCTAATACATCATACTCATCAATGTCTAATAAATTTATAAGAATTTTTGCTAATGTTGTTTTACCAACACCTGGGGCACCGGATAATAATAAATGAGGAATTGATTTTTCTTTCACCCAAGCATCAATTTGTTCGCGTTGAGCATCGTCTTTGAACACATACCCATCTAACGTTTTAGGTCTATATAGTTCAGTCCATAATTGTTTCATTGTAATATTTGTCCTTCAAATTTTTTAATTTTGTCTCGATTATTTGACATATTATCTACGATGGCATCATAGTCTTTTTCTGACAATACTGTTTTATACATACTCAATGCTTGCGCCATCATAATTGCAGCTATTGCTAACGCATCATATTTTAATATCATATTGTCGTTAAATTTTAAATATTCACCATATAATTTTTCTAAATTTTCATTATTCATACTATTTCCTCGACTATTCCTAATACTTCTGCTACGATAATTAAACAACCTCCTGCGAATATAGAACCCCACTCAAAGGCAGTGCCGACAAAAGCAATGCCAGCAATAATTCTTAATAGGCTTTTAACAAGACTCACGTAAAAATGTCCGCGGCTGGTATCTCGTGGTTGAATTTCCATTATAGTTTCCAATCTTTCTTTGCTTGTTGCCAGACTTGGCGTGGGTGAGTTACGGTCCATACAGGTATTATAACACAGGCCGCTAACAATAAAAACCATTTAGGAAAAGTTTTTATCACAGGAGGATGATTTGGGCAACGCCCTTGTTGAAAATCACATTCGGTCGTATACACCTGACGGCATATCTTACATGTTATTTCTTTAATATTTCTATGATCCGTTCCTGTTCCCATTTTTCTTCTCCTACAAAAGTTGGAAGACGATTATATTGATCTTCTAACCAACATTTTAACTGATAAAGTTCTTGTTTACAATAGGAACTGGTAAAACCGTCATTAGAGGAACTAGATATTTCTGCCAAACTTTGTCGAATGGAAGAATACGCATCTACAAGATCAGGTTTTTTAAAACCCATTTTAATACTGTTCTTTTTTATCTACGTGAACTGCGGTACTAATACCTTCGGCATCAGGACATTCTACTTCATCGGATACCATCATGATACAAGCAGGATCAATCTTACGTAATGTATTTTTTCCAGATTCATCCTCAATTTCTAAACCTCTAGTCCAACGACCATGTTCTACCATTACCCATTGCCCAACTTGTACATCTCGTTGTTTAGGTCCGACAGCGTATACACGGCCCCATCTTGGTCTAATTCCGTGACCTTTGCCATTATCATTTGGTATGTAAATACCACTTTTTGTAAAGCGGACATCAAATTCCATATCAGATACTATCACATTATCTTGAAGAGCTTTAAATTTCTTTTTATCTATTTTGTGGGGAGAAAATGCGGGCTTACTATTCATAATTTTTAAATCTTTCTTACACCTTGATCTCTCAATTTTTCTAACGGAGTTTTATCTAATTCTTGCTTAACTGTTTTGGCGCGAGCTATTGCAGCAGCCAACCCTCCGCCAGCGATATCATCAGAAGATAAATTTCTATTAGATGATGTATTATCAGTCCGGGCAAGATTATCAATATCATCTTTTGGTAAATCACTAAACGTATCTTCTGGCACATTTTGTGCCAACATTTGTGTATCTGGTTGAAGTGACTTGTTAGCTTCAAACATACTAGAGTGTACCGGCCCGTCTGAAACATTTGTTTGTTTTTGTATACGTCGTTGTAATTGCTGATTACGTGAATCAATTACAGCACCTTTACTGTCGATACGATCGCCTCGAGCATTTACACCCATGTTACCAACGGCTCGTACGTTTTCATTTTGTAAACGTAATGATCCTATGTCAACACTTTTACCGCGAGCAGTTTTATAGATTTTTTGTGTCATATTTTTCTCCTGGATTAAGATTATATTTAACGTAAAAATTCATGTATGTCTAAATTATAATAGATAGAATCAACCCTGTGAACATTCAATTTATAAAGTACATAACTTGATACACTAGATCCTCTGCCAACACCCCAAATAACACGATTTTCTTTCATTACATCTACTAAATATTTTAAATATTTTAATAAATTGAATAAATTACGTTCTTGAAATAATAATAATTCTTCTCCGCAACGTTGAAGTTCATTTTCGTTATTGCATAAATTTAAAATATGTTGTGCTATATCTAAATCTTGATATTCTTTGGGCATGTGCCAAGTGCTTTGTTGTATTAAATCCCAATCTGGTACAGATATTTGATCTATTGATTCAAATTTGTAATAAACTAACGTGTCAGGAAATTTATCAACAAAAGTTACTATTTCTTCGATATTGACTGATTCATCTACTAGCATTTTTTTTATTGAATTAATATCTCGACCCTGCATTAGCAGATCACAAATATCCGACTCGTTAAAAACCATTTCTCCAAATTTATTCTGTTTCATCTATTTTTTTAAAATCAGCAAAAAATACGGTATTTTCGTTTTGTTCACTTTTATCATCATTTGGCCAAACTAAATCTAAATCTCTCCAAATACTATTTTGATGTATTGCTAGAATTTTTTCTGAGTTAATTAAGTCATGATCGCAATGTATTAAGTCTGGGGTTTGCCACCATTCGGGTACAGTTAAATCTGCTATATTTTCGCCTTCTGCGTGCATATAAATTAACCCGTCACCTAAATTACTACTAATTTCAATTTCGGCTATGATTAATTTGCCCTCGGTAATAGCTGTAAGTTTATATTGTAACATAATACCTATCAACTGATCAACAGGATCGCCAGGTAAAGTAGTAATTTTTATGCCAGCGTTATTATAAAGTTCACATTGTTCTTTATAAATGCTGTTTATAAAAATTGAAGATTCAATTTCATTATAAATGAAATGTTTGATTCTATCAAATGCTATGTTACTAACATTACCATCAATACTATTGGTAATCATGTAAAGTTTTAACATATAACTATTCATTTGCAACTGGTTATCATAGAAAATACCAGCAGTAAATGTTAAGGGAAATTGTATTCTTACGTTCATGTGATGTCAATAATGCCGTCAAAGTTTTGCCCACTTTGATTTTTACGAAGTTTTTCTGAATATTTGTTTTGGTATGTCTCAATAGCCATGCGTAGTTGATTACATAAATGATTATTGCCTATCTTATACGCAATGCTAAGTTTTTTATTCAGCTCGGCAATTTTAGTTCTCAACTCTTCTTCGTTGAGGTTGTCGATGCTAGAAATTAAAGGATGTTCCATATACTATATTGTAATAGAACTAATAGTATTTGTCAACTAAATTGATTACCCAAATGTAGCACCGTTATTACCAATACAGAACCAATCGTAATCATTACCATTGTAAACTCCATATCGTAAAGTAACAGAAGTCCCTATTGATCCTAATGTTACAGTCCCGGTTCCCGAAGTTTTCCAACCAGCATTACTCACTGTGATTACCATGGATCCTGCTATTGTCTGTGAAAGAATTTTAATTTGTCCAGGTACCCCATCTGCTAATGTTGCTGTGCCGCCAGCAGAAAAGAAAGTAGTAGTTACCGCAAGATTAGCTGCAGTGCCTGATCCAATCCATTCACTAGAATTATTATATGGTTGTAATTGTTTGTTTGTTTCAGTAATGGTAATTGTAGAACCACTATTTGATGTGGTAAATGTAAAAGAGAAAACTCCCGTGGCGGCAAAAGTCATTGTATTCGTGCTAGTATTCAATCCTACAATACCCGTGGTATTTACACTAACCGATGATGGGAAAGTTACTGTGTGTGCCGTATTTGCTACAGTAATTTGCACAGTTACAATTCCTAATTGTCCGGCAATAGGAAAATTAGTAAAAGATAGAGATATAGGGGCGCCTGTAGTAACTGTTTGATAATGTCCGGCAGCATAATTAATGGGTACAGAACCGGATAATACGCCTAAAGATACTGTCGTTGCGGCAAAATCACTAATTAAAGCATTAATTAGCGGAGAATTTAGCATATTATTTTGAGTAGTTAATACATTGCCGCCTGTTAGCTGTGATGATACAATAACTTTGTTTTGTAAATCAGTAATTTCATTGGCTGCATACTGGAAATTTGTACTGGTATTTGTAAAATTGTCTCGAAAACCCTGTGAATTATTATCCTGTCCAGCAACTGGGTAAGCACCGTTAATATTGTTTGGGTTGATGTTTGAAGCCATTAAATTTTTCCTTAATTATGATTTGTATTTAGTTGGTTAATATCTACCAACGGCAATTTCTACCAGCACTTTTTCATTTGAATTGATGTCTACTAAACTTTTGCCTATAATACAACCAAATTCAGCTAATGAATTATCTATACGACCAGCTACTCCTGCTTTTATATTAACTAAACAATCACCTTTGTTGACTGGACCTTGAACCCAACACGGTACTCTTCCAGTTAAAGCAATAGGCAATCCAGGATTATTAGTATTCATTAAATATGCCGGGGCGGTTGATACTACACCAGCAATTCGTGTATCGTGGGATATATCACTCACAGTAACTTCTTGGTGTCCACCAAACACAACTAATGTACCAGGGGAATATTCGTTGTCAGCCAAATAAATTTCAGCTAGATCAGCGTATTGAGCACTTGTGGCTTTAGCAAAAACAGTATTAAAAGGTGTTCCGGATGTGCCAATATTTCCTACACCAGAAGAATTTGAATTTATAATACTACCTAGTGTAGCTGATCCAGTTCCTATTAATAAATTTGAGCCGGTAACGTTGCCGCTCACGCTAATTGAATTAGCCGTAATATTGCCAGCGTTCATATTACCAAGAGTGAACACACTGCCGGCATTCATTGTATTGTTTACAGTTAATGTGGATAGCGCACCAACACTCGTAATATTAGCCTGTGTGGCAGCGTCTAATTGCCCGTGAATATTTCCAGCAGTAATATTTCCAGCGGCACTTATAAACCCACTAGTAAGTATATTTCCACCAATTACATTACCTGTAGTACTAAGGGTGGCTGCCCCGACGTTAATATTTGTTAACTGGCTACCATCACCTTTAAAATAGTTAGCTGTAATATTGCCTGTAGTAGAAATGTTTGAAGTTAAAACTTGCAAATAACTAGCTACATTAGCATTACCATATAACGCAGGTAAACCAGTCAATTGACTACCATTACCTAATAGATAATTTCCTGTAATATTTCCTGTAGCCGATATTAGTCCACTGGTTAGTATATTGCCGTGAGTAGCATTACCAGTTGAACTTATCACACCCGCAGTTAAAATATTTCCGCCACTAATATTACCAGAATCACTATCAGTTCCTACTACACTTAAATTTCCAAAAGTAGCAAGTCCAGTAGAACTTATTATACCAGTGGTAAGTATATTTCCTCCTGTAATGTTACCCGAAGCAACAATACTGTTAACATTACTTAAATTTCCAGTATATGTGTTGAGGTAAGTAGATACATTAGAATTACTGTACATGCCAGACAAATAAGCGCCATTACCTAATATGTAAAACCCGCCGATATTTCCTGTTGCTGATATAGTGCCTACTGATGTTATATTTCGAACATTGCCTAAATTCCCAGTATAACTAGGAAGAAATGCGGCAACATTTGAATTATTATATAAATTGGTAATATATGCTCCATTTCCAATTAAGTAAGCGCCAGTAATATCGCCAGTAGTTACAATATTAGTTGTTAGCACAGTTAAATAATTGGCAACATTTGAATTACCATACGAACTACTGGCTAAACCAGTTAATTGACTGCCATTACCTAAAATATAATGTCCCGATATATTACCAACTACTGTTAGTGAATTTAACGATCCAACCGAAGTAATATTTGGTTGAGCAGAATTTGAAACAGTGCCAGCTACATTAGAATATGCCCCAACTGCGGCAAAATTAGCATCGAGTTCATTTAGCGGAACAGCACCGGAAACATTAGCGAATAGGTATGGAACAGTCATTTAAGCATCACTTTTAATTATTGCAATATTTATGAGTTATTATTCACCCAAGTCACTGGTATATCGCTGTTATTCACCCAAGCTACTGTATCATTGTAGTCATTGGACCAAGTGGCTGTTGTCTGTAATGATGGGCCAATAATTGTAGGTTGTGGGAACATAACGTATCTGTCATAGGCATTAGTTGATAAATCCATATTTGCCGGTTCATTGAAAGTTATACTACCACCATCAAAAACTGTAACCAATCCGGGTACTACAGTAATATTCCACAACGCCCCAGTTCCGGTGCCTGTTATATTAATACCAATAACATCTGAATAATTAGTGCCTGCAGCAAATAAATTGGCAGTCCCATAACAAAAGGCATTTAAAATAGCACCATTTTCATCTATTGTATCTACCACAAACAAACAATCATTAATTGGACTTTCACCATTTAAACTAGATCCTAGTACTTTAATTTGATCACCAATACGATATCCTGTACCACCTGCTGAATAATTTTGTACAGATGTTTGATAGTGATAATTTATATCAAAAGTAGTTGATATTGGTGGAGTCGGAATCCATTGCGGGGTACTAGATACTGTACCGCTATGAAGCCAAGTATCTTTCACAATACTACTAAATGTTACTTGTGTCGTTGAACAAGAAAGTACAAAATAAGTTCCGTTATAACTAATTGGAGTTACATGAGATAATGTAATTCGAGCACCTACTTTAAATGGAGGAAATGTTTGTGCCGAATATGAAACCGTAACTTGATTGCCATTTCCTAAAATATTTGTAATAGTTAAAATTATAACATTAGGATCCCAATTTACAGTTAGCGCATTATCTAACTCATATCTGTCAGCTTTAAAATCAACTAAATTTAATTGTGTTCCAAACTGTGTTTCTATATTATAGGCTATTTGTCCGCTAGCCCCTGGAATTGTGTACGCTATAACCCACGCAGGAGTAAATCCTAATACGTTTCCGTTTGATTGTTTTGACAACATCCATAACGGTAAAATATTACTTTCTTGTCCAACAGAATCAATAACTTGATTTCGCATATTATTTAAAGAATTTGGATATACATTATCAATTTCTTGTGTTGTATTAGGATTGATTGGATAAGGTAGTAATACTTCTTTGTCGACGCTTTCCCCATAATTATTGACTAATGTGTCTATCACTTCGCTATAAACAACTTCGTATATAACTTTTCCAGTCACAGGATCTAATGCTTGCGCTGTTTTAATGCTACCCAATTGTAAATTTTTCCAATAATGATTAAGTTGCAACGCTTGTAAATAATCATTTAAACTTACAGCAGTTAATCCGTAAGCATGATAATATATTACGCTACTACTACGACCAAAATTAGGATCATCAGCACGGAATAATAAAGACGGAGGAAATATAGACACATTTTCTAATAAATTTCCTATAAGCTCTCTATCATTAATTGGAGGCATACATGAAATATATAAATTATTGTAAGGATAATTATAAATTCTTTTAACTGTAATGGAAAATTCTTTATCAACACTAACGAATCCATTTATACTATAAACATTTACAATAAAATTATACACTGAATCAAAAGTAGTTGGGTTCCCTGATGAAACATCAAATGTTGTTGTACCATAGTCTAAAGAAAAAGTATCAAAACTAACACGACCAATGATATTACCTGTAGGTGCTAATGTTAGTCCCTGCGGTAATCTAGAATTGCTGCCAGACACAAGGCGATATTGTAAAGCTAGCCCGCTAGTAGTAGTGGCTTCGACATAAAATAAACTCGTATCACCATTAGCTATAGTACCTAAATTACTAGGCGTGATCCATGTTACATTAGTAGAAATTGGCCCAGTAACTGTTAGGTTATAGTAAGCAGTATCACTACTTATAGTTGGATCACTTACAAGATATGCCCTAAGTTGAAAATCGTAAGTTATTTCTGTTAAATTTAAATTAGGCAAATAACCATATAACCAACCAGTGGTAGCATCTAAAGTTAATCCTGGCGGCAAGTCATTACCAAAATATCCAATTTGATCACCATTAATATCGACGCCCATAAATTGATAGGCAAAATATGTATTATTTGGGGCAATACCAATACTACCTTGAGGATTTAATAATACAGGAGCATTTGTGTTACTAATACTGGCTGTCAAATATGAATCATCAGCTGTAATTAATGTAGTGGAAGAGTTAAATGTACTTGTGGCCCATACAAAAATACTAAAAGCCTGCACAGCCGAAGTTTGCCCGTCAGTGACACGCAACGCGAATTCATAATTAAAATTAGTAGTTTCAGTGCTAAAATCAAATGGATAAACATCGTATCCTTGCCCGTCTCTACTAAATCCAGCCAACGCCGTGATAGCAGGATTAGGTTGAACATAGCCGGATATTAATCCGGTATTTGAAATAGTTAAACCTGGTGGCAAACTTCCGGAAATTAAACTAATAGGAGGTGGAATACCTGTAGTATTATCATTGGTATATTGTAATTGTATTCCTGGAGTGAGTAATTGTCCAACAAAAACTTCTGTTAATTTACCTGGTGGTGTAATCCAAGCCGGTATATTTTGACCTGCTACTGTAATAGTGAATGTTCTGTCAGCTAGTCGATTTATAACTGTAATGTTATTAACATTTTTTGTAGTATAGGCCCTAATAGCAAATTTACTAGTAATATCAATACCTGTTGTTACTGTTTCTTGAGCTACAGTTACAACATTAGTTGGCACTCCCTGAATAATACCATCTGGTGTACACTCAATACCTGATGGTAGTGCTCCGGCAACTACTTGAAAATATACAGGGCTATTGTCAGGTTCAACAACATTTAACGGAATTTCATAAAATGTTCCTTGAGCAACAGTGCCTAAACTTCCAGCAGGTGTAATCCAAATGGGCTGTGCTGACATAATTTATAGTCTTCCAACAACTATTTCAATAGTACCAATATTGCCATTAAAATTTTCTAATGCTTTTCCGATTATTGTTCCAGGTTTAGGATTTACTTCGGCACGAGCAATACCATTTCCGGCAGATACCATTAAACTTCCTTTACGTACAGGTCCTTGAACTTGACAAGGTACACGACCTATCAAGGCCACGCTTGTGACATATTCCCCTGTTAATCCTGAATTCATTTGATAAGCAGGGCTAGTTGATACAACACCAGCCACTGTTGGATCTTGATCTATTGTAGTAAACGTAATTTCATTTGGTCCACCAAAACTTACTACAGTCCCGGGGAGATAAAATGCGTCGGCCAAATAATTTTCAGCTAAGTCAGCATACTGTGCCGAAGTACTTTGGGCGTATATTATATTAAATGGAACGGAAGCTGATCCAATATTGCCAGTAGCACTACCTGCCCCGTTAATTATTCCCGTTCCAAGGGCAGTACTGTTAACTGTGATAGTACCGCTAACACTTAGAGATGATAGTGTTCCTACAGAAGTAATATTATTTTGGCTTGCTGTAGATAAAGTTCCTGTTAAGCTAGAACCGGTTACTGTACCACTTACGCTTAAACTGGATCCCGTTATACCGCCTCCTGTTATAGTACCCGTTGCACTTATTAGGCCGCCAGTCAATATATTGCCACTGGTTGTATTTCCTTGTACACTCAAACTACCTAAAGTACCAACTGAAGTAATTGTTGTTTGGCTTGCTGTAGCAATGGTACCAATTAAGCTAGAACCGGTTACATTGCCTCCAACACTTAAACTTGATCCAGAAATTGCTCCGCCAATTATACTGCCAGTAGCACTAATTAATCCGGTAACATACTCACCAGTTGATGCCCACACAATAACATTTGATGTGCCATTTATACTGACAGTAGCATTAGCATTGGCAGCAGATATTGAAATATTACTTGTTCCTAAATTAATATTTGAAGAATTAGTTGCTATCCCAGTTAATTGGCTTCCATTACCTAAAATATAATTACCTGTAATATTGCCTACTGCAGTAATATACCCGTTACTAACTATATTACCACCAGTAATTGTTTGTGTGATTGATGCTATCCCTGAGGCTATAACATTTCCGGCGCTTACATTACCGGTTGTGCTTATGTACCCATTGCTTACTAAATTTCCAGTGGTGGCTGTTAATGTAACTGATAGTATACCTGAACCAATAATATTACCGCCACCTATGTTTCCCAACACAGAAAGATTACCGGCAGATAAATTGCCACCAAATGTTGGAAGATAGTTTGCCACGTTGGCATTGCCATACGTTGCTGGCAAACCAGTTAACAGGCTACCATTGCCTAATATAAAATTGCCAGTAACATTACCACTGGCTGATACTACCCCAAGAGTTAGTAAGTTACCTGCTGATATATTACCGCTATCAGTATCGGTTCCGACAACACTTAAATTACCAAATTTACCAAGACCATTGGAAGTAATATTTCCGCTTACACTTATGTTTCCTGCTGTCAAATTACCACTGAATGTTGGCAAATAATTGGCTACTTGAGAATTACCGTAAGTTGCTGGCAATCCAGTTAATTGACTACCATTGCCTAAAATATAGTTCCCAGTAACATTACCAGTAGTTGATACAAACCCAGTAGATAATACATTTCCAGCAAAAACATTTCCTTGTGCGCTAATAATACCCAATACAATAAAAGTATTTGATCCTGCGTTATAAGTTATCCCAGGCGATGCCCCTGCATTTCCGTTATTGTTAAATAATACCTGTGTGTTAGATCCTGGAACAGTAAAATTCCCAGTAACATTTCCTTGGAAATTTCCAATAAAATATCCGGCGGTAATTATGTTGCCTGCTGCCGAGAAATAACCTTGAGCTAATACATTACCCGTTGTTGAAATATTACCTGCTGTTTCAATATTACCAAGAGTTGATATTTGATTGGCGACAAACAAATTCCCGCTAGATACAAGTCCACTATAAGTTGGCAAATAATTAGCCACATTAGCATTACCATAGATTGGAGGCAACCCGGACATTTGAGACGCATTACCAAAAATATAACTGCCAGTAATATTTCCTGTGGTTGAAACATTTGATGTTAACACTTGAAGGTAACTGGCAACATTACTATTGGCATAGGTTGCTGGCAACCCTGATAATTGGCTACCATTACCTAAAATATAGCCACCAGTAACATTGCCGCTAGTGGATATATCCCCAGACGTTGTAAGTACCCCTGTAAGTTGGCTACCGTTACCTAAAATATAATTTCCGTGTACATTTCCCGACAACGAAACGCCTGTGGTACTAAAAACCGCTATATTAGCAACATTTCCAATAGTGACAGCAACATTGCCGTTGGCAGTACTAATTAAAACATTACTGGTACCATTAACAATTGTATCACTGGCCGAGCTACTTTGTGCTACTTCTGCCCAAATTGGATTTATCCCGTTGTATGTAGCAAAACAATAGTAAAAGAAATTAGAGTTAAATGCGTACATTCCGGGAATATCGCCCGGTTTACCTATAAGAGTAGCTGGTGGATTAGGGTTTGGTAGCGCAAATAATTGAGCAAAATTATTATTAGTATACTGAAATGCGGTACGTATGGGGGTTCCTGCCCCGTCATTTGGGGTCGTACCTACATTTATAATCTGCTGAGACATAGTAATCCTTATTAGCTTTTAATTATTTAGCTAATAATTTATGTCTGTTATTTTGCCTAATTTACATAGAAAAACTTGAACCGCATCCGCAGGTTGTAGTAGCATTAGGATTTTTAATAACAAATTGACTACCATGTAAATCTTCTTTGTAGTCTATTTCTGCCCCGGTTAAATATTGCATACTGATAGAATCTATTAATATTTTAAATTCATCTAAAGGAATAGCAAAATCATCTTCGTTCTGTACTTCGTCGAGGGTGAAACCATAACTGAATCCCGAGCATCCGCCACCTTGTACGAAAGTACGTAAAGCTAGGTTGGGATTTCCTTCATCATAAATGATATCTTTAATTTTAGTTTTTGCTGATTCAGTTAAAGTTATCATAATCTATCAGAACACACTTCCCAATTAATAATTTTCCAAATATTATCTAAATATTTTTCTTTATCCCATTTATACTCTAAAGCCCAAGCATGTTCCCACCAGTCCACTAGTAAACATATATCAGTCCGAACTTGATGGTTTCTGATAGTTTTAATATCACCGCTAGTACTAAGATAAATCCACCCTGAGCCCTGTATTTTCATTGCTTCATCTTTAAACGCAATTTTGAAGTCTTCGTATGTTTTAAATTTAGATTCTATTAGTTCTAATACTGAACCTTTTGGGCGATTAGCGCCTTTTGGCGGTCTAAGTTGAGGGAAGAATTTGTTATGTAAAAAACTACCAGCACGATTGAAATCAGGATCACCTTCACCTGTATTATATTTTTTAGCATAGCCCTTGGCTAAATGTTCGTAGTGATAATTGATAGTGTCTTCCGACATTATAGGCGCCAAATCTTTAACCCCGTATGGTAACGGAGTGGTTTCTAATTTAGCAGGTTTTGTAGTTTGTTCTACTAGATTAATATATTCACGTATCATCTAGTATTTAGCGTCGTCTAGTAATGCGTCCGCGAGTAAGATCGTATGGGCTGAACTCTACTTCTACAGTATCACCCATCAATACTTTAATATTATTCTGTCTCATACGGCCTGACAGAGTTGCTAATATAGGTTTTTCAAATGTTTCTAGCTTAACTCGATACATGGCATTACGTAATGCTTCGATTATCGCGCCATCCATCTTAATTACATCATCTTTAGCCAATTGTAAAATTTATCTTTCTTAATCTATCCCATCGAAAACTACGCCAACCGTTAGCGTTACAATCCCAAACTACACAAATTTCTTTTTTATCTGCTATTTCAGGTTTCTCTGTGGATAGTTTATTTACTCGTTTAGCACCCAATCCTTCATTTAATGTACAAGTCATTGATCGCAATGTTCCGTCAGCTTTTACAAAATCAATTTGAACTTGATTTTCAGCTAATGCCGTATACATCCAATTTCTAAGCGAAGTACGATCAGATTCATCTGCTTCTTGATACCAAGTATCTGGATTTCCTTGGAGCAAACGCCATACTTCATATTTATTAAATGATTCTTTATCAAATTTAGTCATTATAAATCCTTGATTACATCAAACAATGTTCCATATTCGTATCCTGTATGCGGCATAACATACTTGTTGCGTTCTCTGCGGTATACTTCTCTTAACCAATACCAGCGTTTGTTAATCCTAATAGGCCGCCATGCAAATATCTTTTCCCATGAGCTTTCTGGTCCCTTAAAATATGCTTGCGGCATTAACTACCCCATATCATTAATTGAGACAGTAACACAAAATTTATCGAATTTAGTCATCGTCTCATCCTAGATATTTCAACTGCCTCTTCATCACTAAAGACTGGTACGGCATTTGATTTATGCATTGTGGCAATACCTTTAACTTTGGTACCTGTATAGACCTTTGGTGCGGCAAGAGTTCCGCTACCCGAAGACCCGCCTTTGCTTTTAATATGAGCTGTAGTATTTCTACCTTCAGGAATCGTAAGTTTGTAACTGTCTGAAAGAGACCCGGCAGACATAGCACGTCGACGTTTCTTTTCTTCTTGTTCAATGCCCCACTTTTTTTGTATTTCTTTCCAGCTATCTTCCAATTCTCTAGCCTTTCTTGCGTGTTCGGCAGAAGCAAATTTTTGTTTGCCTTTCTTTTTACCCACAGTACTAAGCCAAGGGCCTTCTAAATGCATAGTCATAATAAGTTCCTAATATTAAACACTATATCAGTATTATAACAAAAAAGAAAATATTTGTCAACCTATTATTCGTAAAAAATATGATTTCCGGTACGAGCTATTTTCTTCAATTTCCAACCAGGGTGTACCGAAACAGCATGAAAATGTTTGGCATTTTCGTATTTTTCTCGATATTCTTCGTACTCACCGTTTGCCAATTTTTCAGCAACTTCTTGGCTTTCAATCCATCTTGGATCATCTTGTTTAATTTTTGGAGTTTGGCCGCAAGCCCAAGAAAATTGACATACCGCTCGTTGTACCCATGTGGTTTTAGTTTCTGTAACTTCTTTATCGGGTGTAAACCAGCCAGTTTTTACTATTTGTGTTGTTTTAACAATTTTTGGAATTGAAAATATTGTTTTTTGTTTTACTACATTACAAACATTGTTTGGAAAACTTGGATCTTGTGCTCGATTGATAGTAACCATGGCTACAGCTACTTTTCCTTCAACTGATTCAGATCCTGCTTCGTAAAAAATATTACGAGCCATACATTCTATTTCCTTTTGGCTTAACTTTACAAAAGGTTTAGTTACAAAACTAACACTATCATTTAAAAAACCATTAACTGATTGTGACACAGTCTCAGCAGAAAATGATGATACACTTACTAATATTAACGACAATAGAAAATATTTAATTTTCATTTACGTCTCCTTTCAGCTAGTCTGAGCTGTTCAGCGGAAAACCAGAATAGGTACGTCGACGTAGAATTATATTAGTATGGAGTGACTCTCGGCCCCTTTGGCATACTTCTTCTTGAATAGTATTCAATACAAAATACTGAATTGAATATTATTAATTCTAAGTTGTCAACGAAAGGATTTTTCCGAGAATCCTTTTCGAACAGTATTATAATACTGCCACGTGACTTAAATTTATATACCGGCGCAAGCCCGTCCGGATTTCTTTACTAATAATACTTAGTGGATGATAGTAAAGATTACTAAAAAATAAGACTTTTTAACTATTTTTTGATATTAACTACGTCTATAACTCTGGTTTAGGCATGGATTTTAGTTTTCCCCACATATCACCTTGCTCTTTGAGCTTTGTTTCGAGTGCTCTATACTGCTCGCCTAATTCTCTCAATTGATCCCATTCTTTTTCAAGTGTGGCATTTGGTGTTAAAATATTAAGACGTTCACATATTTTGTCTAGACGTTTTGACATGCTTACTCCGTTAATTATAATGTCAGCATTTTCTCCTTGTAGTTGTAAAGTTCCTGCCATGTTAGTAGATATGGCTGAAGTAATAACACTAGTGGTATTAAAGGAGTAAGGAGAGTACGTTACTCCATTGTTAATAGAACATGTCGGAGGGCCTATTATTGAATTTAAATCAACGTCAGACAACGTAGCTACAGAAGTATCAAAGGAATAATCATTAGGAGATGATGGAAAATTAGCATTATAAAATTTATTAGCTAGTTCTTCGTTAGTTTCTTGAGATTTGACTGTTACATCGCTTGATATTTTAGACAGCATTGCCTTTATATTAGCAAACTCTATTTCTCTATCTTTTTCATTAGACTCCAAGTGCCATCTCCTAAATCTGTCCATTCAAGTGTATTACCAGGTTCCCAACCCATGTATTCACATAAGTCGGTACCTAAATCTAATAATAACTGTTCAGGATCATCTGGATCTTGCTGTACAGTTCTTATAAAAGTTTTACTTGGTTCCAAGTGCTTCTTTTTCTGCAGTAATTTCTTTACGACGTTCTTTGATGCCTTTGCTCATTTCTTGTAATGCTTTACGAGCACGAGCGGCTGCGGCTTTGACGCCTTTACCAGTAAATTTTTCGTTTTCTGAAATATACGTATTAAACGCGGTTACGATTTGTTCATGATTAGCTGACATTGTTATTCCTTTATAAATGCTTTCGCAATCTTAATTATACAGGAATAATACTATAAGTCAAATTTTTCTAGAAGTAAATGTGCCGTTTTGTCCAGCAATCCCAAATCATTACATCTTCCCACCCATGATGCCACGACACTACAAATAAATTTAAAGTATTGTGATCAAAAATATGAAGACGATTATTTTCTACCTTGGCCTGAATAGATTTACTCGTGGCGATCCATTTTTTGAAACGATTGGTAGCGTCATTATTTCTAAATATTACGGTATACAAAATTTCTTTATATTGTGGAGAGCTCATTAATTATTGTCGTTCAATATCTTCTTCGACACAATTTTCGCCGTATTGAATTTCGATTATCTTTAAGGGTTTGTTAGTTTCGTTTACCAATTGATGCCATTCAGTTCTTTTAATGTGTAAACTATCAAATTTATTATAGACACCTAATAGCTCAGTATCGGTACTGCGGTTTATTGTATATACTGTAGCGGTACCTTCTGCTACAAACCAATGTTCAGCACGGGATTGATGTCTTTGCATACTTAAATATTTGCCGGGATCTACAGTTAATTCTTTTAATTTAACTTCTCGAGTTTGTTCATGTAATACTCTGTAATAACCCCACCCTCTTTCAGTTTTAGGTGCTTTCCATTCTTGTAGTATCCAACTAGAACTATTGGCTTTGTATTCTCCCCCAATACCAAATTGAAAATTAATTCCTTCAACTGCCATTTCAGGAATATTAACAGAAGTTCTATCTCCCCCGTTGGCGAAAATAATTTCACACTTTTTATATTTTGCTTTTATTTGTTCTAGCAAGTCACAGGCAGTATTGTTGCTATCATCAAAAGACATTACTTCATCTACTGATTTTAAATTATTAATTAATTCGGCTCGTTCATTCCAAGGCATAAAAGCCTGTCCTTTTTTACGTATTAACCAATTGTCAGAATTAACTCCAACAATAAGATAATCACCTAATGCTTTGGCTGAATTACAAAGTAAAATATGGCCTGAATGGCAAGGGTCGAACCCGCCAGATACCACTACGATTTTTGTTTTATTCATTAATGTAAAATTTGATTTTGTTTGTCTAATTCTGATAATTTAGACATTTGATGTATATAC
>Ga0208618_1000108_pt1 | contig 37928 bp, 38 predicted proteins | sample CryBogCBE18Jul08_FD_184585 | JGI IMG/M metagenome (GOLD analysis project Ga0208618, IMG submission 184585) | Freshwater microbial communities from Crystal Bog, Wisconsin, USA - CBE18Jul08 (SPAdes) | ecosystem: Environmental > Aquatic > Freshwater > Lake | place: Crystal Bog, Wisconsin, USA...
ACGCAGGTTCATGAATATGACGGCAGTCAGACAGAAGAGATGTCTGTATTCTTGAATTGCCGATTGATAGATTTTTTTCTAGAAGTTGAAAGACTTAGATTGGGTTTTAAAAGAAATTAAAAGAACTCTAAGGTCTCAAGTTACTCACGCAATAAATACGCATAAAGTTTTAATTTAAGCCATTCAACCATGGACTATGTAAAAATTTACAAATAAAACTGAAATACTTAAAAAGTAAGCTGAAGTAATATGCCGTAATGTCGATATTCAAATTGCGACATTTTGTTAAGGTTATAGACGTAAATCATTGGATAACCATTTTGGGATAGAGATGAGAATGACCACTTTGACTGCTACCACCACGGCAAACACTTCTACAAAAGTGAACGTTAATTTAACGCCCAACCAAATCTACACCGTTAAATCGACAGATGGTTCGATCACGGGCTCGACTGGTACTGAGAGTGTGAACATTTCTGACTCGATCAACAATGTGAGTCTTTTGGGTTCCATTGAGAACATTAATCTCACGGGTGGCATATTCAGCTATGGCTTCATTGGCAACGGTACAAATGGTGTTTATTTGTACAACAACACCGGTCATTTCATGGCCACGCTTAGTCCGAGCACTTCCGGTGTACATGTGAACTTTGGTGACAAAAGCTCTCTTACATTGAGCGTCAATTCATATGGATATGAGCAAATTCACTATGACAAAGTTCAATTGATTCCCAATTTGAACGTGTCTCTTCCCAACGGCAACATCACCATCATGGGCGCGAGCAACGATGTTTTGAACATCCCTGCTGGCATTGTTGGAGTTGTGTCTGATGCCAATGTGAGCCAATTCAACATTGGAACCTCACTCTACACATCGAGCAGCATCACCTCAAGTGGCAATGTGCTGAATGTTTTAGACGCCAACAACAACAAAATTTTGAGCTGGACAGTTGGCGCAAACAGCAGCGAAACGCTGGATTTCAGCAACGCCATTGGCGTATTGAGTCTAAGCAGTTCAGGTGTTGCACAATTCACCCTCAAAGATTATTTGATTGGGGTGGGTCAAAGCTTCACATTGAATCAAAGTGGTGTTGCCGTGTTTGGTAATTCAGGCAGTGAGACCTTGGTGCTGAACTCTACCGATCATCAAGAGTTGGTCGATGCCAATGTTGAGAAAGTTTCTTTTCCTGGGAAATTGTCCTCTTACACATGGAAAACCGAAACGGGTGTCATTCACATTTATGACGCCAACAACGTGGAAGTTGCCGGCATCAGTGTAGAGCACACAAATTCGGGAACCACTTTGCAATTTGCAGATCAAACGCTCAGCGCCAAAATTGTTCCAACTGGTGTTTCAGTGTTCAATGCCGCTGGTCAAGTTCTCAGCACCTCCAGCAGTACACCAGCGCCAACTCAGACAACGCCTGCCAACTCAGGAACCGGTTCAACTGCAAGTTCAGCTGCACATTTCGCCTACACACTCGACTGGTCCCAATTCGCTGCTTATGCAAACGATGAAAGTGCTGTCCAAGCTTGTTTGACCTCTGCGTTGAACAAGATCGGAACATTCTTGAATGCAAAGGGAAGTTTGGATATTCAAGTGGTGGCTGAATCCACATCCGCTTCTGTTTTAGCAGAGGCCTCTCCCGCTTTGGTGAGTGCTCCTTCTTCAATTCAAACCACAGCTCACGGTGCAAATGTAAGCACTGAGTTTTTGGTGGAGAGCCAAACCGGTCAAGACGTCAATTCAAGCACTGCCGATGCGACCGTTTACATCAACATGGCCGATTACAGCAAGTTCAATCTCAATCCCAATCAAGCTCCGGGAGCGTCACAATTTGATCTGACAACGATTTTGGAGCATGAGATGCTGCATGCTTTGGGCTTCTCTGGTGAAATTGGAGCTTCGAGTACGCTCAAAACCCAATTCGATACCTATGTCTCTATGGTGAATGGACAACCTTACTTCACGGGCTCTCATGCTGAGGCAGCCTATGGTGGGCCTGTACCTTTGGCCCCCGTATCAAGTGGAACTGGCTCAGCCTACTATCACGTGAATGTTCCTGGCGACTTGATGTACGACGCAATTGGACCGGGTCAAGTCAAGAGTATTTCTTCACTTGATGTGGCGATGCTACAAGACTTGGGTGCACCTGTTTTGGTGGGTGTTAGCGCATAAGTCTGGCGAGATTCAGTTGTCGGTTTTTTAGTATGCTGATTGAATGCAATCTGGGGATTACCCTAGATTGATCAAAGTCACCACGAGTATGAAATTGTCTTTGTGGTGACACATCGATTCACTTAAGATGCCTGATCGATCAATAAAGCTTAAGGATCTGTTGTGGCTGACGTCGCTCATGAATCGCCTCTTGTGAATGAATTAGAAAATTCGCGCCCCACTCAAACCACTTTGAGTCCTGGATTGATTGCTTCCCTTGCAGCAGTTTCCATTCTTGAGGCTTGTGGAGGTGGTGGTGGAGGTAGTTCCTCTTCTCCTGTCTCTTCTGTTGGCGGCGCCAGCACTTCAACTCCTGCAGGCTCTGCTCCAGTTGCTTCTTTGACTCAAAGCGAGGCTGCTCGCTTTTTACTTCAAGCGGGATTGGCCGCAAGTGATGCGGACATTCAGTTTATTCAGGCCAATGGCAAAGAGGCATGGATCAATCAACAAGCTTCTTTGGTTTCCTCCATCAGCCGAGTTGACTGGTTGGTGGCATCAAGTTACGACGTTGCTGCCAACATGAACTCTGAGACCGGATTGAACAATGTGCTTTGGCATCATTTGATCAGCGAGCCCAATCAGTTGGTTCAACGAATTGCCTTATTTTGGTCCGAGTTTTTTGTGGTCTCAATATTGGGGCTCCCTGTTGCTTGGCGACAGTTCATGGCCGCTTCGTACATGGATACGTTGGAGAAGAATGCTCTGGGCAACTTCAAAGATCTTTTAAAGGCGGTTACTTTGTCTCCAGCGATGGGAGAGTACTTGAGCCTGGCAGGAAGCCAAAAAGCAGACACCACGACCTCGCGCCATCCGGATGAAAACTACGCTCGCGAGGTCATGCAACTTTTCACCATTGGTTTGTATCAGCTCAATTTGGATGGGTCACCCGTTTTGGGAAGTGATGGTCAACCCATACCCACCTACAACGAAGCAGATGTCATGGGTTTGGCTGCAGCTCTTACGGGTTGGAACTTCAGTGGATCAAACGCCAACTACAACTATGCAATCACACCCATGGTCATGAACGAAAACGTTCACCAAAGCACAACCAACAATGTGTTTTTAGGTGTGACCATACCCAGTGGCACCACAGGCGCAAAGTCACTGGATCTGATCATCACGGCGCTTTTTAATCACCCGAATGTGGCTCCATTTGTGTCCAAACAAATGATTCAACGCCTGGTGAGCTCTAATCCTAGCGCCGCCTATGTGAGTCGTGTGGCAAAAATTTTCAATAACAATGGCGCAGGCGTTAGAGGCGATTTGTTGGCAGTGGTCAAGGCTGTGTTGCTCGATTCGGAAGCCTCTCAAGATGTGACAACTTCTATTGGGAAAATCCGAGAGCCCATGCTCAGATTGGTGCAGTGGGCGAGAACCTTCAATGCGACCACCACGACGAGCGTTTGGGGCATTGGAGACACCAGCGATCCGTCTTCTCGTTTGAACCAAAGTCCCATGCGTTCACCAACCGTGTTCAATTATTTTGAGCCCAATTACTCACCTCCTAATTTTTCGCTGAATTCTCAAAAGTTGTTGGCCCCTGAGATGCAAATCATCAATGAGTCCTCAGCCGTTGGTTATTTGAATTACTTACAACAATTTGTCACCAGCGGTGCCTCTGATGTGGTGGCCAGTTATAGCGCTGAGATTGCCATTGGGGCCAATGCATCTCAATTGATCGCTCGTTTGAACTTGTTATTGACAGCCAATCAGCTCTCATCGTCAACCCTGAACGCCATTACCACCAGCATCAATGCGATTTCCAGCTCGAGTGCTGCTTCGATTTTGAACCGCGTGCGTGCAGCCGTATTCTTGGTCATGGCCAGTCCTGACTATCAAGTGATGAGATAGGACAAAACATGAAGCACCTAGCAAGAAGAGAATTTTTGAAAAAAATCGCCAATTACACGGCGCTTGGAACTGCCGCACCACTCGCACTCTCACTGTCATCGATGGCGCAAGCGAGCTCCTTCACAGCCACGGATTACAAGGCGCTCGTTTGCATTTACTTTTATGGCGGCAATGATTACGCCAATACCGTGGTTCCATACGACACCAACAGTTACAACTTGTACAAGTCGCTCAGACCCACCATAGCCTTGGACCGTACCACACTGGCCAATACGGTTTTGACGCCATCTCAGCCTCTTGGCAACGGCTTGCAATTTGCACTTGAGCCTAACTTGTTGCCGCTCATGTCCTTGTTCAACAACAACCAAATGTCGGTTTTGCTCAACATTGGCACACTGATTCAGCCCACCACCAAGGCTCAGTACATGGCCAATTCAGTGCCCCTGCCACCCAGGCTTTTCTCGCACATCGATCAGCAAAAGTTCAGTCAATCGTTGACGAATTTGGAAGTCGATGGTTGGGGCGGACAGATGGAGAGTTTGCTGATGTCAGCAAACTCAAATTCTTTGTTCAGTTCCATTTCTGCCGCAGGGCAGACTTTGTTTTTAACGGGCAATTCGGTGACACAGTACCAAGTGAGTTCTAGTGGTGCGACTGCGATCAATGCATTATCAGGTAGTCCCTTTGGAAGCAGTTCGGTCGCCACAGCTTTGCGCTCGATCATCTCAACGCCCTTGAATCAACCGATGAGTGATCAAGTCACGACGACTGTGAACCGAGCCATTTCCGCTCAAAGCAGCTTATCCACCGCAATTGGGAGCACCACGCCATTTGGTGCTTTATTTCCATCCGGAAACAGTCTTGCATCCCAATTGCAAATCGTGGCTCGAATCATCAAAGCCAATCAAGCCATAGGAGCAAAGCGACAAGTGTTCTTTGTGTCTCTGGGTGGATTTGATACGCATCAACACATCGCGACAGTTCACCCTCAGCTCATGTCGCAAGTGGGAGACGCCATTTCAGCGTTCCAATCATCCCTCATCAACATGAACCTCTTGCAAAACGTCTTCAGTTTCACGGCCTCCGATTTTGGCAGAACACTCACCTCCAATGGCGACGGTACAGATCACGGTTGGGGTTCGCATCATTTCACGTTTGGGGGTCCAACCACAACATCCAAGTTCATTGGCACTGCACCAACGCTTGCCAACAATGGTGTTGACGATGTGGGACAAGGAAGACTCATTCCGACCACTGGCATGGATCAATTGGCCATGGCAATGGGAACTTGGTTGGGGGTTTCGAGTACAGACATGGCGACGGTGCTGCCGAACTCTAAGAATTTTCATGCGATCAAACTGTGAGTCAGACTCAAGTTGATACATGTTGGCGGAAGCGGTGAGATTCGAACTCACGAACGGTTTCCCGTTGCCGGTTTTCAAGACCGGTGCAATCGACCACTCTGCCACGCTTCCGGATGTGTCTGAATGATTACTTTTACTTTAGGTCGATTGAAGTAATCTCACTATTATAGTTCAAATACTCCCTCTTCAAGAGGTCTGACCCTCATTGTGTGGCGTTTGCCGCAATCGAACTCTAGAGAGGTGTTCAATCCTCAAGGAATAGGCTGGTCAGGTCATTCAAAAAGTCAAACCCCCTGGTGGTGGGTTGCAGCCAAGAGTCCTTTTGAGTTAAAAATCCCTTTTCAATCGCTTCTTGGATTGGCTTTTGGATGCCAGATACAGGAAGTCCTGTTCTCTCAAGGTACTCATTGATGTCAAAGCCATCTTTCAGTCTCAATGCATTGAGCATGAACTCAAAGGGCAAGCTTTTGCGTTTGATCTCTTGGTGTTGAGCCAATTGTGATCCGTCTCTTGCAGCAGAGACATACATTTGAGGGTCTCGTATGCGAACTTGTCTCACGATGCGGTGAGCAAAACTCAGTTTGCTGTGGGCTCCAGCACCAATGCCCAAGTAGTCGCCGAAATGCCAATAATTCAGGTTGTGTTGACAGCGATGGCTGGTTTTTGCAAACGCCGAGACCTCATAGCGCGAGAGGCCTTGCTTGGCTGTTTCTTGGGCGATCCAGTCGAGCATGTCAAATGCGGTGTCCTCGTCAGGGAGATCTTTCGGGGGGTATTTGGCAAAGTAGGTGTTGGGCTCAAGTGTCAAGTGATAGATCGAGAGGTGGGGAGGGTCAAAGGACAGAGCCGTTGAGAGATCCTCTTTGAAATCTTCTAAACTTTGACCGGGTAGGGCGTACATCAAGTCAAGATTGAATGTTTTAAAGGTTGAGGCCGCTTCCTCTATGGCCTCTATGGCCTGGGTTCGGTTGTGTACCCGCCCCAAAGCGCTTAGGTGTCGATCATTGAAGCTTTGTACACCGATGGAGAGTCGATTGATACCCGCAGATTTAAATGCTGTGAATCGATCTTTCTCAAAGGTGCCGGGGTTGGCTTCGAGTGTGATTTCACAATCGGCAGCCAATGTGACGCGGGCACGCACAAGACTCAAGAGCTCATCAATCAGTTCTGGCTCAAACAAACTGGGTGTACCGCCACCAATGAAAATGGTTTGGATGGAGCGACCCCAAATGAGTTCGAGAGACTGCTCCAAATCATGAACGAGTGCTTGGATGTATTCTTGCTGCTTGCCTTGGAGTTGTTCAGTTGACTTGAGCTCGTGAGAGTTGAAGTCGCAGTAGGGGCATTTTTTCAAACACCACGGTAGATGAATGTACAAGGAGAGCGGGGGGAGGGATTGGAGTTGAAGCGTACCAAGGCGCATCATCTCTTCAAGTGTGGGTTTGATCAAAGCCAGCTTTCGGTGATCAGTTCGCACATGCGTTTGGCAGCCAGCCCCCTGTGACTGTTGGCATTTTTGATCTTGGGGTCCAGTTCAGCAAAGGTTTTTCCAAAAGAGGGTATCCACATGATGGGGTCAAAGCCAAAACCGTGTTCACCGATGGGCTCTTGTGTGATCTCTCCCACCGCGCGTCCCACTGCAATCAAAGGCTCGGGGTCGTTGGGATGCCTGACAGCCACGAGGGTGCTCACCAAGGCTGCACGTCTGTTTTGTATACCTTTCATTTGCTCCAGGAGTGCTTTGACATTGTTGTCGTCTCCTTTTGCGTAACCAAAGCGAGTGGCATAAAAGGCAGTTTGTACGCCAGGTTCACCATCAAAGGCGTCCACGCATAGCCCTGCATCATCGGCCAAGGCCGCAAGCCCACTCATCTGGCTTGCGTGCCTGGCTTTAGAGAGAGCGTTTTCAACAAAAGTGTGAAAGGGCTCAGGTGCCTCGGAAATGCCCAGGCTTCTTTGAGCAATCAACTCAAACCCCAAGGGTTCAAACAAAGCGTTCAACTCGGTCAATTTGCCTTTGTTGTTGGAGGCGAGAACAAGCTTTTTCATGTTGGGGTCAATGTCCCAGTGCGTTTTTTTGATGAGAGATGAGTTCTTCAATGCCCTTTTGGGCGATGTCTAAAAGAGCATTCATTTCAGTTCGTGTGAAGGCGGCTCCCTCAGCAGTGCCTTGCACCTCCACGAAATGTCCAGAGCCTGTCATCACCACATTCATGTCCGTGTCACACTGAGAATCTTCCGTGTAATCCAGGTCCAAGAGAGCATGGTTGTTCATAAGACCCACAGATATCGCCGCCACCGCGTCCTTGATGGGGTTCTCTTTTAATACGCCCGATTTCATGAGCTTGTCAATTGCAATTTGAGCGGCCACATATGCGCCTGTGATGCTTGCGGTGCGTGTGCCGCCATCTGCTTGAATGACATCGCAGTCCAGGTGTAGCGTGCGCTCACCGAGTTTTTTCAGATCAAAAACAGCTCTCATGGAGCGACCAATCAAGCGCTGAATCTCTTGGGTACGTCCTGATTGTTTGCCTTTGGCTGCCTCTCTATCGCTCCTGGTGTGCGTGGAGCGTGGAAGCATTCCATATTCAGCGGTGACCCATCCCTCTTGGGTGCCCTTTTGGTGCGGAGGTACTTTTTCAAGCACAGAGCAATTGCAAAGCACACGTGTCTGACCAAACTCAATCAGCACCGAACCTTCCGCGTGAGAGGTGAATCCGGGGGTGATTTTGATCGCCCTCAATTCGTCGGCTTTGCGAGTGGTTCTTTTGTAAGGCGTTTGATCGGTCATGTTGTGCATTCCAAGTTGAAATCGGTATGGTTGAAAACTCGCTCCAAATGCTTTGAAATGCATCGGATCCTGGATGCTATTGTCCACCATGTGGAAGTCTGCTTCAGGAGCGTCAATTTGACGCTGTTTGAAGCTTATGCATGGGTAATTTTATTTTGCCAACTAAGAAAAATAATCTATCTGATCATTTCTTGTGGTTGATAAAAAATAGTTCATTTTGTTTAATTTTAATGTTTGTATTAGGGTTTTTACTAGGAAATTAGGCAAATCGATCTGAGGAAATGACTTCGGTTTCGGTCATGATATCGATTGTTTAATTAGTTAGCTAAGAAAGATCATTGGGTCTTTTGGAACTGATTGTTTTCAAAGCCTGGGTGCAAACACCTGGGGTGGGGTCCAAAGTGGCCGATCAGCAAGGAGCGAGAGATGGAAAGCGTAGAACAAAATCAAATGTTGACACAAGTTGGCAAGGGCACGCCCATGGGGGAGTTGATGAGGCGCTATTGGCAGCCCTTTGCTGCTGCCAGCGAGATCAAGGACAAATGGACCTTGAAGGTGCGATTGTTGGGTGAAGACTTGGTGCTTTATCGCAATCGATCGGGTGAGTTGGGTTTGATCACCGAAAACTGTCCTCACCGCAGGGCATCTTTTTTTCACGGCATCCCCACTCAAAACGGCATTCGTTGTCCTTACCATGGGTGGGAATTTGATGCAAAGGGTCACTGCCTGAATCAGCCCAATGAGCCCGATAATCCTGCCTTCAGAGAGAAGGTGGCGACTCCAGCATACTTGGTGCAAGAGTTGGGTGGCCTTTTGTTTGCATACATGGGTCCGCTGCCGGCTCCCTTGTTGCCACGGCTGGACGGGTTTGTGCATCCTGGCACCATTCGAATGCTGGGTCGTGCTTTGTTGCCCATCAACTGGCTACAAATCATGGAAAACTCACTCGACCCCGTTCACACCGAGTGGTTGCATGGTCATCATTACGAGTTTTTGAAAGAACAAGAAGGTGTCAAAGTCGCGATCAGCGCACACCATCAAAAGATCGATTTCAAAGAGTTTGAATACGGCATGACCAAGCACCGTTTGCTAGAAGGTCATTCTGAGGATGGAGACGATTGGCGCATTGGGCACCCAATTGTTTTCCCCAACACCTTGGCTGTGGGCAACGGGGATGAATCGCAGCGCTATTTTTCCTTTCAAATTCGCGTTCCTGTCGACGATGAGCACACCCTTCATCTTTGGTACAACGCATACGTTCCGCCCCAAGGTGTCAAAGTGCCAGAAAAGCTGCTCAATGAAGTTCACCTCTACAACGTCCCCTTCATTGACGCCAATGGTGACTACATTGTGGACAATGTGGATGGACAAGACATCATGGCTTGGATCACACAAGGAACCATTGCAGACAGATCTCAAGAAAACTTGGGCTCCACAGACAAAGGCATCGCCATGTACCGCCGCATCTTAAAGCGTGAGATGAAAAAGGTTCAAGAAGGACTCGACCCCATGGCCTTGGTCCGTGATCCCTTTAAAAACGAGCGTATCGATTTGCCCAACGAAAAGAAAAAGCATCACAACAGCGATGGATTTGCAAGCTTCATGCTTCGCACCCACGCCAAATATTCGCCCATTGCCAAAGATTTGGTGCAAGTCTACGAAGGCGAGAACTCAAAAGCTTTCCAAGAGTACAAAAGTCCTGTGACCGTATAAATCCGACTCACACCTTGGTCCATCCATCATCTCAAGAAAAGACATCATGAACATTGAAGAAATCACGCAAAAATTAAAAGACGCAGGACGCATTTTGGAGCAACAAGGGCAAGGCGACTTGACCCGAGGGCATGTCTCCATTCGCGTGCCCAGTGATCTGAACCGCTTTTACATGAAACCCCACAGTTTTGGCTTTGATGAGATCACGCCAGAGAACATGGTGGTGTGTGATCTCACGGGAGAGAAAATAGCAGGAGGTGGCAGACGCCACAGCGAGGTGTTCATTCACTCCGAAATCTACAAAGTGCGCCCCGATGTGATGAGTGTGATTCACACCCACCCAACCTATGCAGTCGCATTGTCGGCAACGGGCAAGGCACTCGAGCCCATCAGTCAACCCAGTGTTGCTTTTTACGATGGATTGCCTTACTTCACTGAAACCATCGATCTGATTCGTTCTCCCGAGATGGGTGCTGGTGTTGCCAAAGCCTTGGGATCGCACAAAGCGGTGCTCATGAGAAACCATGGCGTTGCCGTTGTGGGGGCGTGCGTTGAAGAGGCGACCATTTTGGCCATCATGCTTGACAACGCATGTCAGATTCAATTGGCCGTAATGGCTGCAGGTGGCACAGGAGAGCAGTTCACTGCCCAAAGCATTCAAAGACTTCACCACAACATCACGCGTCCAGAGCAATACGTGGTGAATTTTGATTACTTGAAACGCAAGGCCGATGCTTTTTATAAAAACCAGTGATGCATTGACCCAAGACGGTTAATGCCTTGAATGAAGACATCACAAAGGAGACGGTTGTGAGCAAAATCAACAATAAGTACTTGAAAGCTTTCCTATTGAGCCTTGGAGCAACCGCTCTGATGGGGCATGCACAAACGGGAAAACCGATCATGACCGCTGCTGAGGCGGCCATGTACCAAGGGGCCGACCGACAGCAGCGCCTTTTAGAAGGCGCCTTGAAGGAGGGAGAGGTATCTGTTTATGACGTCTACCCAGCCCTTGCCAAAGTGCTTGATGCGTTTTCCAAGAAGTACGGCATCAAAGTGAAAGTTTGGCGTTCTGGTTCTGAGGGAGTTTTGCAGCGTGTGATCACCGAAGCCAAGGGTGGGCACTTTGATGTTGATTTGGTGCAAAACAACTCTCCTGAGAACGAAGCCGCCTACCGTGAGAAGTTGCTCCAAGAGGTGAAGTCGCCTTACTTTGCAGACCTCATTCCCCAAGCCCTTCCTGCTCATCACCAGTGGTCGGGGCTCACCGTTGACGTATGGGTGGCTGCATACAACACCAACAAGGTCAAGAAAGAAGATTTGCCCAAAACCTACCAAGATTTGTTGAATCCCAAATGGAAGGGATTGCTGGGCATTGAGGCCTACGATCAGGTTTGGTTTGGCACCTTGCTTCAAGAGATGGGCGAAGACAAAGGATTGAAACTCTTTGGCTCCATCATGGACACCAATCCCATGTCGCTCAGAAAGGGACACTCATTGCTCACCATGTTGGTCTCCTCAGGTGAAGTGCCCATGGCGCTCACGGTCTACAGCTGGATTCCTGAGCAACTCAAGAAGAAGGGCGCACCGATTGAGAATTTCCCCTTGGAGCCCTTGATTGCCCAGACCAGCACGATTGCAATGCTCAAGAAAGCACCTCACCCCAATGCAGCCGTTTTGCTCTATGATTTTTTATTGAGCGAAGGTCAAACCTTGTTGCAGCAAGACAGTTTTGTACCAGTTTCTAAAAAGTTTCCAGCTCCCTACGGTGGCTTGCCCATGAAGTTTGTGGATCCTGCTCAAGCGATCGATTCTGAGCAAAAGTGGACCAAATCGTTTGAGGAAACCATCACCAAGCGGGCCAAATGAGCAAACACCAAGATGCTTTGAGCAATGAGAGGATTGCTCATTTGGTCAAAACGGTCTTCAAGCAGACGTCAGGTGTTTTGCAAAAAAGACTCAAAACTTTGGGCGTTCAGTACAGCCACTGGACGCTCTTGAGAGTGCTTTGGAAGGGGGATGGGCTCACCCAGCGTCAACTGAGTGAACAAGCTGGAATCAGTGAGCCATCCACATTCTCGGCTCTTCAGGCCATGGAGCGCTTGGGTTATGTCAAGCGCCAAAAGATGGCCGACAATCAAAAACAAATCAGGGTTTTTTTAACCGCTTCGGGCATGAGCCTTAAAAATACCATCGTTCCTCAAGCTGAGTGGGTCAATCAAAGTGCCTTGGCGGGCATCGAGCATGCAGATCTTCAAGCCACGCGAAGAACGCTCTTGGCCATGGTTGACAATCTTTCATCTTTGGGTGACTTGCAAACCGATGCCCTTGATGCACCAAGGCCAGAGAGTGTCTCCTCTTCAAGAGCCCAAGCGCATGCATCAATGATTCACAGTGGAATGCAAGATGCTTGAATCCAAGACTGCATCTGGCTCCATCAAGCTCGGTGTAGTGGGACTGGGTGCTGCAGCTCAAGCTTTTTTCAAATCATTCAGAGATCATCCAGGCATCGATTGGGTGGCTTTCGCAGAACCTAGTCATGAGGTGCACGCCCAATTCAATCAAGCTCATGCAGCATGGGGCGTGCGAGGATATGAAACTCTGCACGCCATGCTCCAAGCTGAAGCCGAGTTGGATGTGGTCTACATTGCAACTCCTACTGATTTACACAAAGAGCAAACTCTCTTGGCCTTGTCTTTGAACAAGCACGTGTTGGTGGAAAAACCAATGGCCTCATGCTTGGCGGATGCCTTGGCAATGGTGGAGGCAGCACAAAAAGCCAAGCGGCATTTGTGGGTGGGTCATTCGCACAGTTATGACTTGCCGATTTTGGAGATGCGCAGGCTCATTGATTCCAAAACGTTGGGCTGCGTGAGAATGGTCAATACATGGTGTTTCACCGATTGGATGTACCGCCCCAGAAGACAAGAAGAGCTCGATGAGCGTTTGGGTGGAGGCGTGACCTACAGACAAGGCGCACATCAATTTGACATCATTCGCCTCTTGTGCGGCGGAGTGGCAAGGAGTGTGAGAGCCAAGACCTTTAATTTAGACCCCAAGCGATCCGGGATCGGTGCTCACACAGTGTTCATTGATTTTGAATCCGATGAAGTTGAGTCCTCGTGTGCAACTGCGATCTACAACGGTTATGCGGGGATGTCCAGCATGGACTTGGGGTTTGATATTTCCGAATGGGGTTTTCATGAACCCATTGACGCGCGCAAATGGAACCCAAAGCCTAGCGTCACTATGAGTGCTGAAGATGAAATCAAAGCCAAAAGAGTTCGCGCTGTAAAAGCCATCCCCTCTGAGGCACCCCATCAGCCGTTTTTCGGTTTGACGGTCGTCAGTTGTGATCTTGGGGACATTCGCCAGTCCCCCAATGGGCTCATCATCGACTCACGGTGGGGAAGGCAAGAGAGGGTGTTGCCCTTGGATCAAAGCCCTAGAGATTTGGTTGTGCAAGAGCTTTATGCAACGCTCAAGGAGGGCATGAAGCCCATTCACACCGGAGCGTGGGGAGTTGCCAATTTGGAGATCTGTGAGGCGAGCATCGAATCTAGCCGAATTCGAGCCGAGGTGATGCTCAAGCACCAAGTGGGCATTTGATCATTTAGCCCGGCATGGGCGTGATGGATGCGATGGTGGCGCCTGTTTTCGCAAAGAAACTTTGCCAAAATTCAGTCAATTCTTCAGTTTGGAATTGAGGCGTATTGAAGAGCAGGTATAGGTCGATCTGTACGTCCTTCAAATTCACGTAAGTTCGGCGTCCATAATCACTGGCCAAGAAATCTTCGATGTTGGGAACTTTTTTATAAAGACTCAACTCAGGAGTGTTGTGCAGCAAATCGGAGATGATCAATAGCCTTCTCTCGCCCTCAATGGGGTGGCGTTGAAAGGAGGCCAAACTCACCATTTGAACCATTTCGAAAATGGGGGAATACTTGCCCGATTGGTCGCTCACCATGGACTGCATTTGTTGCATAAGTGGGGTGATGAATTTTTTGTTGTACTGTCGCTTGAGTTGCTTGAGGTTGGCAGTGAGTTCGCTTTTGCCCTCTCCAGTGCCGGGATTGCAAATTTCCACCAGTGGTTTTGCATTGGCTTTATAGTCCTCGCCCATCACAAAGACAGAGACCAAATAGCCCTCGGGGATTTTTCTCTCCACGAGGTCTTGAAGCAAAGTCTCCAAGGCCGTGCGTTGCGTAAAACTCAAGGGATCTGTTTTGTCAACCAACAAAGCGTAATGCCCCTTGGGGCCAGTCAAGGGACACAAGGTTTCAGGATCAAAGCCTGCTGAGCGGTGGGTGAATTGATAGGTCACGACACTGGCGATCACGGCGATCACTGCCAGGATCAAGACACCTAGAATGATCTCACGTCTTTTTTGCGCTCTTGCGCGTCGACTCAATCTTGCCATGATGGGTGATTGGTTTTAAGTGGATCAAGGGTTTCAATGGGCACAAAAGTCAGGCGGTCCATGAAGCGCAAAAAGGTCTCATTCAGCTTATTCCTAATGTCTTGGGACTGAGAGGTGAGTGTCTGCATCAATCGGGTGTGCAAGATGAGTTGCTGCTCGTCGTGTTCAACCCAAGGCATCTCCAGGGGCTTGAGTCTGGGGATTTCGTTGAAATAAGCGGGCCTTTGCCCATCGGTTCTGTGCATTTCGTTTTCGGTTCTGAAAATTTGCAGCAAGGTCTCCATAACTCGGTTCGAGTCATGGACCATTTGATCAAACTTCAAGCGAATTTGTTTTTTGCGATCGATCAAATGTCTGTATTCAGCAATGGAGGATTGTGCTTTTTCCACGGACCGATCGAGTTCTGCCAAAGCGTTTGATTTCATCTCCTCCAAGTCTTGTCGAACCTCATCGAGCTCATCCATGTAGTCGTTGAGCGCAGCCTCGGTTTTTCTTGCTTGCGGCCCATATCCTGGGTAGAGGTCATCGATGGTGAGCCCATCGGCCAAGGCTCCAAGCGCAAAAGAGATGCTCACAGCCAGCAAAAGCCAAGAAAACAAGTCACCCAAATCAAAGGGTGCAAGGGTCAAGGTGCTCAAAGCCATTCGTGCCGGATTGGTGGATTCGATCACGAGTTGATCTCGGATGTGTGCAATGCCAAGTGCCATTCCAAAGACAAAGGTCAAGGTCATGAGCAGGGACATCAATCCAATTGCCTTTTTGGCTGGATCAGAGTGAAAAATAAGTCGGATCAGGGTTTTGCCAAGGAAGAAAGACATCAAGACATTCACCGCAGCCAAAAGTGCAGCATAGGTGAATCCGCCAAGTAAGCCGGTGCTCAAGCCCTCTGAGAAAAACTCTGCATTGAAGAGTGCCTCAATCACAATCAAAAAGATCAGCAAGCAGTAACGCAAAAACCGCCCTGAACCCAGTGGGTACTCCGGCTCACGTTGAATTTTGTTTTGTGTTTTAAAGCGCTCAAGCTCTCGGACTCTTTTTTGTGCGTTGCTGGCCAAGCCTCTGATCAATTGGCTTTGCTCAGAGACCAGTTGCGTGGCGTCACGGTCGTATTGGGTTTCGATGAGCCACACATTTTGCAAGTCGGGCAGTTCATTCAATTTTGCGATATCGGCTTGAGTTTGCTGGTACTCGCTGAGCAAAATCTCAAAACGCTTTTGTCTGTAGAGTTCAATGTTTTGAATCACCTGACTCTCGGCGTTGCTCAAAATGCTCGATTGGGGGTTGGGCAGATTATTGGCTGCCAGTTGCTGAGCTTGCGCACTCAAATTGGCAAGGCGAGCGATCTCAGTTGGATCCAGCGTTGGTGCCGAAGCAACGTAGCTTTGAACGTCATGCTTTTGTTTTGAGAACCATCTGACGCTCATGATTGATTGGTGGTTGCGAAGGGTTGGTTCAAGTCAAGCCAGATGCCATCATGGCTTGCAAGCCAGATCCATCAACTTTTCAATGACCGAATCAGATTGCACGGCATGCCAAGGTTGTGCCACCAAACTTTTGAAGATCGGTTTACCACCCGCCATGTGTTCTTTGTGAGAAGTGAATGCAATGGTTCTGCGCTGTCTTTCATCACAATTGAATTCAATCAAAGTGAGTTTGGAGAGGACTTTGGTTTGAGTGGGACTCTTCAAGTCAGACAATTGCCAAAGGGTCGGAAATCCTGAATTCTTTTGAATTCGGTCAGGATCAAAGTAAATCACGGCTTGGTTGTTTTCATCGAGTTGCTCCCATTCGGCTCTGGCCGAACCCAATGTCAACAACAATAAAAAAAGTAGCGCTATTTTCATGATCGTTGGATTTTAAGGGCTAAAAAGCACAAAATGATCAAAGTTGTCCTGAGTTTGGGGTTTCTGGCAAGCGTAGAAATTCCCTCTCAATCGATTGCTGAATCCGCTTTCTTTGACCTTTGAGATCCCGGTTGTGCTCAACTTCAGCCGCCTTTGAAGTGATTGTGAGGCTTGTGTGTCGTGCACTAAAATGGACCGTGTCTTTGGAAGACAAAACCATCAGAAACGAGTCACACCATGGAAAACGTAGACGTGTCAGTGTTGAAGGCCTTGCGAGATTGGCGGCTCAAGGGGCACCGAGCGCTTTTGGCGACTGTCACACGCACCTGGGGTTCTTCTCCTCGGCCTGTGGGCTCAATCATGGCCTTGAACGACACCGGCGCAGTGGTGGGATCTGTCTCAGGTGGCTGCATTGAGGATGATTTGATCTCTCAATTCACAAAGGCCTACCAAAGTGGTTTGGGTGAGACCGATTTGGGCAACAGCATTGATGGCCCTCCCCAATATTTGAAATATGGAATCACTGCAGATGAGGCGCATCGTTTTGGTCTGCCCTGTGGCGGCACGCTTGAGTTGTTGCTCGAATTCAATCCGGATTTAGAGCTTTTGAACGCTTTGCTCAGAGATTTGGAGTCGGGTCGGTTGGTCAAGCGCAGAACGGACATCAAAACAGGTTTGGTCAGTTTGAGCCCCACCGCCACCCCTCAGGCTTTGGTGATCAACGATGAGGAGTTGATCAACACCTTTGGTCCTGAGTACAGAATGCTCATCATTGGTGCTGGGCAAATGTCCGAATATTTAGCGACCATGGCGCTCTTCAATGGTTTTGCTGTAACCATTTGCGATCCAAGACAAGAGTATTCAGGGTCATGGTCTGTGAGAGATGTTGTGCTCACCGCGGAGATGCCTGATGATGTGGTTTTGTCCTTCAAACCTGATCGAAGGAGTTGTGTGATTGCGCTCACGCACGATCCCAAACTTGACGATATGGCCCTCATTGAAGCGCTTAAAACAGAGGCCTTCTACATTGGCGCCATTGGATCCAGAAGGAACAACCAAGCTCGCCACCAGCGCATGATCGAGCATTTTGATCAAACCCCGGCATCACTGGCCAAGCTCAGAGGGCCCATTGGGCTCTACATTGGGAGCAAAACACCTGCTGAAATTGCGGTGAGCATCATGGCGGAGGTCTTGGCGGTTAAAAACCAGGTCCACTTGCCGCAAGAGATGAATGTGGCCGAGGCCAAAAACAAGATGTTGAATTCTTGATCTGAGTCACCGGACCCTGAATGGGTCAGTGCTTGAAATCAGCTTGTGAAAAAAAACTGAATGGTTTTGATCCCCAGTGCGGTCAATGCCAATGAGCCCAAGAGATGCAGACCAATGCCGCCCAAGGCGGTCAGGTACCTCTCATTGAGGATGAATCCCACCATTTCTGCGCTGAATGAGGAGAAGGTGGTGAGGGTTCCCAAAAAGCCAGTCACGAGCAAGAGCCTCCACATGGGATCCAAGTTGGGGGCAATTTGTGCAACCCCGATGAAGATGCCAATCAAATAACCCCCAATCCAATTGACTGCCAGGGTTCCCAGAGGCAACTCAATGGCATTGTTCCACATGAGTCCCAGTTGCCAGCGCAACAAGGCGCCCAGGCAAGCACCAAAGCAGACGACGAGAGCTTGAGTCATGGTGAGAATGAAAAATAAAAGTTGTATTGCATTTTATGCTTATTATTAATAATCAAGTTTATTTATTATTATGAGATTATTAGCATATTATTAATAAAGTTAAATTAATAATAATCTGGGATTATAATCAAGGCCTTATCTTTATTTGGATTATTAATAATATGTCTACCTCTATACTCAGCCAACTCACCAAGCTTCGCAAAGAAAAAGAACTCATTGAGAAAAAAGAGAGGGCATTGCTGTCCAAAACCAATTCACAAGCCTTGTCTCAAATCAAGGCGATCATGAAGGAGAGTGGTTTGACGTTTGAGGCATTGGTGGCTGGTTTGAAGGGCAAATCCGCAGCCTCTAAAGTTGATATGGGTGCGTCTCCAAAAGCTCCTCCCACCAAGAAAGCAGCTTCAAGCAAGGGCAAGACAAAAGCAAACGCAAAACCACGCGTTTCTCGTGCGGGCATCAAAGTGCCCATCAAATTCAAGCACCCCACTCAGCCCGAGTTGACTTGGACGGGCAGGGGCAAAACGCCTGCTTGGGTGACAGAGCTTGAGAAGGCTGGCAAGATCGATTCCGCCAAGGTTCAGTGAATGTTGAGCCAATGACTTGGCTGCTCCCAGTCATTGACGCATTCAACCCTGTGAAGTCTCAGGATTTGAAGAGATTTTCCACGTATTGGGTCACACCGTCTTGAACACTTGTGAAAGTGTGTTGACAGCCCGCTTGTCTGAGTCGGCTCAAGTCGGCTTGTGTGAAGGACTGGTATTTCCCTTTCAACGCCTCAGGAAAGTCGACGTACTCAATGAGTCCTCTTGAAGTGGCCTCGCTCAATGTGAGCGCAGGTTGGGATTGACGGGCCAGGTGAGCGTTCACGACCGACAGAGCTACGTCGTTGAAGGGTTGCGCACGACCTGATCCCAAGTTGAAGATACCACTCACACTGGGGTGATCAAAGAACCACATGTTCACGCCCACCACGTCTGCCACCCAGACGAAATCGCGAAGTTGCTCCCCATTGCCATATCCGTCGTATCCGCCAAAGAGCTTGACCTTTGAATCCTTGAGGAATTGGTGGTGCTGGTGATAGGCCACACTTGCCATTCTGCCCTTGTGTTGCTCCCTGGGTCCGTAGACATTGAAGTACCTAAAGCCCACGACTTGACTTGAATTTAAATTCCATTGGTCTCCACAGGCTTTACGCATTCTTTGATCAAAAAGCAGCTTGGAGTAACCGTACACATTGAGTGGATTCTCGTTTTGTGGAGACTCTTGGAAGTGCTTACCGCCTCCATAGGTGGCAGCAGATGAGGCGTAGAGGAGCCTGGTTTTTTGCGCTTGAGCAGCTTCAAACAATTCGCATGAGAGTTGGTAATTGTTTCTCATCATGTACTGACCATCCATCTCCATGGTGTCGCTACATGCACCTTCGTGAAAGATGGCCTCGACTTGGCCGTAGTGTTTGTTTTGAAAGAGCGTGTAAAAGTCGTGCTTGTCCACGTAGTCGGATATTTGGAGATCGACCAAGTTTTTGAATTTGTCGCCTGCCTTCAGGTGATCCACTGCAATGATGTCCGTGATTCCACGAGCATTCAGGCCTGCAATGATGTTGCTGCCCACGAAGCCGGCTGCACCGGTGACGATGATTTTCATAAACACAATTCCTCAAAGCTCACGCATGCAGTTCCAAATTTACCCACAACGATTCCCCCTGCCTTGTTGGCCCAAGGCAGTGCCTCTCTGAGCGTGAAGCCACAAGCCATCAAAGAGGCCAAGGTGGCAATCACCGTGTCGCCTGCGCCAGTGACGTCAAACACTTCGCGGGCTTGTGCTTTGACATGCAAAGCACCCTCGGCATCAAATAGGCTCATGCCCTCTTCGCTGCGTGTGACCAAGACTGCATCCAAGCCCAATTGCTCTCTCAATTGTTGAGATTTTTGAGCCAACTCTTCCTCACTGGACCATTCTCCCACCACCTCCATCAACTCACTTCGGTTGGGTGTGATGACGCTCGCACCTTGGTACCTGGAGTAATCGCTCCCCTTGGGATCGACCAAGATGGGGACTTGGTTGGTTTTTGCGTTTTGAATCATGTCTTTGACGTGTGCCAAACCACCTTTGCCGTAATCAGAGAAGAGGACCGATTGGTGGTGCGTCACGAGCTCATTGAAGCGCTCAGTCTGAGATGCCAAAACCTCGTGCTTTGGAGTGGCTTCAAAGTCAGCTCTGAGGAGTTGCTGCTGGCGTCCAATGATGCGAAGTTTCACGGTTGTCTTGAGGGAATCATCTCGACCAAAAAACGGTTTGATACCGGTCTTGTGGATGAGGTCTTCCAACTTGTGGCTGGCTTCGTCCTCGCCCACCACGCTCAATAGGGAAGCTTTGGCACCAAGGCTTGCCACGTTGAAGGCCACATTGGCGCTTCCACCCAAGCGGTCCTCCTCACGCAGCACTTTGACCACTGGAACGGGTGCCTCAGGACTGATGCGGTCCACGCTGCCGTACCAATAGCGGTCGAGCATCACGTCGCCCACCACGAGCACTTGAGCCTTTTGAAGGGTTTGAAGATCAAAGGATTTCATCAGAGTTCCTCGACACGTTGACTGGGGTAACTGTCCCAAGTTTGACAGCCTGGGCATTGCCAAAAGTGCTTTTGAGCCTCAAACCCACAAGCTGCACAGCGGTAGCGATTGAGGGGCTGAGTGGCGCGGTTGAGCGACTTTTGAAGGGCGGGTCGATCGCTTTCATGCTCGAGCTTTTCCAGATCAATCCACCAAGAGGCAACCAACAAAGAGGGATCTTTTTGCAGATGTTGGCTCAACAAGGCTTGGCACTTTTGAGTGGAGGGCTCTAAATTGGCCAAGGCTTTGAGTACATCTAGGGAGGGAGAGTGTTCGTAAAAAGCAGTGAGTGCGGCTTGTGCCTTCGAAACTTGGCCCAAAGCGCGAGCCCAGGTGAGAAGTCTGTCACAAATGAGCGGCACTCCAGAGGGACACAACTCAAACAGTTCCAACGCAATTTGAAAAGCAATGGACGTTTGCCCTTGGCTGTGCTCAAAGTCAGCCAAATCAATGTGAGCTCTCGGATGATGAGGGGCTATGGAGACGGCTTGGTGCAAGAGCTCGCGCGCTTTGCGTTGAGCTCCTGAGGGGTCGCTTTGGGGATCGTTGTGGTTCATGCAAAGCGCTGCTTGTTCACACAAGTAATGGGCCTGGCGTGTTTTAAAGTCACCTTGGCCACTGCCTTCGAGCTCACTGGCCATGCGCTGCGCATTGGGATAGTCCCGGGTTCTTTCGTAAATGCTCAGCAAAGCCAATTGAGCTTGCTCTTTGAAGCGAGTGGTGAGGAGCTTTTGGAATCCGTCCTCAGCCCTGTCCAATAGTCCAGCCTTCAAGTAGTCCAGTGCCAGAGCTTGCTGAGCCCTTTCTTGGTCCTGAGCACTCAAGTCGCCTCGCGCCAAGAGGTGCTCATGCACTCGAACGGCACGCTCGAACTCACCCCTTCTTCGAAAGAGGTTGCCCAAGGCGAAGTGCAACTCTGTGGTGTCGGGGTCGAGTTGAACCGCTTGGATGAACGCATCGATGGCTTGATCTTGCTGTTCGTTGAGCAAATAGTTCAACCCCTTGAAGTAGGCCTTGGGGTTTTGGCGATTCTCAAACCTCAGTTGTCGAATGTCCAAACGTGAAGCACTCCATCCCAAAATGAACGCCACAGGAAGACCCAAGAGGATCCAGCTCAAATCAAACTCCATGGATGTCACCTTGCGCGTCGATTGGCGCTTTCACGGGTTGGGCCGTAGAGGCGTTTTGAGGGTTGGGGGTGAGCTTTTGAGATGCTCTAGCCTGGTGGAGTTCGGTCTTGGACTTTTCCAAATCCTTTTTGTGTTTCCACCAATGTGGCAGCATGCCCACGACTCCGGTGATCAGTCCCAGAGTGAAAACGGCCAAGACCACCAAGACCATGGGGCCCGTCCATTGAGTGCCAAAAAAGAACTTTAAGCTGACGTCTTCTGAATTGTTGAGTGCAAAGGCAAAGAGGGTAAAAAACACCGCGCCTTTGAGGACCCATTGAAAGAGTCTAAAGATCTTTTTCACTGAAGTGGCTCCTGATCATCGAACTGATTTTAAGCGCTTTAATCCAAAAGAGATCTTGGATTTGCTTTGAAACGCCACTTCTTTGCCCAAATGAGGCAGAAAAGTGCAACGGATCAGGGGGCTTTTTTGGACTGTTGGTCCACGGCCTCTCGAAGTGCCTTGCCAGGCTTGAAATGGGGAACTCTTTTCTCAGGTATCGCAACACTCTCACCAGAGCGTGGATTTCTGCCCAAGCGGGGAGCTCGGCGGTTGATGGTGAACGTGCCAAAACCTCTGAGCTCAATGCGATGGCCTTTGACCAGTGCCTCACTCATTGCGTCGAGCAATGTCTTCACCGCCGACTCTGCATCAGGGTGCGTGAGTTGACTGAATTTGGCGGCCAATTCTGTGACCAAGTCACTGCGAGTCATGGTTTTAAATCTGTATGGGTCATCGATGAAAACCCAACACCTGTTTGAAGCTCAAAGCCAGGTGTTGGGGAGACTTTCATCTAAAGATCAACGTGTGATCAGTTGTTGTCCAACTTGGCTCTCAACAAAGCGCCCAAGCTTGTTGTTCCAGCGTTCTCTTTGGAGGACTGCTGGCTCAATGTGGCCATGGCTTCTTGTTGATCGGCTGCGTCTTTGGCTTTGATGGAGAGTTGGATGTTGCGTGTTTTTCTGTCCACGTTCAACACCACAGCAGTCACTTCATCGCCCTCTTTGAGGATGGAGCGCGCATCTTCCACGCGATCGCGGGAAATTTCACTCACTCTCAAATAGCCAAGGATGTCTTCGCCCAAATCGATTTCGGCGCCTTTGGCATCAACGGTTTTGACTTTACCGGTCACGATTTGACCTTTGTCATTCATTGATACGAAGGTTGTGAAGGGATCAGCATCCATTTGTTTGATGCCCAAGGAGATGCGTTCTCTTTCGACATCCACTGCGAGCACGATGGCCTCAACTTCTTGACCCTTCTTGTAGTTGCGAACTGCAACTTCGCCTGTCTCGTTCCATGACAAGTCAGAGAGGTGAACCAATCCATCGATACCAGCTGCGAGTCCAACGAACACGCCGAAGTCTGTGATTGATTTGATGGGGCCTTTGACGCGGTCACCGCGCTTGGTTTGCTCAGCAAATTCTTGCCAAGGATTGACACGGCACTGCTTCATGCCCAAAGAGATGCGACGCTTGTCTTCATCGATTTCGAGGACCATGACTTCAACTTCATCGCCCAAGGCAACGATCTTGTTGGGGGCCACGTTTTTGTTGGTCCAGTCCATTTCAGACACGTGCACCAAGCCTTCAATACCTGGCTCGAGTTCAACAAATGCACCGTAGTCGGCGATGTTGGTGATCTTGCCAAACAAGCGTGTGCTTTGTGGGTAGCGACGTGCAACGCCCATCCATGGATCATCGCCCATTTGTTTGAGGCCCAAGGACACGCGATTTTTCTCGGTGTCGAATTTCAAAATCTTGGCTGTGATCTCTTGTCCAGCTTGAACCACCTCGCTTGGGTGACGCACACGTCTCCAAGCCATGTCGGTGATGTGGAGCAATCCATCGATGCCACCCAAGTCAACGAAAGCGCCGTACTCGGTGATGTTCTTGACCACACCGTGAACAACAGAACCTTCTCTGAGTGTTTCCATGAGTTTGGCGCGTTCTTCACCCATTGAGGCTTCAACGACTGCGCGGCGACTCAAGACCACATTGTTGCGTTTTCTATCAAGTTTGATGACCTTGAACTCCATCGTCTTGTTCTCATAGGGTGAGAGGTCTTTGATGGGGCGAGTGTCGATCAATGAGCCGGGCAAGAAAGCGCGGATGCCATTGACCAACACGGTCAAGCCACCTTTGACTTTGCCGCTTGTGGTGCCGGTGACGAACTCACCAGACTCAAGCGCTTTTTCAAGCGACAGCCATGAGGCCAAACGCTTGGCCGTGTCACGGCTCAAAATCGTGTCGCCATAGCCATTTTCAACGCTGCCAATGGCCACTGATACAAAGTCACCAGCTTGGACTTCGATCTCGCCTTGGTCGTTTTTAAATTCTTCGATGGGCACATAGGCCTCAGACTTAAGCCCAGCATTGACGACCACGTGGTTGTGTTCAACACGGATCACTTCAGCGGTGATGACCTCACCGGTGCGCATTTCAGAGCGCTTTAAGGATTCTTCAAATAGGGCTGCGAAAGATTCAGACATTCAGTTTTCCTTGAAAACCGCAATCACAATGACACGAGCCCGCACAAGCTCCTAGGAGACGCGGTGGACACGCTGGCAAAGAGGCAATTGAGATTTGTTTTTTGCGGGTTCAACCGCGATTAAGTTTAATAATCCAATTCGTCAAAGGGTGCATGACGCACAAAGACAGGAACGAATCGGGCCATCAACCCTTTTGTTGTTTCAAAAGAGTTGTTTGCTTTGTCCACTGTTCAAGCACCCAATTCACACTTTCTTCAATGCTCATGAGTGTGTTGTCCAGTAGCAATGCGTCTTCACTGGGCTTCAATGGCGCTTGGCTGCGGGACATGTCCCGCTCATCGCGCGCCAGTAAATCCGAATGAAGGACATCTATATTAGCTGAAATACCTTTAAAAATCAACTGCTTATGTCTCCTTTTTGCACGCGTTAAGGCGTCAGCGGTCAAAAAGATCTTCAAAGGCGAATCTGGGAAGATCACGCTGCCCATGTCGCGCCCATCGGCCACGAGCCCAGGGAGTTGTCGGGCGTTTCTCTGAACGTCTAAGAGTGCTTCTCTAACGGCCTTGAAACTTGATATTTGGGAGGCATTCATGCCCATTTGCTCGGTTCGGATTTGCTCGCTCACCTCTTCACCGTTGAGCCAAATGAGGTCGCCCTCAAATCGAATGGAGGCCTGTCCAATCAATTGTGCAATGCGAGCCTCTTGGCTGATTTCCAAAGGGATACCCGCCTTGGTGGCAGCCAAGCCGCTCAGACGGTACAAGGCACCGGAGTCCAAATAAGCGTACCCTAGCGCTTGGGCCACACGGTTGGCCAAGGTTCCTTTGCCAGAGGCCGTGGGGCCATCGATGCAGATCACTGGGATGTGTGAGGCGCTTGCATGGGCGATCGAGAAAAGCGTCTCAAAGAACTGAGGAAAGGTTTTACCCACGCATCTGGGATCCTCAATTCTCACGGGCACCTGATCTGGATTGAAGGCGGCCAGTGCGAAACACATCGCCATGCGATGGTCGTCATAGGTGTGAATGCTGGCTGTTTTCCAATTGGAGGGGTCGATGGGGAAGACCCGAATCCAGTCTTCTCCAAACTCAACCCTGGCGCCCAATTTGCTGCACTCGTTGACCATGGCTTGAATTCGATCGGTTTCCTTGACCCTCCAACTTGCAATGTTGGTGAGGGTGGTGGGGCCCTTGGCGTAAAGCGCCAAAGCGCACAAGGTCATCGCGGCGTCTGGAATGTGATTGCAATCGAGCTCAATGCCTTGCAGATTGGATCTAGAGGGATGAATGTCCAGCCAATTGGGGCCTGCATCGATTCTCACCCCCATGGATTGGGCCGCTTGAACAAAGCGAATGTCACCTTGGATGGAGTTCAACCCCAAGCCCTCAATGCGAAGTGGCTCTGAGCCATTGGAGAGGGCGCTTGCGGCAATGAAATAGCTGGCCGATGAGGCATCGGCCTCCACATAGATCTCTTTGGGAGCCAAGTATTTTGAACCTTTGGCAATCGTGAAACTTGCCCAATCGTGGTTGATCACTTTCACTCCAAAGTTCTCGAGCAAATTGAGGGTGATTTGCACATAGGGCTTGGAGATGAGCACACCATCGACCTCGACCTCAATCGCTTGGTGTTCACTCACCAATGGCAGTGCCAATAAAAGCGCAGTCAAAAATTGGCTGGACACGTCTCCTCGAACTCGAATGGGGCCGTTGATGTGGATTGCGCTTGGCTTGATCATGAGAGGTGGAAAGCCAGGGTTGCCCAAGTACTCGATGTCTGCGCCGATTTGCTTCAAGGCATCCACCAGGTCTTGGATGGGGCGCTCATACATTCGAGCAATTCCTGTGAGGTGCGCTTGTACGCCACTTAAGGCCAAGGCTGCGCACAATGGTCGCATCGCGGTTCCCGCATTGCCCAAAAAGATTTCATGGAGCACGCTTGGATTGGGTTTTCGCTCCCCAATGCCCGTGATGTGCAAACTGCTCGAACTTCTCTCGATCACGCAGCCGAGTTGATCCAAGGCATTGAGCATGACTTTTGTGTCATCGGAGTCCAATAAATCATGCACCTGTGTTTTGCCACTGCTCAATGCACACAACAACAAAACACGGTTGGAGATGCTTTTGGATCCAGGCAGCTGTACGCGAGCTGACACGTGGTCCAAAGGTGGGATGTCCAAATGGGGAATGTTGTACATGAATGAAGTGTGGAAAAATAAGTTGAATGTGAGCGTTTACTCACCGCTACGGAGTCAAGCTTAGCCGTTGAGCCTCCAGTGTTTGCGAACTTGGCTGGCTTGGTCAATGAGTTGCGTGATGGAGGCAGAGTTATCGCTCAACAAGCCTTCTTCAAAGGTTGAGAGTGCCACTTTGAACGCTTGCAATTGGGACAGAAGATCCTCTTTGTTGGATAAAAAGATGTCCAACCAGACCTCAGGGCTGCTGGCAGCGATTCTTGAGAAGTCTCTGAACCCAGGTCCAGCCATGTCCAAAAAGAGTTCTCTTTGAGGTTGCGAGTGCAGTGCATTGACGGCGGCAAAAGCAATCAAATGAGGCAAATGGCTGATGGCGGCCAATGCTTGGTCGTGCTCGGCGGGACTCATGATGGAGACTTTTGAGCCGGTGATCTCCCACACCGACTTGGCCAAGGTGATGAGCTCAGGCCTTGTTTCCAATGTGGGCGTCAAAATGGTTTTGTGGTTTTCAAAAAGGCTGGCCTCTGCGTGCCTCACACCATGCTGCTCTTTACCGGCGATGGGGTGTGCCGGCACAAAACTGGGGTACTGATCACCCAACGCAGATTTTGCTTTTTCAGCAACCATTGATTTTGAGGATCCCACATCCATCACCAGTGCCTGCGGGCTTAGGTGGGGCGCGATGTCGGCCAAAACCGTCTCGATGGAGAAGACGGGGACCGCGATGAGCACCAAATCTGCACCGGCCACGGCTGCTTGGCTGGAGTTTGCGATTTCATCGATCACACCCAAGCTCAGTGCAGCCTCACATGACGCAAGGCTCGCACTGGTGCCGCTCACGTGTTGGACGCAACCAGCTTTCTTAAGGGCCAATGCAAACGACCCTCCAATCAAGCCGCAACCGATCAGGGCAAGTTTTTCAAACCTCATTGCGTTCATTCGTGAGTTGGGTAGGAACCCAACACTTTGTAGAAGGCGCATAGGCCTTTGAGCTCTTCCAATGCTTTTGCAAGAGGGGGCTCTGAGATGTGACCCTTCAAGTCGATGTAGAAAAAGTATTCCCACTGACCCGATTTGGCTGGACGAGATTCAAAACGTGTCATGGACACGCCATTGGTTTTGAGGGGGACGAGCAAGTCGTGAACGGCACCAGGTCGGTTGGGCACTGACACCACAAGCGAGGTGCAGTCGTGACCACTTGGGGGAGGTGTGTCCAAGGTCTGAGGCAAACATATGACAGCAAAACGGGTTCTGTTGATGGCTTCGTCTTGAATGGCGGGGGCCAAAATGTGAAGTCCAAATTGAGAAGCCGCACGCTCCCCAGCAATGGCAGCCCATTTTGGGTTGGTGCTGGCCAAGCGAGCGCCTTCTGCGTTGGAGCTCACCGCACGTCTCTCAACATGGGGCATGTGTTGGTTCAACCACTTTTGGCATTGTCCCAAGGCTTGTGGATGAGCCATCACGACTTCGATGTCGTCCAAATGGTTGGTTTGGCGCATCAAGTTGTGCTTGATCATGAGGCTCACCTCACCCACCATGTGAACCGAGGAGCGTAAAAACAGATCCAAAGAGCGGGCCACCACGCCTTCGCTGGAGTTTTCCATGCCAACCACACCGAAGTGACATGCGCCATTGGAAGTGACTTGAAACACCTCGTCAAAATTAGCACAGTAAACGAGCTCAGCGCTCGCGCCAAAGAATTCAATGGCCGCCTCTTCACAAAAGGTGCCCTCGGGCCCTAGAACCGCAATTTTTTGTGGCGCTTCAAGCGCCAAGCATGCCGATGTGATTTCATTCCAAATGTGGCCCACATGCTCACCCTTCAAAGGACCTTTGTTGGCGGCTTTCATGCGCTCGAGCACTTGGGCCACACGGTCTGGTCTGAAAAAAGGTGAGCCCTCGATGCGTTTGATCTCTCCCACTTGAAGGGCTACCTTGGCCCTTTCGTTCAATAGGGTCAACAGTTGCTGATCGATTTCATCAATGGATTGACGCAATTTTGCGAGCTCTGCTGATTGAATGGGTGTGGTCATGGTGACTTTAAGTGCAAGAGAGTGAGTGACAAAAGAGGGAAGCTTTGAGTTTAATGGGTCTGTGTCTGATCGGGCAAGGGTGAGAACGCGAGTGAATCAAGCGTGTCTGCCTTCAAAGTCTTGCATGAAATCAACCAAGGCTTTGACCCCTTCAATGGGCATGGCGTTGTAGATGCTCGCTCGCATGCCACCGACCGATTTGTGACCCTTCAATTGCAAAAGGCCATGCTCCTTGGCTTCCTTTAAGAACACATCGTTCAAGCTCTCATTTTTTAAAAAGAAAGGCACATTCATGCGCGAGCGATTGTTTTTGTGAACGTGGTTTTCAAAAAGGCTTGAACGATCAATGGCGTCGTACAAGAACTGCGCTTTCTTTTGGTTTCGACGCTCCATGGCCAAAACCCCCTCCAATCCGTCTTCGCGCTGTGTCTTGAGCCAAGCGAAGGTCAATCCAGCCATGTAGATGCCAAAGGTGGGTGGCGTGTTGTACATGCTGTCGTTTTTGGCGACGATTTCGTAATTGAAAGCGCTGGGGCAAATGGCCAATGCGTGTCCCAAAAGGGATCGATTGACCACCACGATGGTGAGTCCAGCGGGTCCAATGTTTTTTTGTGCGCCAGCAAATGCCAAGCCGACTTTTGACCAATCCACAGGTCTAGATAAGGCATGGGATGAGAAGTCAATCACCAAAGGTGCGTCTATCCCCATGGATTTGAGATCAGGTAACTCCTGGCATTCCACGCCGTGTATGGTTTCATTGGTGCACAAATGTACATATTTGGCTTTTGGGTTCAATTGCCAATCTTTGAAGTCAGGCAAGTGATCAAAATGAGTCGACTGTGAGCTTGCAGCAATTTTGGGGTAGCAATACTTTTGTGCTTCTTGAAAAGACTTTTGGCTCCAACTCCCGCTCAATATGAAGTCCACCTCCAAGGCTTGACTGAGATTCAAAGGAACGATGGCGTTTTCCGCGATGCCTCCTCCTTGCATGAACAAAATGGCAAACTCTTGTGGAATGGCCAAGAGATCGCGAAAGTCTTGCTCTGCTTTTTCGTAAATCGAGATGAACTCGCGACCGCGGTGACTCATCTCCATGACACCCATGCCACAGCCGTGCCAGTTGCTCATCTCACTGGCCGCTTGCTCCAAGACTTCAAGGGGTATGGCTGCGGGTCCAGCCGAGAAGTTAAAGGGTCTTGCTGACATCGACATTCACTCAAAGGGTTAGGTTAAAAGACTGACATTGACCCCAACCACAAGCTTGGGTGCTTGAGTTTTATTGGGGGGAGACGCCCATTCGTTGGGTACAAGGGGAGAAAACCTCTCTGCTTGTACGCTTTTCTCTCAATTACTCAGTTGCAGGACCTGCTGGATCAGCACCGGGGGTGTCCTCATCAGGGCCCTCTTCATTCACAGCCGCATCGTTTTCAACAATTCGTTGCAAGCCGCTCAGCTTGGAGCCTTCATCCAACGCGATCAATTTAACGCCTTGTGTGGCACGACCGAGCTCTCGGATTTCGGCAACACGAGTTCTCACGAGCACGCCCCGGTCGGTGATCATCATGATCTCTTCGTCCACGTGCACCAAGGTTGCAGCGACAACTTTGCCATTGCGCTCGGACTGCTGTATGGCGATCATGCCTTTGGTGCCTCGACCATGACGGGTGTACTCTGCAATGTTGGTGCGCTTGCCGTATCCATTCTCAGAGGCAGTCAGAACGCTTTGGTGCTCATCTTCTGCAACCAACATGGCGATCACACTTTGGCCCTCTTCAAGCATCATGCCTCTCACGCCTCGGGCATTTCTACCCATGGGTCTTACATCATTTTCGTCAAAGCGAACGGCTTTTCCTGCATCGCTAAAAAGCATCACATCGTGTTTGCCGTCTGTCAAAGTCGCACCAATGAGGAAATCTCCCGGATCAAGGTCAACCGCAATGATGCCGGCTTTCCTGGGGTTGCTGAACTCATCCAAAGCGGTTTTCTTGACCGTCCCTTTGGAGGTCGCCATGAACACGTAGTGATCGTTTGGAAAGCTCCTCATCTCTGCAGTCAAGGGCAACACCACATTGATCTTTTCATCTTCGACCAAGGGGAACATGTTCACAATGGGGCGCCCTCTAGAACCTCTAGAGCCCACGGGTACCTCCCAAACTTTGAGCCAGTACAAGCGGCCACGGTTTGAGAAACACAAGATGTAGTCGTGTGTGTTGGCGATGAAGAGCTGGTCAATCCAATCATCGTCCTTGGTGCTGGTGGCTTGCTTGCCGCGGCCTCCACGCTTTTGTGCGCGGTATTCTGACAGGGGTTGACTCTTGAAGTATCCCGAGTGAGAGAGGGTCACCACCATGTCGGTTGGGGTGATCAAATCTTCTGTGGCCAAGTCTTGTGCGTTCATCTCGATCACGCTGCGTCTGGCACCAAGTTTGGTTTGTGCAAACTCTTGTTTGACTTCTGTGAGTTCTGTGCCAATGATGTCTGAGACACGTTGTGGCTTAGACAAAATGTCCACGAAATCATCAATTTCAGCCATGACTTCTTTGTACTCATTGACAATTTTGTCTTGCTCCAGCCCTGTCAAACGTTGCAATCTCATTTGAAGGATTTCTTGAGCTTGCGTTTCGCTCAAACGGTACAAGCCATCTGCACCCATACCCAAAGCAGCCTCAAGGCCCTCAGGGCGATAGTCTTTGGGGTCCACAGGCAGGCCATCGGCGCGAGCTCTTGTGAGCATTTCACGCACGAGTTGGCTGTCCCAAGATTTGGTCATCAACTCGGCTTTTGCAACTGGAGGAGTGGGTGCATTTCGAATGATTCGGATGAATTCATCGATGTTGGCAAGTGCCACGGCCAAGCCCTCCAAGACGTGACCACGCTCGCGCGCTTTGCGCAAATTGAAAACGGTGCGTCGAGTCACAACCTCTCTTCTGTGTTGCAAGAAGATGTCAATGAGTTGCTTTAAGTTGCACAGCCTGGGTTGACCGTCTACCAACGCCACCATGTTCACGCCAAAGGTGTCTTGGAGTTGGGTTTGTTTGTACAAGTTGTTGAGTACCACTTCAGGCACTTCACCTCGCTTGAGTTCAATGACCAAGCGCATGCCGGATTTATCAGACTCATCTTGGATGTGGCTGATGCCTTCGATTTTTTTCTCATGCACCAATTCGGCCATGCGCTCTTGTAGAGTCTTTTTGTTGACTTGGTAAGGCAACTCGTCAACGATGATGGATTGCCTTTGGCCTTTGTCGATGTCTTCAAAATGGCATTTGGCTCGCATGACGACGCGACCGCGCCCTGTTCGGTAGCCGTCCTTTACGCCATTGATGCCGTAGATGATGCCTGCTGTTGGGAAGTCGGGTGCGGGCACAATGTTCATCAAATCATCAATGCTTGCATCAGGAAACTTTAAAAGGTGCAGGCATGCATCAATGACTTCGTTCAAGTTGTGGGGCGGAATGTTGGTGGCCATTCCCACGGCAATGCCTGAGGAGCCATTGACCAGCAAATTGGGCAATCGGCTTGGGAGCACCAAGGGTTCTTTTTCAGATCCGTCATAGTTGGGACCAAAGTCAACGGTTTCTTTGTCAATGTCGGCCAACATTTCGTGGGCGATTTTGGCCAAACGAATTTCCGTGTAACGCATGGCAGCAGCGTTGTCGCCATCCACAGAGCCAAAGTTGCCTTGCCCATCGACCAGCATGTGGCGCAGTGAGAAGTCTTGAGCCATGCGAACGATGGTGTCATAAACGGCACTGTCTCCGTGAGGGTGGTACTTACCAATCACGTCACCCACAATACGGGCTGATTTTTTGTAGGGCCGGTTCCAGTCGTTGTTGAGTTCGTGCATGGCAAACAAAACACGGCGGTGCACCGGTTTTAGACCATCTCGCGCATCGGGTAGGGCGCGTCCCACGATCACACTCATGGCGTAATCCAAGTAGCTGCGACGCATTTCCTCTTCTAGGCTGATGGGCAGTGTTTCTTTTGCGAACTGAGTCATTTAGGTTGGGCCAATCTACATTCAAAAGTGCTATTTTAGGCCCCCCCGAAGGGTCCCAAGAAAACCCTAGCTTTGTGGTTTTGTTGCAACGTCTGGTTGATTGTGGTCAAGTTAAGACCATTTTTAAAGCCAGCACTTCACACTTATTCACATGGTGCAATGCACCACTGTGGCACAATACAATTCTATTAAAGCAAAAGGATTGCTTTTATCCAATGATTCGCAGCTTGACTGCATGCTTATCGATCCAAGAGGAAAGACAAATGATGAATTTCAAAAAATTGGCAATGGTTCTTTTTATGTTCTCTTTGGTGGGTGCTGCCGGCGCTCAAGAGAGAAATGACAACTGGCGCTCATCGGGTGGAAGCCCATGGAAAAATTCAAACGGTCTTTGCTACAGAGACAGCTATTGGACTCCTGCAACTGCAGACAAAGATTGTGATGGCGCCATTCAACCAGCTCCCAAAGTAGAAGCTCCTGCTCCCGTGGTTGCTGCTCCAGCTCCCAAGGCAGCTGCTCCTGCTCCTGCTCCTCAACCCGTTGCAGCTTCTAAGGTGACTTACGCTGCTGACGCTTTCTTTGATTTTGACAAATCCGTGTTGAAGCCCGAAGGCAAAGCCAAGCTTGATGATTTGGCCAGCAAAATCAAGAGCATCAATTTGGAAGTCATCATTGCTGTGGGTCACACTGACTCTGTTGGCTCAGTGGCTTACAACCAAAAATTGTCTGTTCGCCGCGCTGAGGCAGTGAAAGCTTATTTGGTGAGCAAAGGCATCGAGAGAAACCGCATCTACACCGAAGGCAAGGGCAAGTCTCAGCCTGTGGCTGACAACAAGACTGCTCAAGGTCGCGCTAAAAACAGACGCGTTGAACTTGAAGTCGTTGGAACAAGAGCAAACTGATTTTCAATCGGTGCTCTGAGAAAACCCCGCCTAGGCGGGGTTTTTTAATGGTTAAAGGGCTCATGCAATCTGGTCTCTTGAAAATTGTTTAAGATCTGCGTTGCAAAGCACATTAAAAAAACCAAAGGTCAGCCACATGTCCAATCCCTCCAATGTAGATCCCTCTGAGCTGGCCAAGTTTTCTGAGCTGGCCCACCGCTGGTGGGATCCTCAAAGTGAATTCAAACCGCTTCACGCCATCAACCCTTTGCGCTTGGGCTGGATTGAGGAGTTCACTCGCCTGTCCGGACAAGCAGTGTTGGACGTGGGTTGCGGTGGGGGATTGCTGTCGGAGGCGATGGCAAAAGCTGGTGCACAAGTCAAAGGCATTGATTTGGCCACCAAGTCGCTTCGAGTGGCTCAACTCCATGCATTGGAAGCGGGTGTATCAGGTGTGCAATACGAAGAGGTGAGTGTGGAGGACTTGGCCCAAAGGGCTCCACAAAGTTTTGATGTGGTGACTTGCATGGAGATGCTCGAGCACGTGCCTGATTACTCCTCCGTGGTTCGGGCTTGCCACGATTTGGTCAGACCTGGTGGGTGGGTGTTTTTCTCTACGCTCAACAGAAACCCCAAGTCCTACTTGTTTGCCATTTTGGGTGCTGAGTACGTCCTTAATCTATTGCCTCGTGGTACCCACGAGTATGCCAAATTCATCAAACCCAGTGAACTCGCCCACGCTTATCGCAATTGTGGTCTTGAGCACAGAAGCTCCACTGGACTCAGTTACAACCCGATCACCCAACGCTATTGGCTGAGCCAGGATGTGAGTGTCAATTACTGGGTCGCCACCCAAAAACCTTTGTGATGGAGAAGCAATTGCAATCCCACGAGGAGGCTCGCAGCCACTCAATGCCCAAAGTGATTTTGTTTGACTTGGATGGCACCTTGGTTGACTCTGCTCATGATTTGGGCGCCGCGGTGGATGAGATGAGAAAGCGCCGAGAATTGGCTCCCCTTGGCGTTGCTCACTACCGCTCAATGGTGGGCTCAGGTGCGAGGGGTCTTTTGAAATTGGCTTTTGATCTGTCTCCCAGTGATGAAGAATACGAGCAAATGAAAGAGGAGTTTTTTCTTCAATACGAACAAAATCTCACGCAAAACACTGTGGTCTTTGAAGGTGTGGATACGATGCTTCAAAGCCTCATGAGTTCGGGACTTCAATGGGGGGTCGTGACCAACAAAATGGAGCGCTTTACCCATCCATTGGTTCGTGAGTACGAATTGTTCACAACAGCCAAGACTGTGGTCTGTGGGGATACCACACCACATGCCAAGCCTCACCCAGCTCCTTTGTTGGAGGCAGCAAAACGCATGGGTGTAGATGCAGCTGATTGTTGGTACGTGGGAGATGATTTAAGAGACATAGAGGCTGCAAAAGCAGCAGGTATGGTGAGCGTTGCAGCTCTGTACGGCTATTTGGGCAATGCCGCATCTGTTGATCAATGGGGAGCGGATCACAAAATAAACACCCCCCAGGCACTGTTAAATATTTTGCATACCCGTTAAAATAGGTAACTTGGGGCTGCACTGGTTTCGACATGGGTTCGGACGCGATGCAGGGCATGTCGAGGTTCTGTCACCTCGTTAATCAGCAGAAAAAAACTTAACTGCAAACGACGAACGTTTCGCACTCGCCGCTTAATCCGGTGAGCCTTGCAACAGTTGGCCAATAGGCTGGGCAAGGGGGTGTAAAAACCTCCCGGCTGCAAGGTAATCAATATTGGCTGGCAACACACCGGGTGCCTTGGTGTGTTGTGAGATCTAAGGACACTGGTTTGTCTCTCAGGGTGCCTTTGCTCGGTGAGTCAGATGAGATCTAAATCAGCAGGCTAAACATGTAGAACTGGTCGAAAAAGGCTTGTGGACGGGGGTTCAATTCCCCCCAGCTCCACCACACACGGGGGACAGATTTTCTCTGTCCCCCTTTTTCTTTCTCGGAATGCCCTGTTTCTGCGGGCTTTCGCGCTTTGTCTTTTGGACGCGACGGGTTAGGTTTCCCTGGTATCAGACACCATCATCTGAATCTTGACATGGAGCATATGTAAGACGGATAATGCACTGTAATACAAGTGATTTGGAGTGTTGCAACCATGACTGCTAAAACCATTAACGTGCGTCTGCCCGAGGGTCTTTACGACCAGATCGAAGAGCTGGCTAAGGCCACGGCAAGGACCAAGAGCTACCTCACCATTGATGCGCTGACCAACTATGTGCAGCGTGAGTCCTGGCAGATTCGTGACATACACGAGGGCATTCTGGAAGCTGATGCCGGCAAGTTCGCCACGGACGATCAGGTCAAGGCCGTGTTTGCCAAATACGGTTCATGATCAATGGCGTTGAAATGGACTAAGACGGCGCTTCGTTCCGTTGATGAAATTGCCGGATTCATCGCCAAAGACAACCCGACCCGTGCTACCAGCTTTGTGCTCGAGTTGAAGGATGCGGTCACCAAGCTGCAGGTCCACCCAGGCATGGGTCGTGCTGGTCGGGTGCCTGGCACCCGCGAACTGGTCCTGCACAAGAACTACATAGCCATCTATCGCGTGCGCGTCGATGACGTTGAAATATTGAGATTGCATCACGTTGCCCGAAATCTGTAATCGCCACCGTCGCGTCTGCGAGCGCGACTCTTAAAGGACGGCTGAGTCGGGCGAATTGTGGATGCGGGTTCAAATTCCCCTAACGGATTCGAAGTTGAGTCCGGTGCTGTGAGCCTATGTGAAATCGAACAATCGTTTAGGTCTAAAACTCTACCTCGCATTTACGCTCTAGTACCCGCTACCATGATTGAGTGCGAATAGAAAGTTCCTGAGTGGTGAACCATCCACCACCATTTTTTTCATGCTGGTTATTGCCAGTTCCTGCGGGTTAATGAGGGTTCATGCGGCCCTCATTAACCCTCATTTTTTCAAAAACGGAGATGTTTCCATCCCTAGTCGGTATGAAAAACAAACTCCAAGAAAAATACCCAATGAAATCAATGGGTTGCTTGCGGACTTCGATGGCAAGACCGTCGCCGTGCCAGATTTTCTGAATGGCTTGTATTTGTCATGGACTGGCTGCGGTTTTGATCCGGCATGACAACTCGTAAAGTCGCACATCTTCCAGTCGGTACAGGACCTTGCCGCCGATCTTGAGGTAGCTTGGTCCTTTTTCATCCATGCGCCAGCGCTGAAGCCGAGAGGTAGAGCAAAACCATCTCTGCGCGAGGAGTTGTTCTGTTAGCAACTCACTGCCGCCATTTGTGATCGTGGTTGTGCGCTGGGGAACACTTTTTTTCACGGGTTTTGCTGGACCGAGCTTTAAATCTATCTTTGCCAGTTGAGACTTCAATCGGACACGCTTCTTGAGATCCTGAATGTCAAATGGCATATGGATGACGAGGTGACCGTCAGGGCTTGCCACTGTTTGCGATGGCGGTTGCCGCATCCCGATGGCATGCAACTGTTGTTCAATTCCCTGACGTCGATCGATGAGTGATTTGACAGATTTCATAGGGCCTCCTGATAAAGGCCCCATTTGACTTCTTGCCGTTAGGCAGATGGACTGCCCCGACGGCAAAACCATGGCCTATCCGCTGAGCTTGCGTCACATTGAAGAGATGATACGGGAACGCGGTGTTTTCCTTGACCACGCCACTGTGCATCGCTGGACAATCAAGTTGGTGCAGGTGCTCGCCGCTGAGCCGCAGGGGCGGCTTGCTTAAGCCCGTGCAGACTGGTTTCCGGGTCACGCGGATTACCTAAACTCTGCGTTGGCGCAATGGATGGTGAAGAAGCAGCTCGGTGCGATTCCTGTCGTGGTGCGCAAGAACTTGAAGTTCGATCAGACGGTGCCGTTGGCGCTGGCTCCCAAAGGTGCGAAGACCTACTGAGACCGCATCTGAATAGTTCCTCAGCTCGACTTTTTCACCCCCAAATGGATCATCTGTTCCATGACCGCCTCTATTTACTTGCTGCCGCAAAAGCGGTGGCGGCAATCCGGACCATGCTCGGGTGCAGAGTTCCGAGTTTTGGGATTTGGCCGTATGGCGCATGCGGTGGGACCGAGAAGTAGGCGTCGTTGAACGGGAGCTCAAGAACGTTTCTCAGGTCGAATTTGGTGTCGTAGCTCAAATTGGCGCTGGCATAGGCAGCAGGGTGCTCGCTCTTGGAGATCCTGAACTCACCGCCGTAGAGCCGATCTGTCCTCTGACTGGTCCCATATGCCACGCTCACGAAGATCATGCCTTCGTCGTCTTCCTTGGTCGAAACAATGAGGCCGGGGCGTGGCTTTGGTTTTGGGTGAATATTGTCAGGGAAATGGCACCAGACGATTTCGCCAGCTGTTGGTTCCGGCCACCAGCGCATCAGGTGTTTTCTAATTCAAACAGACTGCTGCGGACAGTGCCGCCTTTGGCCTTAGTGGCTGATTTTTTAACCTGATTGAGTTGGGCTTTGGTCAATGCTCCCTCATCTGCCTCGTATTGAGGCAGGAACTTGGTGGCTAGCTCATGCAGCGCCAGGTGAATCACTTGCGTTTCGTCAACACCCAATACATCAGCCAGACGTTTGGTCGTTGTGCGGGTCACGCCAGTTGCGCTGTCTTGCGGGCGATAA
>Ga0208618_1000110_pt1 | contig 37256 bp, 34 predicted proteins | sample CryBogCBE18Jul08_FD_184585 | JGI IMG/M metagenome (GOLD analysis project Ga0208618, IMG submission 184585) | Freshwater microbial communities from Crystal Bog, Wisconsin, USA - CBE18Jul08 (SPAdes) | ecosystem: Environmental > Aquatic > Freshwater > Lake | place: Crystal Bog, Wisconsin, USA...
CGGGGAGAGATTGCAGGGTTGGGAATGTTTTAAACCCCTGAACTTGCTCACGCTGAGGATTTATTGGGTAGACAATTCCCTTAAAACCAAATCGGGCCATGTATGCCAAAGGTCGGCCACCAATTTTATTTGGGTTATCGGAGGCTCCAACAACTGCGATTGACTTTGGATTTAATGCAATCTCTAAAGCCTTAGTAGGATCAAATTTCATATTTTTTTAAAGTAAGGTATTTGCTGCTCTGCATGGGTGATGAATGACAACAAAACTGAATCTCCGATGGCAAGGTTTTTATCCCCATGCGCCATAACTCTAAAGCCTTCCTCCAAATCTACCAACACAATGTTGTAAGGCGCTAGCTCTTTGAACTTTGCATCTGGGGCTCTGTAAACTAAAGTCTGGGTAAAGATCACTCCCCGTCCATTCGTTGGGGTTGTCAAAGGACTGGTATCACCGCAATTAGGACAAAAGGACCGATGGAAATACCAAACATGGCTACAAATCTTACAAGACTGGAAATGTAATAGATGGCCACCCACAGTCCAATCACTGGTAGGTAATTCAATAAGATTAGATTTCATTGAGAGTGTCATATTTTTTATACCTCCTTCAACACCAGACTAACGTGGGATGAGAGCACTCCCCCGTCCCCATGTAAAAGACTCACTCCAGCTTTAGAAGTTTGCCTGGGCCCGGACCTACCAGTCATTTGTTGGTGTGTTTCTGCTAGATGCGCCATTGCACCTGCAACCCCGCTATGTCCATAGGATAGTAAACCTCCATGCAAATTGAGCGGCATTTTAGAATTTGAATCAAAGTATCCTTCTGCTGCAAGGCGCCCGGCTTGCCCCTTTGGTGCTAGTCCAATTTCCTCCAATAAAATGGTCAAGGTAATAGTAAAACTGTCGTAAATTGCAGCGTACTCTACATCCTTTAATGTCAGATTTGCTTTTGCCAATGCTTTTTGAGTACAAGAATAAGCTCCGAAATTACTAAAACTATTCAAAGCCGAAACGTGCTGTTCATTGTGGTGCTGTGCAGCACCTGCAATCTTGACTGAGTTGTTACCTTGCGGTTTTTCAGAAATTACGAAAGCGCATCCACCGTCTGAGATGGGGCAGCAATCAAGCATTTTTAGAGGTGAGGAAATTATTTTTGAGTTGAGTACGTCCTCTACACTTATTGGTAAATCAAATTGAGCCCCCGGGTGAAGGCAGGCATGTCTGCGCATAGTGACAGCAAGGTTTGCTAAATCCTCAGCAGTTGTGCCGTGCTCATGCATGTACCTATTGGCCAATAAACCGTAATAGGCTGGAATGATGGGCCCCAGAGGAACCTCATAAACTGGGTGTCCCACTTGGGCAAGAACTTGCACTGCACTGTCTCTACTTTGACCCGTCAGCCTATTCTCACCACCAACGACTAAAACTCTTTTGGCTGCGCCACTTGCAATCAATTCATTTGCTAACATGACCAGTGTAAAGCCCGTAGCACCTCCAGATTGAACACTGTGTGAATAGCTTGGTTTGAGGCCAAAGTACTCAGCAAAAACTGTTGACAACATGAGGTGAGGAAAAGTGGTTGAGTACCCGCAGATGAGCGCGTCTATATCGCCTCGCACCAAACCGCAATCGCTCAATGCCAATTGGGCAGCCTGGCTCATCAAATCAAGAGTCGATTGGCCCTCATGTTTACCGTACCTTGTCAAACCACTACCAACCAAATAACTTACTTTGCTTTGCATAAAGAACTTTGGAATTTATATTTACGGGTGAGACTTTTGGGGAGTGGGTGAATCTTGAATTAGTGCGATCCACCTAGGTATACATTTTTTATCATCTCAGACTCCCTCATTTCATCGGCACTGCCTTGAGCAACGACTTCACCGGCCTCAAGTAGATAAACATAATTGGCATGTTTTAGAGCCTTGTCAACGAGTTGTTCAACCAACAAAATAGCTATGCCCTGTTTGCATAGGGAAGAGGCCACACTAAGGATTCGATCAATTACAATTGGAGCCAAGCCACTGGAGGGTTCATCTAATATTAAGAGTTTAGGCTCAGCAATTACACCCTGAGCTACAGCTAAGATTTGCTGTTGACCACCAGAGAGTTGAGAGCCTAGTTTTAATTTGTGATCTTTTAACTCAGGAAAGAGTTCGTATATTTTATCTAATCTTGAGCGGTCTCCGTTATGATTCTTTGAATAAGTTCCGATCAGTAAATTATCTTCAACACTCAAGTTTTGAAATACTCGATGCCCCTCTAAAACTTGGATCAATGAAGTTTGCACGATTTCTTGGGGAGAAGAGTTTGTAATCTCCTTGCCAATGAAAAATACCGATCCAGAGAGTTTAGGTATCAACGAACAAGCAGCATGAAGTAGTGTGCTCTTACCCGCCCCATTGCGCCCTAAAAGGGCAACAAATTCTCCTGCATTAACCGTGAGGTTTGCATTTTTAATGACCTGAGCCTTACCGTAAGCTACGTTTAAATTTCTGATATCAAGAAGTGTCTCACCAGCCCTATTTACATTCAAGCCAGAGGTCGTCTTTTCTAGCATCTTAAGCTCCTAGGTATACTCTGATGACCTCAGGGTCGGATCTAACTTCGCTGGGTGTACCGTGCTTTAGCATTTTTCCAACATTAAAAGTTGAAACGCGATCACTGATGCGAAATACAAAATCTGTATGATGCTCCACCAATAAAACACCAATTCCACTGGATTGAATAACTTTTATTAAATCCTTTAGCATATCGATCTCTTTACCAGTCAAGCCACCGGCTGGCTCATCTAGTAATAAAAATTTGGGTTGCATAACTAAGGCACGTGCTATTTCTAGAAATCGCTGTTGCCCGTGATCCAGTAATGCAGCAGGTCGATCAAGCACTGTCCCTAGACCTACACCCCAAAGTATCTCCTTTGAAAGGTTACTTAATTCCAACTCTTCCCTATTGACTTGGGGTAAAGAAATTGCGCTCCCAATAAATCCACTCCTGGTATGAATCCAAGCTCCAAGCATCGCGTTGTCTAACACAGACAGAGAAGGCAATAAACGAGGTTTTTGAAATGTTCTACCAATTCCTAGGAATGCTCTTTTTTGTATGGTTGAATTAGTTAAGTCTTCAGAGTTTAATAATATCTGACCTGAGGTGGGTGCATAAAACCCGCACAACAAATTCAACATAGTTGTTTTGCCACTACCGTTGGGGCCGATAAGGCCGTGAACCTCTCCAGAGACAAGCGATAAGCTCACATCATCTAGTGCAGTAAGTCCACCAAAATGCTTATGTACATTGCTGGCTTTAAGTGCCAAAGAAGTGCCCTCAGTCATAACTGGTAATTGATTTGGGTACATCAATCTACCCTTTTCTTTTCAAGTATTTGAGAGAGCCTTGTTAAATCTGGAATGATAGGCTCATTTAGTGACGGAGTTGGCCTAATCTTTTGAATTACCAAGCCCATTAATCTGCCAATGCCCTCTGGGATGACAAGTACAACGATCAATAAAAGTAGTCCATAAAAAAGATTACCCAGTTTTGCCAAAGGTGCGGCCAACTCAGGCAAAGCGGTCAGAACAACTGTCCCAATAAAGGGACCAAATATGCTTCCCTTTCCACCAATAATGATGCATACAAAAAAGAATAGGCTCAGTTCAAAGACAAATGTATCTGGAGTGATATAGCTTTGAAGACTTGCGAACAATGCACCAGATACGCCGGCTGCAAATCCACTAAAAACAAAAACAATAAGTTTCGCCCTGAAAATCGGTACCCCCATGGCCTGAGCAGCCACTTCGCTGTCTCGAATGCTAATCAATGCTCGACCCCACATGCTATTGACTATATTTAAGCTAACCCAAGTAAAAACTGCTGCCACGCCCAAGACGAGATAATAAAAGCCAATTGGAGAGTCAAAGGGCGCATTAAATAAGGGCCCGGGCAGACCAATACCGCCACCAGTAATCTCCTTTTGAGCAAGAACTAATTCGTTTACGATCAAGGAAAAAGCCATAGTAGCCATTGCAAAGTAAAACCCGGGTAAACGCAGTGACGGCAGCCCAAGCACAAGCCCGCATAATCCGCCCAAGCAGCCCGAGATCAACATAGATAGGTAAGGATCAAAACCTAGTTTCCCTGCCAATATAGCAAATGCATAGGAACCAATCGAAAGTAGTCCGACATGACCTATTGACAGTTGTCCTGTATACCCGACAACTAAATTCAGGCCGGATACTAAAACCCAGTAAATTGCAATTAAAGATGCAATGTGAATTTGGTATTGATCCTTAGCCCATAGTGGAATTGAACAACAAAGCAAGACAAGGAAAAAGAGCTTGGTTGTTTTACCAACACCGGTCAGCATCATACAGGCCTCAACTTTCTTGAGCCTAGTAGTCCTTCAGGCTTGACCAAGAGCACCGTTAAAAGCAGTCCAACTGCAAGGGTTTGCTGATACTCCCCCCCAAACCAATGACTAGCAAATGCATTTAACAAACCTAAAGCGATCCCGCCAATTAAAGCTCCCATGTTGCTACCTAAGCCGCCAACAGCCAGTGCGATGAAACCATTCAAGGTTAATGTGAGCCCCAAAGCGAAATAAGCAAATGTCAATTGACCTGCAGCGAACCCCGATACCCCCCCCAAAGCTCCTGAGAGCAAATACGACATTTGTCTAATTTGATCCGTAGAAATACCACGCGCACGTGCGGCAAAAGGATCCTCTGACATTGCCATAAAGACTTTACCGTACATAGTTTTTTTGTAAAAAAGTTCAAGTCCTACTGCCATGAACAAAGTTACAACAATAGGAAGCCAAAACTTTTGATCAAGTGCTCCAGCATTGAAGTCTTGATCAATCAACCGAGGAAAGGGTTTGGGCTCAGTTCCCCACCATAGCCCAATAATTTGTTGAACTATAGTGGCTAAGGCTAAAGTGCTGAGTAACCAAAGATGTTCATCACTCTTAGCCAGTATGCGCCTAACACCGACGAACTCTGTTATCCACCCAAATGCAGCTCCAACTAGCACTGAAGCACCCAGCCCCAAAACCCAGTTTAGATGAAGAACAGATATAACGTAAGCACCAAAGACCCCCCCCAGCATTGACAAATGACCGGTAGTGACTGAGAGGACTTTAGATGTTGAGTACATTACGTTGTACATCAAGGCTACTGCAGCGAATACCATACCAATTGCCAAGCCAGCAACAAATACATTGAGCATCTAATTGAATTCCTTTTTACGGATAGACTTAAAACTCTTAATTAATTAGATTTCAGTGGGGAGCTAGTTTGAAACTTCCGTCTTTAAATGTATTAGCTGCATTAACGGTCATATTGCTGTCAGGAAATCCGTTATGCTCTGTTGGGCTCCAAGAATAGGTCGCATAGACCCCTTTAAATTCTTTGGTGCTCTCAAGCACTTTTTGAATTGCAGCGGGATCGGTGGAACCGGCCGTTTTGCTTGCGTATTCAATTGCTTTGACTGCGTCATAACCCAAGGCAACCCACCAAAATAATACGTCAATCTCTCCTCCACCTAATTTAGGACGAACCTTGTTTACGAGCGCTTGCGTAGCGGCTGGCAATTTTCCGTCGCTCATGAAAGTGGTGCTCATATATCCTGCTGCGTAGGTATTCTCCCAGTACTCTGGTTTGTTCAATAATTTACGAATTTGTGCAGCCATAAGCGCGGGGTGTCCAACCACAGGTACGTTCCAACCCATATCCCCCCTTGCGTTGAGAAGCCTTCCTAAGAGTCCCGTAGCAGCTGACCAGGGCATCACAATATCTGCTCCTGCTGCACGCGCTTTGGTCATCTCATCACTAAGATCTGTTTTATTTGGGTCAACTACAACAGAATAAACTGGTTTAATGCCAGCCTTTTCAAGCATTTCAGTGGCAGTTTTGGCTGAGGCACTGCCGTAACCAGAGCTATCAGCAATGATAGCCACTTTGTTTTTCTTAAGAACTTTCAAAGCATAGTCATTTGCAGTGGAAATCCATTGACGATTTGTGTTGATCATCCTAAAAGCTTTAGGATACTTGGTCGGATCGATCAATTCATCCAAGGAGCCGATAACAATATTAGGGATTCCAGCTCTAGCTAAGATTGGAACCGTTGCAAGGCCCTCACCTGAATTAACTGGGCCAATTACAAATTGAACTTTGTCTGTAAAAGCTAACTGCTGTGCAAAATTAACAGCCTTAGTTGGGTCTCCTGCAGTATCGCGCGTGAGTAACTCGATTTGCTTGCCAAGTATTCCACCACTTTTATTGATCTCCTCAACTGCGAGCTCCACCCCTTGGTTTTCGGCAATAGCAGCCGATGAGAGCGGTCCAGTCAAAGAGGAAAGCCATCCAATCTTTAGTGTATCTGCGAAACAAACTTGATTAAAAACAAATAATGAGACGGTGAAAACAAAACCCGAAATGTTCTTTAATGCTCTGAAATTCATGGTGGCTCCAGATTAAATAAGTTAGCTTTTTAGGAATCCCTTAATATTAACTTTTTTAATCTTTAAACGGGTATCTGTAATGAACATTCCGCTTAGTGTTATCCCTCAAAAAAACAATCAATTAGGTATTAAGCCTAGTAATAAATTTTGGCACTTTTAAAGCAGCTTTGTTCAAGCGGAGCAGAGCAGTTAGTTTGAAAACTGCTGATTTTTGAATTTTGCAGTGTCAATCAAATAAAAGGCTATTCATTTTCATCACTCGATAAGTTGGAGCAAAATTCTCTTGCGAAATCTACAGCATTTCCAACTGTCACTATCTCATTTGCACCAACGATGTATAAAACATTGAAGTGGCTTTTAATAGATAAAACGAGTGACTTAGTTAAAACATCGTCAAAACCCATCAATGCGTAAAGTGAATCGCCTGATCGTAACTTTTTGGGATCTAGACCCGTAACACCTAGAGCGTTAGCTATGCCGGCTATGAGTATAGGAGTTTGTTTTTCCGCATTTTCAAGCGTAATAACTCCAGGTGTATAACTTAGTTTCTTGGATGATAAGCGCTTTGACTGGATAGGTACGCCAAGAGAAATGTCTTTCAACTTCTCAAAATCTCGCTCATGACAACCATCAATTATGATTTCTAACTCAAATCCATCAAAAGAAAATGGATGGAAAAAATCAAAGTCCATTTGACTCATTTGCTGGTTTAAAACGTCTGTGTTTAGTTTTGAAAAAAGCTTACCTTTCTTACCTAATTTTTTCACATTGGAGCTCCAAGGCTCCTCTTCAAAAAGGCCAAGCAACTCCATTCTGCTTATGCTATCTAAACTGTCATCGGCGGGAATTGATAATACAAAGCTGACCAAAATACTCAAGCGGGAGCCGTCCCAATCGTTACCTCCCTCCTCCCCATCCCAAACATCTAGCTCCTGTTCTTGAGGATACACACGGACATCTAAAAACGCATTTGTAAAGCGCTTCGCTGTCAATTTGGCTAAAACAGCAAGAAAGTCTGGCAATACCGATTTGTCAAGATTCCTCTTCAATTCACTAGCTAAGGTTAACAAACCTGGACCGATGCGTTTTACATAAGGAACGTAGGTCACCCCTTGAGACTTTAAAGATTTTTTAAAACTAGTTACATAGGATGAGGAAAGTGTTCCCTTGTCCATTTCCTGCATTTGAGAGAGATCGAAATCTAACATAATAACCTCAATGCCTAGACTTGATTAATTTAATTTGCACAATATTAAACGTTACATCACTATAATTTATCATGAAACTGAAATTATTTTTAACATTTCGTACCTTTGGCAACACTCTAGGTAAAACCTTAATCTGCCCAAATATTTATATTTATCAATTTTATGAAAAAACAAATAAAAAACCTATATCCTAATTTCACATTACTTAATTTCATATTCATAAGTTCTTTTCTCACCATGTTAACTGGGCAAGAGTGCGTTAACGCACAAACGTTGCTTGATCCCCAGCAAATAATACAAAATCAATTAAGAACCGACCAAGACAAAGTCATGGATACCTCGCGACAGCCTCTAAATATGCTGAACTTTATACAACCCAAAGAAGGCATGAAAGTTTTAGACATTTTCTCAGGCGGGGGATATACAGCCCAACTCATGGCGATAGCAGTTGGACAAACCGGGCAAGTCGTAGCCATGAACTTGAAACTAAACAACGCACTTCAAGAGAGACTTTTGGCGCACCCTCAAACCAATGTCATCCCTGTAGTTGCATCAATTACGGAGCTAGCACCAGGAAACAAGAACCAATTTGATATTATCACAATAGTGAATTCGTACCATGATATGGTAAACGCAAGCCCAGATATTGCACAGACCAATCAACGCATCTTTGAACTTTTAAAACCTGGAGGCGTCTTAATCATTCGTGATCATGCGGCGGCAACAGGAGCGGGTAAATCCGTAACCAAGACCTTGCACCGTATTGAGCCTGCATCCGTAGTCTCAGATTTTGAGTCAACTGGCTTGAAGAAAGTTATTGAAGGGGATTTTTTGAAAAATCCCAAAGACACCAAAGATGTTCCCTCCTCACAATTTAAAGAAACCTCCCCAGAAGGATTTATTTTCAAATTCATCAAGCCTTAATTTTTTGCTCGGTTGCGCCCCTAACTAACTTTGCAGTTTTGCTGAATTAGATAACAGTCACATTAATTTCACATTTCAACTGCGGTGTTGAAGTAGACTGATGGATTAAGTTTTTAATGAATAGAAATTGAAACAAATAATTCAAATTTTAGTTTGCTTGATGCTCCTACACGATGCACAAGCTGAACAGCCAACAAACTCAAGCATTGACTTTTCGTCTGTTGAGGCGGTGGATTTACGCACTATCTTTAAAATGCCTGCTGGCAAACAAGGCCTCGAATTTAATTCGAAATTCTTAAGTCTCAATGAGCGACAGGTTCAGATTAGCGGCTATATGGTTAAAACAGACGAACCGGTGCAGGGGAATTTTTTAATAGCAGTGCGGCCAGTTAAACTTAATGTTGAGGATGAAGGGGATGCTAACGACCTCCCGGCTTCCACCGTTAAAGTAATACTCGCACCTGAGCAATCCAATCTAGTTGTACCCTATGAAGCTGGAATTCATACCTTTAGAGGAACTTTAAAGATTGGTCGCCAAAGTTTTGCAGGTCAATCGGTATCTTGGATCTCCTTACAGTTACCCCTAATCACCCCATAATAAATTCCCAATAATCTATTCCAAATCTTTTATAAACAAAAAAGTTTAAATTATGAAATTCAATAAAAAATCAACTTCCCTTTTAATAGCAGTGCTTTCTGTGCACGCAGTGACTCTCGCCGCTCCAACGATCACAAGGCTAACGCCGCCCAGTGAGCTTTTCAGCTCCGGGACTTCAAACCCTTTAATTGCCAGATTTTTACCTGACCAAAGATTTGACCTTCAGGCCACTATCAAACCTGACGATGATAGCAAGTCAATCACAGAGGCAAAATTTTCAATAGACGGTAAATCATTGTCCAATACGGTTGCTCTTAAAAGTTGTAATTCTGGCTGTTTGCCAAACATATCAAAGAACGCAACCATTGCCACAGTAAGAGCTGTGTCTTTGATCAAACCCGGTGTTCACACCTTCACAGTAGACGCGGTACAAAACGATGGGGTAAAAACCTCAGCAACCGGAAACTTTGAGATCGTACCTCTAATTAATGGAGGTAAAAAAGTTAAAAACATCATCTTACTTCTTGGCGACGGGATGGGGGCAGCTCAAAGAACGGCCGCTCGTATTGTGGCTCAGGGTTACGCACAAGGTAAATCTATATCTCCGCTGGCAATGGATACCTTTCCAGTAACTGGTATGGTGAAAACGTCTTCACTAAATTCTTTAGTTACAGATTCTTCACCTGGGATGTCATCATATGTAACAGGTAACAAGAGCAACAACAACGAGGAGGGAGTATTTCCTGACGATACTATTGATAATTTTGACAACCCAAGAGTTGAGTATTTGAGTGAATACCTCAAAAGAACACAGGGCAAATCCTTAGGTATAGTAACTACTGCAGACGTGTTCGATGCTACACCTGCAGCAAACGCTGTTCATACCAGCAACAGGGGAGCTGGTACAGGTATCGTTGATCAGTACCTTGACGACCAAAAACTCACTGGTTTGACAGTTCTGATGGGGGGCGGACGTAAGTGGTTTTTGCCTGCGCAAACACCGGGCTCTGCACGCAGTGATAAAAACGACTATGAATTTTCAACAACCGACGCCCACACAGCTCAAATCGTTAAGGGCTGGGGTGCATCTACCGGCAAAATTGATACAGACCGTGATTTAATTGCAGATTTTCAAAAATCTGGTTTTAAATATGCCGCTGACAAAAGCTCTCTAGATGCGATCGATTTAAATAATACAGATCGGTTGCTTGGGCTTTTTTCATTATCTAACATGAACGTGGCCCTGGACAAGATTGATGGGCGAAGAAACAAAATGTTAGGTATCAAAGGTCGAGTTGTTGACGATTACGGGTTCCCAGATCAGCCAATGCTGGACGAGATGACAAAAGCTGCATTGACAGTGCTGAACAAAAATAAAAATGGATTTTTCCTAATGGTTGAAGGCGCATCCATAGATAAACAAGCCCACAACATGGACACAGAGAGATGGATCTTAGACACCATCGAATTCGATAAAACAGTTGAACTGGCTAAGAAATTTGCGGCAAACGACAAAAACACATTGGTCATCGTCACCGCTGACCATGAATGTTCAGGTGTAGCATTAATCGGTGGATCTACAGTTTCAGACGCTAGACTGCAGGAGTTGGTCAAAGAAGGAGGAGTGACCAATATTCGCGATAAAGTTGTTGGAATATATGAAAAAGCTGGGTTTCCCAAATACTCAGTTGATGCTGATGGATACCCCAAAACTACAGATATTGATTTCAGACTCTTAGTCGGATACGGCGCCAATGCCGACAGAAACGAGAATTGGAGGACCAATCCCCTGCCCCTGCAAGATACTCAACAACCGTTTAATAAAATCCAACCTCTCAGTGCTTATCCCGCTGATCCGATGGCAAGAGATCAAGACGGTAAATTCACAGTGACTGGTCAAGTCCCTGGGACGAGCGCAGTTCATACCGCGACCGACATTCCATTGTCTGCGATGGGACCTGGCGCCTGGTCTTTAACCGGGGTATTGGATAACACAGACGTATTTTTTATTATGACTCAGGCAGTGACCAAGGGCGTATTACACCCTAAAGTTTATTAATCCCGCAATAAGTCTAATGGGTCTGTGATTAAAGTTTAGCTTTGTCACAGATTATTTTAGGCACTTAAGAAAGTCTCCAATACCTCTGGGTTTCTCATTAAATTCGCAGGGGTATCATGGAATTTAATTTCACCAGCTGATAGAACATAAATTTGATCTGCTACTTTAGTTGTCAAGCTTGCGTTTTGTTCTACTAGAAAAACCGTTAGCTCCTGCTTCTTTAGAGACATGAGAGCATCCCCAATTTGCTCAATCACAATTGGAGCTAGACCTAATGACGGTTCATCAAATATACACAGTTTTGGGTCTGACATTAATCCAACCGCAATCGCAACCATTTGTTGTTGGCCACCGGACATAGTACCTGCGAGTTGTTGTCTTCGCTCTTTTAATATAGGGAAGAGCTCAAAATTACGATTAAGGAGTGCATCGAGTTGACCTTTATTTTTTAAAGAGTAGGCACCCATTAATAAATTTTCCTCAACCGACATCCTAGGGAAAAGACCTCTACCCTCAGGGACAATCGATAAACCTTTACCAATACGTTCGCAGGGTTCAGTTTCAGTTAAATTTTCGTTCAGAAATAATATTTCACCAGACTCAAAACTATTAAGCCCTCCGACTGCTCTGACGATAGAACTCTTGCCCGCACCATTAGGCCCAATCAACGCGATGATGTTGCCCTTTTGGATATTCAAAGAAACATGACTGACAGCAAGAAAATTGCCGTAACGAATTGTTAAGTCTTTTATTTCAAGCATGTGCAGAGCCCAAATACTCGTTTATAACGCGTTGATTGGTCAAGATTTCTGCAGGTGGTCCATCAGCTATTTTCTCACCCGCAATCAATACAACAACCCTATCGGCCAATTCTTTGATAACTCGCATGGTGTGTTCGATCACAAAAATTGAGGTGTACTGCTTAAGTTCTTTGAGAAGTTGGATCATCTCATTGACCTCTGAAGTAGCCAAGCCACCAACAGGTTCGTCAAGCATTAGGAGTTTAGGCCTTAAAGTAAGCCTCATCATGAGCTCTAATTTTCTTTGCTCGAATAGGGTGATATCTTTTGCAAGTTTGTTCAAAACGGGATTTAGATTTAACCAATCCAAATAGAGCTTATATTGTTCTTGACTGATTCCGGCGTCTTGAAGTAACAGTGAGGAAATATCAATATTTCTTTGAACAGTTAAATTCCCAAATACTCTGACTGCTTGGTAAGTTCTACACAGTCCCATTTCAACCAATTTATGAGAGCTTTGACCTAGCATAGTTTGATTAGCAAAAACCATCTCTCCGCTTAGAGGAGTGAAGTGCCCTGTTAAAACATTAACAAAAGTTGACTTACCCGATCCGTTGGGACCAATCATACCCAGGGACTCATGGGAATGCATTTCAAAATTGATTTTGTTTAGAGCATACAAACCGCCGAAGCGAATCGTTAGATCTTTAACACTTAGAAGGGGTTGAGAAGAGGGAAGGTTCATTTTTTTGAATTTACCCATGCAAGGTAAGTACCGTAAATGCCACCGGGCATCAATAAGGTAATAAGAATAATCAAAACACCGGAGAGGATGTCTTTGTAAGCCTCCAAGCTTTGCAATAAAAATGGCAGTGGTGCCAATAAAAGCGCTCCAATCACAGGACCTGCAATAGTTGCTTTACCACCAAAGGCGACAAATAACCAAATGTTCAGTGAGGATAAGACATCAAATGATCTTGGTGATATGAATCCAATATAAGTTGCGTAAAAGCATCCTCCGATAGCGGCGTAAACTGAAACAATAAAGAAAGCAATCACACGGTTAATCACCACATTAACGCCTAAAGATTCAGCGAGTACATCATCTTCCCTGATTGCAATAAATCTTTGACCCAATTTTGAATGATAGATAAGATAAGAAAATCCAATCCCTAGCACGGCTAAAATTGCCAATATAACTTCAAATGAGTAGCCCTTTATTGGCTCACCCATCCAAAGTGGTGGGCTAATTTGATTAATTCCAGTGTCCCCATTTGTAAATTTCGGAAAAAATATAAAAGCTAAAGTAAGAGTACTTTGAATAATAAGTGAGCAAAGGGTAAAGTAAAAGCCTTTTAGTCTCAGGGATGGTAGGCCCAATAAAACTCCAACAAGCGCTGCAAATAAAGTGGCTATTGGTAATGCAAGCCAAAAACTAATGTGCCACTCAGCTATAAAGTAAAGTAGTGCATAAGCAGCTATACCAGATATCGCTGCAAACATCAAAGGCATCAGACCGACAAATCCGTAAAGAATGTTCATCCCTGTTGCCCAAAAAACATTCAAATACGTTACGCCTAAAATAAAACCAAGAAAACGGTTTTCTTTTGCAAAAAAGGGCAACAAAAGAAGTGCAAGAATCAAAAGCCAGTATTGAGGTTTGATCTTCATTTTAGGAATAATCCGTTTGGTTTGACCAGGAGTATCAAAAGCATTGCGATCAAATAGGAAAAAGTTGCAACTGTTGGACTGGTGAAGTTACTAACAATTGCTTGGGTAAATCCAAATACCAAACCTATAACCAAAGCACCGATAACTGAGCCAGGACCACCTACTATCATGATTGCGAATGCGGTGATTGACATCGTCCAAGCAACTGTTAAGTCAAAGCTATAGGCTAATGCGTATAACAATCCACCCAGATAAATGATAGTAGAACCAAGTACAAATGAAATCTTGTAGATGGAATGAACGTTAACTCCCCGCAAAAGTGCAGCCTCTCTATTTTGAAATACAGCACGTATCGCTCTACCGAGCGGGTGGTACCTTAGCAGCAAGAAAAGTAGTGCAAGACTTAAATAAGCAACGACGAGAACTAAGATTCGGTTATTGGTCATTGGAAAAGGACCAATCATGGTGACACCAGGTATCAGAGGGGGGAGTGAGAATTGATCACTCCATTTCCCAAAGGTCATTGAGAAAAGTCCCGACATAATTTGAGTCAATCCCAGAGTAATCACAAAATAGGATATGTTGCGATCTGGAACACTGTACAGACGTCGAAAAAGTAACTTCTCAAATATTAGAGACAGCACTACACCAGCCAACAAAACAATTAGACACGCAGTGAAGCTATTTATGCCGTAACTGGAAGTCAACCCCCAAGCAACCAATGCAGAAAGCAAAAAGAATTGTCCATTACTGGCATTGGGCAACCAGATACAGCCGTAAACAATAGTCACCCCTGCCGCTACCAGTGCAAATATTGCACCTAGTAGCAAGCCAGTAGAAACAGTTGAGGCTATTAAAAGCAGGAGTGAGTCCAAGATATAAGGCTTCTAAAAATATTTATTTAACCAAGTCGTAAACTGGGATAACTTCAGGATTCCATTCAAAATAGGAAAGTTGTTTGGATTTGTAGTTACGTTTACCGTCTACCGAGACAATTTGCATAAAGTACATGTACTCTTTTCTTGCACCATTTGCATCAAAGTGGATCGGAGTTCCACTGGTGAGCTCTTTGATATTCATTTTAGAGAAGGCTTCTCTTAGTTTTTCGCGGTCCACAACGCCTGCAGATTCAATAGCTGATTTGAAGATATAGGGAGTGTTATAACAATAGTTTTCAACATAAGAAGGAGGTCTATTGTTCGCCGCATCAAATTTAGCTATGAAATCCCTCCCCTCTTTTGGAAGGTTATCAATACCCTGGTCAAAGAAGGTACCGTAAATTGAACCTACGCTCCTTGAGCCCCAGTTAAAGACTTGGGTTGTAATACCAAATGGGTGAATAATTTGCTCTGGCTTGATACCTAAATCTAAGATCTGGTTATTGAGCACTGCATCAAATGCACCTGCACCGCTGATAATCACAAAATCTGCATTGGCAGCTTTGACCTGTGCGGCTTGAACAGTAGCATCACTTGATCCTTGAGGAAAAACGATGTCAGTAACGATTTTAAGTTTTGATTTTTCAGCTTGGTATTTAAATCCAGCAAAAATTGCTCTCATTAAGGCTGCGTCTGAATACATTAGTGCAACTGTTGCACCTGGTTTTCTTTGCTCTATAAATTTTGCCATTGAGTAGCCCCAACCTACCGCATCAGGTTCGATTCGAAATGAGTACTTGGTACCAGGCTTAGTCAATTGAGGAAAAGCAGCAACAGGAATAAGGAAAGGAACCTTGTTTTGCTCGGCGTAGCCATACATTGCGAGTGAAACGTCTGAGTTTGTAGTTCCACTGATTGCCAAAACTTTATCGTTGACATCGAAATTTCGAACTGAAGCTAGAGCTTGTGTAGGATTGGTTTGGTTGTCTTGAACAATAAACTCAAGGGGACGTTTGAGTACACCTCCCTTGCTGTTAATCTCATCAACGGCAAACTTAAGTCCAGCAGCACAACTCGAACCAAAAAATGTCCATGGACCAGTCAACTCGGTTGAGAACCCAATTTTTATAGGTTCTCCTGTCGCAGTTTGTGCGTTAACACCAAGACATGTAAACGCGAGTGTAGAAATCAATACCGATTGAATAATTGATTTTTTAAATAAATTTTTCATATTTGCCTCCATTAAAGTTTGTTTTATCAGAATGGTCTTTGTCCATCAAGAATGGAGCAGACCTTTTTTTAATTAAATCAAGATTTTCACTTTCACTCTAAATTACGAATTGGCCATATTTTTGCAAGTGCGCCAGTTTTCTCCATCAAAAGCGGCGCCAGAGCTTGCAATTCCTTTTTGCTAGTTCTGTAAACAGGTGCTCCAACACTTACTACCCCAACACATCTTTTTACCATCGCAGTATCTGTTATTAAAAGTGGGGCTGCAATAGCACCAACCCCAATCTCATTTTCCTCATAACTAATTGAATATCCGTTTTTATGCACAAACTTCCAGTCCGCCTCAATGTCTTTCTTGGTTGATTTGGAATACTCAGTAAATTTTTGAATTCCCTGCTGATGAATTAAAGACCATGCCGTTTGTGTATCCAGTGTTGACAGCCAGGCTTTACCTGCAGCGTGGGTTGTGAGTCCTATTTCCAACCTGTAATTGGGATCAATTTGCAATGACCGCTTTGATCCTGCTTGGGCCAAAACCCAAGTAATTTTGCTAGCTCCTTCAACAACGGCTAAGCGGACCAATTCTCCGCTTGCATTTGCTAATTCCTTAAGTATTTCACTTGATTGATCAAGTAACCGAGTTTGAGATAATTTTCTTAGACCTAAATTACTAAGCTTAAACGTCAGTTCATAAAGTCCATTATCAGAACGGCAATAGATATAACCTGCAGAAACGAGTTCGTTCAAAAGCCTGAGCACAATAACTTTGTTAACGTCAAGTGTTCTTGCTAGCTCTGACAAAGACCAACCTGAATCACCTTCAGATATGATCTCAATCAATTGCAAGCCTCGACGCATTGAGACCACGCCAGAGGCTTGGTTGGTGATCTCAGTTATTGACTTGGTCTTCATATTTAATTAACTGCAACATCTCCAACGCATCAATCCTTCCGCATTTGCTTGTCTGTACAAGCTCTCAGCAGCTAATCGTACTTTGTGATTTTCTTTTTTATGGACAATAATTTGTTCATCTGATTTCTTTGTTTTAACAGATTCGTCCTTTGGTAACCCTAGGTCAAACATCTGTTTTCTCAACTCTACGGAAGCCTTGAAATCAACTTTACCAGTTTTTGAATCTATTACGGTGCCGTATAGCTGAGCGGCCGCCTGCTTCGAGACATAACCGTTTTTTACGTCTTGTTCTACATCTTCGAGCTTTCTCTCAAGAGGTGAACCAAATCCTCCTCCCCCGCCGGAGCGCAATATCCATTGATTATCTTTAGATAAGAGTTTGGAGAAGACCTTACCCGTGTTGTAGATTTGTGTTTTACCGTCCTTAGCAATACCTACTTGATTGCCCATTGCAGACAGCCCCCCAAAAAGACCCCATGGTCTACATTCAACGCGTTCAATTTGGCAGTTAAACATAATGTCTGACTTGACCCGAACGATTTGTTCTGTACCAAGTCCGCCCCTTTGTCTGCCTGCACCTCCAGAGTCATCCCTAAGTCCATACTTTTCAACAATGAGGGGATATTTGGCCTCAACCTGCTCGGAAGGCCCGTTGTGAGTGTCACCATCATTTATCGCGATGGTTGCGCTCATACCGTCTTCATTGTGCTTAGCGCCCCAGCCGCCTCCAATTAGTCCACCCAAGTATAGAAATAATTTATTGTCTACAGGTGTCTTACCATGAACACTTGCAATCACTAAATCAGCATGGTGTCCCGCAATCACTTTCTCAGGAATAGCTGTTGACAAGGCCTTGAATACAGTGTCAACGACAGTCATTGGGAAAGTCATCCACCACCGCATAGGAGCTGGACGAGTAGCGCTTATGACTTTACCTGGTGGCAAGATAACCTCTAAGGCCTTAAAGCACCCATCATTGATAGGCAACTCATTTGCAGCAGTTAAACATTTAAAGGCAACTTGTGCGCATGCAATACCCGCTGCCTCGCCTGAATTATAGAAACCTTTGACTTGATTACTTACGTCAGTCAGGTCAATCGTCATCTGATCACCAAGTACAGTGACTTTGACGCGAATTGGGATTTTTTTACCCAACTCAACACCATCGTCATCCATAAAAGATTCTGCAAAATATTCACCGTCAGGTATGACTTTTACTACCTCTCGGACACTGGCTTCGCTTTGTTTGAAGATTTGTTGAATTGACAAGTCAACGGCTTGTAATTCAAATTTCTTAAGTAACTCAAGATACCTACGTTCTCCAGTTTTTACGGCAGCGATTTGGGCCCTAAAGTCTCCCATAGCACGCTCTGGAATTCGAACATTCATCTCAATGATATCAATCAAGTCTTGATTTGGTTTTCCCTTGACATACGCTTTAATCATTGGAACTTGAAGTCCTTCAGAGAAAATATCGCTTGTCATTCCATCAAGTGTCCCCCCCACATCCTGCCAATGTGCCATACAAGCAGAATAGGCAACCACAGCTCCATTCCAAAAAATGGGAACAACAAAGGTCATATGATTCAGATGGCTACCAGTAATGTAGGCATCGTTGGTTAATAGAACATCCCCGTCATCTAGTCCTTGCTCATCAAACTTTGAAATCATTCGCTTTACTGTATTACTCATCCCTCGAATGAACATTGGTAGTCCAATACCAATAGATACGGTATTACCCTTTGCATCAAATAGACCAACTGTAAAGTCAAGCGCCTCGTAAATAATCATGTTGTATGCAGTGCGCATGAGGTTAGACTTCATCTCCTCAGTGATTGCAACAACTGCGTTACGAACAATCTCTGTAACTACTGGATCGGGCAGGTTTGCGGAATTATTTAACTTAGTCATTTGCAACCTCAATACGTAAATTACCAACTTCGTCAACACGCAAAATATCATTTTTGAACAGTGTTGTGGTTGATGCATACTCCTCAATAAATGCCGGGCCAACCACTTCAAAACCAGAACCCAAGTCAGGCCTCCAATAAACCGGAACGAGTCGGTCTTTACCGTCAATATAAGCGTTTCGCATAGTTGGCTGAATTGAGCTTTGGTGGGCAGATAGTTTGGTGAGTGATGGCTTAGGCATTTGCCCAGTAACCGATGTGCGAACACTTACGATTTCAGCACTTTCTTTTTCAGAGAAATAACCGTAACGTTGCTGATGGACTTTATCAAAGGCAGATTTAATTAGTTTTAAATCTCTTTTTTGATAAGCTTCTAAAGGAATATCAACAGTCACTGCGTGCTCTTGCCCTATGTAGCGCATATCAAGACCTCTTGAAATAGAGACACTTGCAACGGTTGGAGATGCATTTTTAATCTCCTGCGCCCCCTCCTCTTCCATTGCCTTTAAGATGAGCTCAACATGGTCAAAATCAAATTCAGATAAATTTATGAAAAGTGTACGAACATAATCTCTTCTGAGGTTCGCAACCAACATTCCGTAAGCAGAGAAATGACCAGGAGCGTTGGGGATAATGACCTCCTTGATCTTTAACTCTTTTGCGACCAAGAGTGCATGCAAAGGACCCGCGCCACCAAACGCAACCATCGGAAAATCTCTTGCGTCAACTCCTCTTTCAGTTGTCACCCGTTTCACCACATTTGACATCGTAGCAGCGGCAATCTTAATTACGCCCTCAGCGGCTTGCTCGATCCCAAGACCTAAAGGTTTGGCTAATTTTTCATCAAATACCCTCCTACACAACTCAGGGTCAAGTTTCATGTCTCCACCTAAAAAACGCTCAGGAGACAGACGTCCTAGAATTAAATTAGCATCAGTAACTGTTGGTTCTTGCCCGCCTAAACCGTAGCAAACGGGACCGGGTTCAGAGCCTGCACTTTGCGGTCCAACACGAAGTGAATTGGCAGGACCTATCTTTGCAATACTCCCCCCCCCAGTTCCGACCTCTTGGATGTCGATCATTGGGATTTGAATAGGCAATCCTTCCGTATAACCCCCAATCATAGAGTTTGACGTCATTAGTACATCACCGTTAATGATCACTCCAGATTTTGCCGTAGTCCCCCCCATATCAAACGCAATAGCATCTTTTATACCTACCGCATTACAAAGCTCTTTCGTTGCAATCAAACCTGCTGCAGGCCCAGACTCGATCATACGAATACATTCACGTTGCGCTTGCTCAACGCTATAGAGTCCACCGGTTGATTGAACAATTAAGAATTGCCCTGGAAAATGGTGCTCTTTCAGGTGAGAGACTACCCCTGTAAGGTAGGACTTAACTCGCGGGCCAATGTATGCGTTTGCCGCAACTGTTGAGGTCCTCTCAAACTCACGGTATTCCTGAGATAACTCACAGGAAGCAGACACAAATACATTAGGCAGTCTTTTATTTAAAAACTCCTTTGCCCGAAGCTCATGATCTGGGCTTGAATAGGAATGCAAAAAGAGGATACAAACCGCCTCGATTTTATTATTCTCTAATTCAACGGCAATTTTTTCTAGCTCATCCTCAACAAGGGGTCTTAACACTGTGCCGTCACTCAGCAAGCGCTCCGAGACCTCAAAGCGCAAGTAACGATCAATTAGTGGCCTGTGCTTTTTAAAAAACAGGTTGTACGCCTCAGGTCGGTTTATACGGCCAATTTCATAGATATCTCTAAAACCTTGAGTAGTTATGAGAGCGGTTTTGGCCCCATTTCTCTCAAGTAAAGTGTTGATTGCAACCGTAGTTCCGTGCAAGAAAAGATTTGCCTTATCAAAGGATTCTCCCGCGCGTGTTACCCCCTCTTGCATCCCCATGACCAATTTTTTGGGGGTTGTGAGTGACTTACCAAGCTGAATTTTTCCTGACTTTTCATCAAAAATAGCTACATCTGTAAAGGTGCCGCCAACATCTGCGGCAATTCTTAGGTGAGGGTTATTCATCTGTAAAGTCGTTTAATTGCAAACAAAATCGTATATATTTATGAATACGTAACAGTGTTACATAATACAACTTTCAAACCCTTTTGTTAATATTTCACCTTGTAAATCTTACTAGGAATAACCCTTGCAGTAGTATTAATATGTTTTCATAACAAAATGACTATACTGACAGCATTCAAATCTTTTTCTGCGTATTTGATTTTTTTATTATTTATATTGAGTAACACATGAAGCACTCCTATATTCCCCACGGTGTAATTCCAGCTGTCATCCTTCCATTTTTCGAGGACTTCTCGATTGATGAAGAAAGCTTTAAATCACATATCAAAGATGTAACTGCAGTTAAGGGAGTCACCGCAATAACGATCAACGCTCATTCAACGGAAGTTGCATCTTGCAGTTTTGATGAGCAAAAGCGAGTCTTAGAAGTTGCAATGGAGACAGTGGGTAAAACAACTCCACTTGTGCACGGCATCTACGCTGAGGGTAGCTTAGAGGCAGCAAAAATTGCTGGAATGGCGACAAAAGGCGGAGCCAGTGCTTTACTTGTATTTCCGCCAGGTCCGTTCACCTTAGGCCAACATCCAGGCATGGTAATCGAGCATTTCAAACGTATTGAAGATGCATCGGGACTACCGTTAATTGTTTTTCAATATCCATTAGCCGGTGGTCAAGGATACCCACTTGCAACACTGCACAAACTAATTGAAGCGGTGCCAAGCATTAGGGCGATCAAAGATTGGTGCTCAAATCCAGTGCTTCATGAGCGTCACATTAGAGAATTACAAAGTTTAAATCCTGTTGTTAATGTGCTTACAACTCATAGTGCTTGGTTATTTAGCTCTTTAGTTTTAGGGCCAAATGGGCTTTTATCTGGAAGTGGTTCCGTTATTGCAGACCTGCAGTCTCAACTCTTCACTGCAGTCAATAACAATGACCTTGTGAAAGCACGAGAGTTGAATGACCGAATATTTCCAATGTCTCAAGTATTTTATGCAGATCCCTGGGTTGATATGCATAACCGAATGAAGGAAGCGTTGGTTTTGCTTGGTAAATTACCACGTGCAGTAGTTAGACCTCCCCTCATGAAAATAAGTGATTCTGAAATTGCAATAATTAAAAAAGCTTTGATTCAGGCTAAGCTATTAGATGCTTCTGGAAAGCCCATCTAAACTAAATCTAATATAGATATATACTTTTAATCAAAACCTTACACAAAACAAATCGGAGATTCCATGTCTAAAACAATGACCAACGCGATCCGTATTCATGAGACGGGCGCAGCAAACGTGATGAAATTGGAGCAAGTCGAATTAGGTGAACCAGGTCCTGGCGAGGTGCTCCTTCGCCAACACGCTATTGGTGTGAACTACATTGACGTTTATTTTAGAAGCGGTATTTACAAACAACCGATGCCAGGTAGTATCGGCATGGAGGGAGCTGGAATAATTGAAAAAATTGGGCCCGACGTCACTCTCTTTAAAGTGGGCGATCGAGTGGCCTACGCCGGGGGACCGACTGGTTCCTATAGCGAGGCACGTATCATGCCGGCGAAGGTGTTGGTCCACCTCCCCAAGGAGCTGAGCTTTGAGCAGGGTGCTGCCATGATGCTACAAGGTATGACGGTACAGTACCTAGTTAAGGACGTTTACCAAATTAAGAAGGGCGATACCGTCCTATTTCACGCGGCTGCAGGTGGAGTAGGTTTAATTGCATCTCAATGGATCAAGGCACTTGGTGGGCACATGATTGGCACAGTTGGAACCCCGGAAAAAGCAAAGCTTGCTCAGTCATTGGGGTGTGAACATACAATTTTGTATACCAAAGAGGATTTTGTAGCGCGCGTCAAAGAAATCACAAATGGAGTCGGTGTAGCAGCAGCTTATGACTCTGTTGGAAAGGATACTTTCATGAAATCGATGGACTGCTTAGCGCCCAGAGGAATGTTGGTAACTTACGGCGCGTCCTCTGGTCCAATAGAGCCACTTGATTTATCAATTTTAGGAGGCAAAGGTTCTCTTAGAGTATGCCGTCCAACTATTGCTACCTATGTTCAGGACAGAAAGTTATTAGAGCCCATGGCAAATGATTTATTTCAGATGGTGATCAGTGGTCAAATCAAACTACAGATTAACCACAAATATAGTCTTAAGGATGCTGCACAAGCGCACATTGACCTTGAGGGAAGAAACACAACGGGCAGCTCAATATTGCTGCCCTAATTAAAGTTTTTTAATTTTTGAGAGTTTGCGTACGGAGGTTCTAAAGCAATTAAGCTTTAGAGCCCTCTTTAAGCCACCAAACAATATGCTCGCAGCAGTCTGCATTTTCTAAGCCCTTAGCACTTGAATCTTTAAAAGTGTCTAATGCTGTTTGAGTAAGCGGTAGAGTTCTATTCAAAGATTGAGCATGGTTGACCATCGTTTGTACATCCTTCAAGACAGTATGCATAGACACGTTTACTGATTTTGCATGTCCATCCTTGATGGTTTGAGCTACAAAGGCTCCTCTCGCCTTAAGGACGTTTGGTCCACCTGATGTATCGGAGAAAATATCAATCACCCGAGCTGGATCAAGTCCCAAAGGCTGAATGAGGGTCAGCGCCTCTGATAAGGTTTGCCAATAAACCATAAGAGGTAAGTTAATGGCAAGCTTCATTGTTGAACCACTCCCGTAGTTGCCGATGTGCTCAACTCTTTTGCACATCTGTGACAAAAGGGGATTTAACCTCTCAAAAGTAGCCTGTGGTCCTCCAACAAATCCGATGAGCTTACCTTCTTTTGCAGGTCCTATACTTCCACCTACAGGGCATTCCAAATACTCTGCATGCACTGCAGCAACTTTAGAGGCAAGTGTTGCATGTTTTTCTGGGCTAATCGTACTCATCTCAACAATCGTCTTGTGATTGATATCTTTTGATACCAGTCCTTTACTAGAAAAGTAGACTTCATCGAGGGCCTGCTCATTGGCCAATAAGCTTAAGACAACATCCACTGAACTGATCAATTCTTGAGGACTACTGGCCCATTTTGCCCCTAAGTCTATGGCAGCTTTAGCATTAGCCTGAGTTCTATTCCAGACATGTACTTCATAATTCAGGGAGATTAAACGACTGCAGATTGCAGTACCCATTTTCCCAGTTCCAGCGATTCCAATTTTCATAGTCGAGCCCTATTAATTTCAGATTTAAATTTGTTTCAGATTTTATACACTTGAGCAGCTGTTTCATGCAAAACTGCCCTCTGCACATCAAGTGGATACTTACTCAAGCACTGACGAATAACAGAAATCATTTGACTGTAGTTGGTCCATAATTTTTCAACAGGAAAATTAGAACCAAACATACACCTTGTAGGACCAAAGAGAGCGATAACCTCATCCACAATGGGCTCCCAAACATGTCTTTCACATTGATGTACAAACGTACCAAAACCTGACAATTTAATGTAAAGATTAGGACATGTCGCAAGTTTAGTCATCCCTTCTCGCCAATTCGCTAAATCCTGTGGTTCATGACTCTCTAGCATTCCTGCATGAGTAAGTATGAAATCGGTCTTATCAAATTCCTTAACCAAATCGTAGCCATCTGCCATTTGATTAGAGAATATTTGAAGTTCAAAAGTTAGTCCCCTATTTTGAATTTCTTTAAATCCATTTCTCCAATCCTTGTTTTTCATCAAATCAGGCGTACTGGCGAATTTGTATTGTGGATTTTGATGCCAATGCAGTTGCTGGCGAATTCCTCTAAAATTTTTACACCTCATTTGGGCGTCTAAGAGGCTTGGCAATTCAGGGGAAGCTATATTTGCGTATCCAACTATTGCATGTGGGAAACCAAGACGATCGGATACGGACTGGACCCACTGCACCTCCTCTAAACCTTTATCATTGGCCCAGTTTGCTTGGACATAAACAGATTTCTCAACACCATGCGATCTAATATCTTCAACGTAGTCCTCACCTGTGTAGTCAGACTTCATGGCTGTGTAATCCCCAAATATTCTTGGCAACATGGGTCCTTGAAGCCAGGGTATATCTTTTAATAGCCATATATGGTGATGTGAATCAATAATTGGGATCGTCTCACTTAATATAGGTTTTTGCATTTTCGTTGGGTTAGAAGAAAGAGGTTGGGTCTGTGAATCTAGTTAGAAGTAGTTAATGTTTAGGTATTTGTAATTTTATTTATTCAGCGGCGTGGAACAATTACATTTTCTTCAGTAATGAAATCAATCTCTTTGCCAATGAATGCTGCTCCATCGGCTCTAAGTGCTGCAAATGCTGGAGACTTAATTGCAAGATCAAAGGATGCCTGATCTTCAAACCACATCTCGGCAATCCCATCAACTTCAACTTCCATCGGAAGTGGTCCATCTTTTCTGTAGGTGGATTTTGTAATAACTGTGCACGTATATTTGTAGATACCCGGAATGCCGTATGCTATTGGTGCGTGGACCTCTAGCCAATGCTTCAAAAACTCTTCTCTGGTTTGATCAGGCTTTTTAGCTAAGAGTGAAGCACGCTTAATCATCTTTACTGCTTGAGGAGATTTTAAATTGGAAGCAGCGATGGGTTTCCTTGGCAAAGGATCTTGTATTGATCGGGAATCTTTAGGCCCCGTTGCACCTTGCTCTGTAGAAAAGGCTTTCTTTGCAGTTTCTTCATCTGTCCAGTGCAGATAAGCCCATTCATGATCTTCGCCTGCATAAACGAAGTATCCATCCATGCCATTAGTAGAAAAAAGTTGAGTTACCAAATTAACGTGCCTTCTGAGTCTTGCAAGATACATATCATCCGTAAATGATGCGTTTTTACGAGTCATCACAAGTGCAGTAAAACCTTTTGACCAATCTGGGGCGTTATCTACAATTGCATAGGGAGTCCGTGTTTTCATGTTCATGACTCCGCCAGGAGGTAAGGGCTGAACAGTTTTACAGTTGCCACCCATTAAGTCAGATATTGAAACAACTTTTCCAATGCCGCTTGGAGGTCCCTCAATCTCCCAACCAATAAATAAAGAGGAAGAATTCAGATAACTTGTAAAAGAACTTAATTCATTTGCACTACAAAAGGACAAAGGCTTGTTTGCCAGTGTTGCATTACCCATTGTTTTGTCAATGTTTGGAATATCGGGTAACGTGTTTTGGCTCCAGGCGATTGAATATAAAAATGTAAGTAATATTAAAAACGAAAATCTAAAAAATCTTGTGAGCATTTTGAACTTTAGGATAATATTTGAGTATTGCTTTTTGGGTATTCATCAATTCGAAAAGAATCGATGAATAAAGTTTAGATAACTTTTGATTTTCTTACGAAGAGGTTATATTACTTACTATGGTAAACCCGAAAATTATCGAATCAAACTTCAAGCCACTCTTTTCTAATTGACTCATTGAGTCTTAGAGAGGTTGGAGTTCCTTCGAAAACAATTTTCCCGTGACCCATTACCAATACCCGATCAGAGATATCCAGAGCTATTGTCAATTTTTGCTCAATAAGTAGGATCGATAATCCTTTCTCTTTTAATAGAAGGAAATTTTGTTTAACAAGATCGACTATTTTTGGTGCTAATCCCTCAGTTGGTTCGTCGACAATAATCAAGCTTGGATTACCCATGAGTGTTCTACAAAGAGTTAGCATTTGCTGTTCGCCGCCGGATAGCACCCCTGCAGGTACTGTTTTGCGCTCTCTTAGTCTTGGAAACATGTTGTACATATCCTCAAAACTCCAGGGAGTTTGAATCATGCGCTTGGTCCGAGATTGCTGACCTAAGGAGAGGTTTTGTTGAACAGTCAAATCTGGAAAAATCTCCCTCGATTCTGGTACGTATCCAATGCCAAGACGCGCAATCTCAAAGGGCTTTAAAGAAATGAGTGACTTATCATTCCAACTTATCTGCCCTTCCCATTTAACTTGTCCAACTATTGCCTTGGCCAAAGTTGAACGCCCTGAGCCGTTTCGCCCAAGAAGCGTAATTATCTCGCCCTCATTGGCGCAAAAATCAACACCGTGAAGTATGTGACTTTTACCGTAAAAAGCATGTAAATGAGATACTTTTAGCATTTAACATTTGCCCCTATGGGGCAACCCCAAGATATGCTTCTTGAACAAGCGCATTCGACCGAATTTGCTCAGGAGTATCGTAAGCAATGATTTCACCGTAAACTAGAACAGCTATTTTGTCAGCAAGTCCAAACACAACCCCCATATCGTGTTCTACAGTCAGAAGTGTTTTTCCTTTGGTCACAGTCTTGATTAAATCAACGAAATGCGATGTTTCTGAATTGCTCATTCCCGCAGTTGGCTCATCAAGTAAGATTACATTTGAGCCTGAACCAAGTGTGACTCCAATCTCCAGTGCTCTTTGCTCAGCGTAGCTCAATTGACTTGCCTGGATATTTCTTTTTTTATCTAAATGAAGTGACTCCATTAGCTCATTAGCCCGTGCGTTTACATCTGGCATATCGCTGAGTAATTTAAAGTTAAGATAACCCTTGCCCAAACTCCAAAGGGCGGAACAACATAGGTTTTCAAAAACAGTAAGGTTTTGAAATAAATTGCTAATTTGGAAACTCCGCGCAAGCCCAAGTCTATTAATCTCGTAGGGTGTCATGCCTTGGATAGGAGAACCATTCAATAATATTTCACCACTGGTGGGTGCGAAATGGCCACTAATTAAGTTAAAAAGTGTGGATTTCCCCGCCCCATTTGGTCCAATAATTGCAACTCTCTCTCCTGGGAGCACAGACAAGCCTAACTCTCGAATAATTTTGGTTTGTCCGAAATTCTTACATAGTTGTTTTATCTCAAGTGTAAATTGACTCATGACAAATCACCAGCATTTATTTTTTCAAGTGGTTCTTGAGATGACATTTGAATTTTTTTAATATTGTCGTTAAGTAATTCGCGTTGCTGAACGGACAACCTTCGTGTATGTTTAAATAATAAAACACTAAATACACCACCAAGTACTCCAATTAACCAAGGCATTGATTCAGTAGGATTTACTTCTAGCCCAGAAAATGTCATTACTAAGTTAATGTCGTCACTGAGTTGTAATTGATAAAGCATCTCAATCAATAAACTTAGACTCATCATCAAGGGCATTAGAGTGATAATTAAAAATGTGTAGTACTTCCATAATTTTGTATAGCTACTTAGAACTAAATCACCGTATTTAGTCTGATTCTTTTTAATATCTAAAATTGTTTGTAAAAGTTGTACATGCTCTACGACTGCACCTGCGATTCCACCGGGTAGATATATGACGCAAATAAAGAAAATCATTCCTAAATACAAAAGCCAGGCCTTCGTAATTTGTGAAAATAAATTAAAAGTAAGTACGAGCAATATGGCTCCAATAATTGGGCCAAAGAATACCTTGATACCTCCCAAGTAGGTAAAGAGTATGTAGGCTCCTGAGCGGGCAGGGCCTACGACTTCACTATTTACCAATTCAAAATTTATTGCAGCGAGCCCTCCTGCAATTCCTGCAAAGAATCCGGAGATCATAAATGCGACCCATCTAATTCGTGTTGTGTTGTATCCAATGAATTCAACTCGAACTGGATTGTCACGAACAGCGTTTAAAAGTTTACCCAGCGGAGTCTTGGTAAAGTAATAAATGAGCACAACACAAATAAAGCAATAAAGAGCAATTAAGTAATAAACCTGGATTTGAGAGCCGTAAGTAATTCCAAAAATTGAATGCCCAGTTACTCGATTGGTGGACAATCCAGCCTCTCCCCCAAAGAAGTCAACAAACATCAATGCCATGGATGCGATGAGCTCCGATGTTCCAAGCGTAATCATGGCGAATGTAGTTCCGGATTTTCTTGTGCTTACAAATCCCAGGAAAGTAGCTAAGACCAAAGATCCAACTCCCCCCACAAGCGGCAATAGTGTGACTGGAATAAAGTATTCAGTTTTACCCCACGCATTTAAAGCATGAATGGCTATATAGCCGCCCATACCTGTGTACACCGCATGACCAAAACTCAGCATCCCCCCCTCTCCTAAAAGCAGATTAAATGACAAGCAGGAAATAATTACTATTCCAATCTGGGAAATAATTGTTAACGCAAAATTAGAATGAAATAGATGAGGTGCAATCAGCAGAATTATTAAAAAACTGATCCAGACTGCGAATTTACTTAAATCCTGTTTCATGACTTTGTACCCAATAAACCACCGGGTCTAAAAATCAACATCAACACCAAAAAGAGATAAGGAAGAACCGGTGCTATTTGTGAAACAGACAAATTCAAGATTGCATTTTGAGTTAATGAATCACTCATATGAACGTTAAAATGTGTTGCCATTTTTATAAGAGTCGTGTCAACAGATACCGCATAGGTTTGAATAACCCCTATCAATATAGAAGCTAAAAAAGCTCCGGCTAACGAGCCTATTCCGCCCACAACAACAACCACAAAAATAATCGATCCAACTGTCTCCGCCATCGCTGGCTCTGTTATGAATGTAATTCCACCAATTACCCCTGCAATCCCCGCAAGTGCTGTCCCCATACCAAATACCAACATCATGACGCTTGGGACATCATGCCCTAGAGCCTCTACCATTTGAGGGTATGACAATGCGGCCTTAATAATCAGGCCCAGTCTTGTGTATGTTAAGACCACCCAAAGCAAGATCATCATAATGACTGCAGTCAACATGATAAATGCCCTACTGATTGGAAACGGAGTGCACTGCGAAGTCTGGGCCGGGGTTGATCCACCGGATTGACACAAGTTATTGAGTAATTCAGTATTTTCCCAACGCCATATCCAATTAATGTGATGTGCGGAATCACTCACCATGGTGACCAATGCGCCTTGGAGCTCAACAGGCAATCCAAAGCTAACCGCGGACCTCCCCCAGATGATTTGTACCACCTCAAGTACCAAATAAGACAATCCAAATGTTAGTAGCAACTCGGGTACATGCCCTCCGAAATATACTTTTCGCAAAGCGTATCGCTCAAAGAATGCTCCAAGAACACCCGTAAATAGGGGAGCTATAACAAGTGCTGGCCAAAATCCAACTATATGACTCAAGGCGTAGCCCGAGTAAGCACCAAGCATATAAAAGGACGCATGTGCAAAGTTCAGCACACCCATCATGCTAAAGATCAGCGTCAGCCCAGCACTCAACATGAAAAGCAATAAACCGTAACTCAGTCCATTAAGTAGCGATATTACGTAAAACTCCATCTAATTCCTTATAGACGATGATGACTTTAAACTGGTTTTGTTCAAACCAACCCAATTAAGTGGTTTCGTCAATATGAATCCAGTTATCAGTAATCTCAGTGAATTCAATCCTATTTACGGAGTTTTCATATTGCATGAAGTCGGAGTGCTTGACACATAGGGTTCAAACTTCTTTACAACCGCCAGAGTCATAGTGGTGTCCTCAGGACTGTAAGGGGATTTCTTATCCGCTTTTTGCCACACAGTTATATAAAGTGGTTGTTGTAATTGGTGGTCTAATTTTCGCATCTCAACTGGGCCACTCACACTGTCAAAGCGAAGTCCATGAAGTTGCTCGGCTACTTTAATCGGATCCGTTGAATGAGCTTTATTGATCGCAATACTTAGCGCATTAAAAATATGAACAATAGCGGGAATGTATAAATCATCGTTAAATCGTTTTTTATACTCTGCCATCATGGCATCCATTTTTCCACCCATTGAGTAAGAGCTGTTGGAGACTTGGTATATTTTGCCGGCCCCAGAGGTTCCAATTGCTGTTGGTGTCCCTGTTGTATTGACGTAATAGGTGTAAAACTTACCCGTGTAGCCCCCCTCATTTGCGGCTTTAATCAATAAAGCCAAATCGCTTCCCCAATTACCGGTAATAACTGTATCAGCGCCGGATGCCTTGATTTTAGCGATATAAGGTGTGAAGTCCCTCACCTTTGCAAGAGGATGATAATCTTCCCCAACGATTTGGATATCAGGACGCTTTAGAGTTAAATTTTCCTTTGCATATTTTGAAACTTGGTGTCCATGAGAGTAATCTTGATTCATCAAGAAGACTTTCTTAATGTCTGCTTGGTCTTTCATAAAAGTGGTAAGAGCCTCTATCTTCATGGATGTATCGGCGTCAAACCTAAAATGCCAGTAACTGCATTTCGAATTGGTGTAATCTGGATCCACTGCAGCGTAGTTGAAGTAAAGAACCTCCTTACCTGGGTTGCGTTCATTGTTTTTATTCACCGCCTCAATAATGGCCCCTGCAACGGAGGAGCCGTTGCCTTGAACAACATAGTGAATGCCTTGATCAACTGCGGCGGTTACTTCATTGATACTCTCAGCGGGGCTGAGTTTATTGTCCATACCAATGATTTCAAACTTTACGCCTGCAGGGTTAGACTTATTAAACTCCTCTGCAACGAATTTAAAACTCTTAAGTCCATTACTACCAACCGGCGCCATCAAGCCGGATAAAGGATCTATCCAAGCGATTTTGACTGTCTCCCCCTTTTGAGCGAAAGAAGTTGAGTACATAAAAAGAAGAGTTGTAACGAAAAAAGTAACTCGATTAAGTCTAATCATCTCTATTGCCCCGTTTAGGTTAAAAAGGTTAACTACCGAGAGGCTATTCTTTTTCATATTTTTTTATAAGAGGGTTAGCCCTACCCTTTAGCTAATTTGACTCGCAAAAAAAACAGATTCGCAGTTGAATGTAAAACTGCGTAGAAACTATATTCGGTTTAACCATGATAAAAATCATCGGTTTCCATGAGTTCACTATTAACACGTACTGTAAAATTTTTTATCAACTTTAACTGTTTAAAAACACTGCTCGGGTTTAATAAACTTTTAGGATATAAAAAATGATAGCTATTGGTAGTCAATCGCACGGAGCTAAAAGACGAAGACAAATCCCTGTTTTGCAGGAAAAATATTACAAATCCGAGTGGCTTGAGACACCTGACAATTTTCTACTCTCCCCAACAGTATCTCTAATTGAACAACCTGCGCACTCCACTTTAGTACCTCATTTTCATAAAAACAACCAGTTCCAATTGTTCGTTGAAGGAGAGGGATCCCTTGGCAAAGATCCCATATCACCTCTTATGGTTCATTATGCAGGTGCGTACACTGGATACGGTCCACTCGTATCGGGCGCTCAAGGCATTAAGTACTTCACGATGCGTCCGGTCTGTGAAAGTGGCCTCTTTGATATAGAAAACCATAGACATGAACTAATACGAGGTCCTAAGAAACATGCAACGTCAAGAGTCTTCTCAGCTTTAAATGAGGATGAATTACATGAACAGGATCAAATCTTAAGCGAAACCTTAATTACTCCAGACAATGATGGCTTGGCCTGTCATTGCCTTACTCTACCCAAGGGGGCTCAAACTAAGGTAACTCAGTCCATGGTGGGCTACGGATTATTTTTAACCGTTACTGGAGGTAGAGTCAAGGTTGGCGACGCATTGCTGCAAAAGTGGGAAACCGCTTTTTACTCGCTTAAAGAAGGTGCCCCCTTCCTTCACGCTGTTGATAGTGCAGCACAAGTAGTTTGCATGCACATACCTGAGCTAGAAAGTCCGTACCGTGTTCAATAATGAGATGATCCTCAGACAATCCATATCAAGGATAAATTTGAAGATGAAAGTATTTCTCAAGTGGTTCAAGTTAACTACGTATATCTTGTGCCTTGGGTTTTTACTTCCACAGTTAGGCATTGCGCAGGCGCAAAGTTATCCAAACAAACCAATCCGATTAATTGTCCCTTTTCCACCAGGTGGTGTGACTGATATCATGGCTCGTGCTATGGCCACAAAAATGAGTGAGTCCATGAATACTCAAATTGTGATTGATAACAAGGCAGGCGCAAGTGGAGCACTTGGCGCAGAGATGGCTGCAAAATCTGCACCCGATGGATACACATGGTTGATGGGCAACATCAGCAGCTTGGGTATCAACCCAGCAACCATGGCTAAACTTGGCTACGATCCCGTAAAGAGCTTTGAGCCTGCTGGGATGGTGGCCATTCAGCCCTTGGTCATTACCGTCAATTCCCAACTCCCAATAAAAACTTTGTCTGAATTGGTCCAGTGGGCTAAGGTCCATCCTGGTGAACTTAATTACGGCACTGCAGGAAGTTCAGTTCATTTAGCTGTTGAGTACTTTGACAGCCTTGCGGATATCAAAATGAACCATATTCCCTATAAAGGCAGTTCCCCTGCGATTACAGACATTTTGGGGGGACAAATCCAAGTTTTATTTGATCCATTTTCAAGCGTCTATCCTCATGTAGCCTCAGGAAAGTTACGTGCCCTCGCGATAACAACAAAGAATAGAAGCTCCCAGGCCCCGCAATTACCAACAGTTATTGAGTCTGGATATCCAGGCTACGATGTGAGCTCTTGGCAAGGAATTGTGTTGCCCGCAGGTACGCCTAAAACGATCATTCAAAAAGTGAATCAAGAAATCAACAAGGCTTTGGCAAGTGCTGAGATCAAATCCAAGTTTGATCAATACAGTGCAGAGCCAACCCAGTGGAGCCCAGAGCAATACGGTAACTTTATCAAGGAAGAGAATATTAGATGGTTACAAATTGCGAAAAATGCCAACATAAAACCTGAATGAACTGTCTTTAAAGGTTTAGTTTTTTAAGGCAAAAGAACTTGCTCTGTCATTCGCTCGCGCAATCTGTCTAAAAATCCAAGACACTCTTGGATTTGACTGATTTCAATAAATTCATTCGGTTTGTGAGCAACCTCAATATCACCGGGACCTACAACCACACAGGGAACACCAGCCTGGTGCAACCATCCACCATCCGTTGCAAAAGAAACCCTACCTAATAAATTATTGCGCGCAAGTGCAGTGCCCAAGTAAGTGATAGGTGCTTCCTCACTGGTCGCGAGCGGTGCTGCGTTGGCAATCGTTTCAAAAGTAATATCAGACAATGGATGTATTTTTCTCATCTCCAACTTTAGCTCTTCTGCATAAGCTTGAATTTTATTAATCAGATCATCTGAATTGCTCTGCGGAAGAGTTCGACAATCAAATACAAATTCACAATCCTTAGCAACAATATTAGGCGCTGCCCCACCTTTGATCAACCCTGTTTGCATGGTTGTATGAGGGATCTTAAATACGGAATCAAACGGTCCCTGCACTCTCAAATCATTTGCCATCGTTCTAATTTTTTCAATCAATCTGCTTGCATACTCAATTGCATTGACCGCTTCAGGCGCCATGGAGGAATGGGCCTCAAGACCTCTCAATTTACATCGAGTCAGACGCATACCTTTATGGCCAGTCATCACTTGCATGCGGGTAGGTTCTCCCACGAAACATCCCGCTGGTCTGATATTAGCTAACTCAAGATCTTTTATTAGGGTCTGAACTCCAATACACCCGACCTCTTCATCGTAGGTAAACGCTAGATGCAGAGGTTGCTTTAAATCGCTTGCGATGAAGGCTGGCAACATAGACAAAGATGCAGCAATAAAACCTTTCATATCAACAGCACCGCGTGCGTAAATCTTCCCATCGGCGATGTGTGCTTTAAAGGGATCAGTGTCCCACGCCTGTCCGTCTACGGGCACCACATCTGTGTGTCCACACAGCACAATACCCCGGTTAGGCATATCTCCGAAAGTAGCAAAAAGATTGGCCTTTCGACTTTGTGAGTCATAAGATAGTCTTGAATGGATACCAAGAGATTGAAGATGGTCACGCACAAACTCAATCAATCCAAGGTTTGACTCCCTACTTGTGGTGTCAAAAGATACCAAAGTCTTGAGTAATTCGATGCAGTTGTTAAGTGTGCTGGAGTTGGTCATGTGCTTGGTGATGGGATTGGTGATGGGATTGATCATAGTGTTTGTAAAAGAGACTGCTCATTTACAGGGTATCGTTAAGATGACACGCTGCACGGTGCCCATGAGCAATTTCCGTCAATGCCGGAACCTCCTCAGAACATCTTTTAAAGGCGTGAGGACAACGTGGGTGAAAATGGCACCCGGAGGGTGGATGCATTGGAGAGGGGATCTCACCTTTGACAGGATGATAAGTTTTTCGCTCTAGCCGAATGACAGGCATTTCAGAAAGAAGAGCTTGTGTATACGGATGGTTAGCTTTTGAGAAAATCTCCTCTGTTGCTCCCTCCTCAACAACACGACCCAAATACATGATCACAACTCTATCCGTTAAGTGCCTTACAACACCTAAATCGTGACTGATGAACAAATAGGTGAGATTATCTTCCTCACGCAGCTTCATAAATAAGTTGAGAATCTGGGCTTGTATTGAAACATCAAGTGCAGCAACGGCCTCATCACAAACTAAAAACTCTGGATTCACTGCGAGGGCTCTAGCAATACCCAGACGACTCCTTTGACCACCTGAGAGTTGATGGGGGTATCGCTCCATCATCTCTGGGGATAATCCGACCTTTGCAAAAAGCGCTCTCGCAAATTCGTTCTTATTTTGTGCATCAACCAGACCATGATAAGTAGGGGCCTCAGTTACTGATTCAATTGCTTGGAGCCGCGGGTTTAGTGAAGCATAGGGATCTTGGAATATGAGTTGCACTGAAAGACGAATCTGTTTGAGTTCCTCAGGACTCATTAATTCGAAATCTTTACCCCGCCAAATTCGTTTGCCACTATCTGGGTTAAGTAAGCCGACCGCGAGTCTGCCTAAAGTAGATTTACCGCACCCTGACTCTCCCACTAAACCGACCACCTCTTTGCTGGCGACTTGCAGACTGATCTCGTTAACTGCATATACAAATTGAGGTGCATGGTTTGCCCCCAATTTATTAAGTAAACGATTAATCGGCCCAAAGGGTTGTCCAAATCTTTTTGTGACCTCGTTTAGCGCAAGAAGTGCTGTTGAAGAATTTTGATCGCTCATGAGGTGAGCTCCAAAGACTCATTGTGCGGGTGAAAACAACGCAGTTGATGTGAGGGGTTTATTTGGGTAATTGAGGGTTTCGTTGAGCACTCTGGTGACGATCTTTCACACCTAGGTTGAAACGCGCAACCTACGGGTAAATTGGCCAGGGAAGGCGTGATTCCAGGTATTTGATAAAGTCGCTCATTAGGCTTATTGGCGGATGGAACCGATCGAATGAGTCCCCTTGTGTAGGGGTGAGCGGGTTGTCCAAGAACTTCAGAGCTTGGTCCTTGTTCGACGATTCGTCCTGCATACATCACACTTATATGATCAGCAAGTCCAGAAATAACTGATAAATCGTGAGTGATCCAGATCACTGAGGTTCCTGTTTGGCGACAGATGTCTTGAATCACTGCAAGTATCTGACCTTGAATTGTGACATCTAAAGCCGTAGTGGGCTCATCAGCGATGATCACGTCGGGTTTGTTTAGCAAAGCAATTGCAATCGCGACCCGCTGTCTCATCCCACCGGAGAACTGATGTGGATAAGCATTAAGTCTTTCCTCAGGCGATGCAATTCCAACCATCTCAAGTGCTTGGAGACATTCGTCAATAGCCCGCGATTTAGATACTTTTCGATGTGCATCGATGGTTTCAAGCATTTGCGCTGAAATCTTCATCACCGGATTCAGAGTCATCATGGGGTCTTGAAAAATCATAGCCATGCGGTTTCCCCGCATTTCTCTGAGTTGCTCAGCGCTCATTTGACGTACATCACTGGTGCCTAACATTATTTTTCCCGAACTCACTCTCCCAGGCGGATCGAGTAATCCCATGATAGAAAAGCCTGTCAATGATTTACCACTTCCAGACTCTCCAACAAGCCCCATAATTTGTCCAGGACGCAACTCAAAGCTTATTTCGTCCAAAGCGCGAACAACTCCTTTGCCCGTCACAAACTCAGTGACGAGGTTTTCAACTTTAAGATGTGCTCTAGCGTTCATTTACTAATTTAAGTCGTTTTATTTTTGCAATCTAGGGTTAAGGGTATCTCTTAGCCTATCTGCGACCAAGTTGATACTCACAATCATGACCAATAAGGCCAAGCCGGGATAAAAACTAATCCAATATTTACCAGACATGAGATAGGAGTAACCGTTGGAGATGAGTAAGCCAAGAGAGGGCTCAGTAATTGGAAGGCCCAAGCCAAGAAAAGAAAGTGTGGCCTCAAGCGCAATCGCTGCAGCAATTTGCATCGCAGCAACCACGATTAGAGGAGCAATGCAGTTGGGCAATAGATGATTAAAAATAATTCGCGAATGTCCAAGACCCAAGCACCTGGCCGCTTCAATATACTCCTTGCCCATCTCAACCAAAGCGGTTGAGCGAACCGTACGAGCGTAATAGGCCCATTGAACAGTCATGAGCGCAATGATAATCTTACCCAGACCTTGTCCAAATACGGCCAACAAAATAAGAGCGATGAGAATTGCTGGAAAAGACAATTGAATATCCACTATGCGCATAATAAGACTATCGATTCGCTTTCCCATGTAAGCTGCGCTAAGGCCCAAGGTTGCCCCTACGATCAAAGCACCGACTGTGGAGATGAGTCCCACACCAAGTGAGATACGCATCCCGTAAATGATAGCGGAGTAAATATCCCGGCCCTGATCATCGGTCCCCAAGAGATAGAACACCTTCTCATCAAAGGAGCTCGAACCTGGGGTAAGACGACCATCGAGAAT
>Ga0208618_1000112_pt1 | contig 36470 bp, 34 predicted proteins | sample CryBogCBE18Jul08_FD_184585 | JGI IMG/M metagenome (GOLD analysis project Ga0208618, IMG submission 184585) | Freshwater microbial communities from Crystal Bog, Wisconsin, USA - CBE18Jul08 (SPAdes) | ecosystem: Environmental > Aquatic > Freshwater > Lake | place: Crystal Bog, Wisconsin, USA...
CTTATGAGAAGTGACCATTTTTTACTTGATTCGATAAACTAATGAATTTTTACTTGAGGAATTGATTTTGCACTTATTTTTGAAAATTGCAATTGTTCTTTTTGCTTGTTTTTCAACAGCCAAATTTTCTTTCTCACAAGATCTTCAACGACTCTATAACGACAGTTCAAAATCTCGAGATTCTCAAAAGTCGGAAGAAGAGGAGAAGAAAAAGAGATATCACGAATGGTTTGATGCGGCAAGAAAAAACGGAATCACTTGGAAGTGCAAAAACTATTTTATTTTTAATGACGGCTACGTCTTTATAGGCAATAAGCCAGACGGCTCAGATATAGGCAAACCGCCCTTTGATTTCTCAGGGTTGTACGTCATCAACAGGGAATTCATTAAGTTTGATTTTCCTGCTCTGCCCTATGAGAATCAATTTGAACTCAATACAAAAACCAATGAATTGGTGATTTTTAAAAAAACACTCAATAAATTAGAGAAAGAAACTTGTCAAAAACTAAGCAAATAGGTAAGCTGATTTAATTTTATTTAATACAGCTACTTGCTATAAATGAGGCAATATTTTGATTTGCACTTGTAATAGTGAAGGTCGCTGGCGTGACCAGACTACTTGGGGTTGGACAAGTCAAAGTTCCCGTTGCATTCGTAACAAATAATGCGTTACTAGATGAAGTTGCAATTGTTTGCCATACATCGTAGATGTCAACGCTTTCTAAATAGCCTTCAAATTTATTGACAGGTATATTAAGCTGCGTAATTGATACCAAGAGTTGTTGTGCAGAGTTGTAGTGTCCTATTCCGCTAATCGTTCCGCTTATTCCTGATAAATTTGCCAGTACAGCAGTGGTGTTGGTTGTCGTTGATGATGGGTAAGTGAAATTACCCAATAAGACTAAAAATCCCACATTATCTGTTGCATATGTAATTGTGGTTGCCGAGTGAAAAGTCACCAAACCAGATAAGGGAATCGATCCCATTGAGTATGAGTTAGATGCAGCAGGCATGATTGTTAAATTTGGCGACGTACTAGGGCTGGGTGTACTTACAACTGACGCACTGCTTACTGCAGGTGCTTTTGAAGAGGATCCCCCCCCGCAACCTGTTAAATTAAGGGCGATCAGAGCAGTGCAAAGGAGTGCAGATGCGGTTATCTGTCTTTTGCTTTGTAAGGCGTAGGTGAAGTAATTAAACACGATATGTATCCCTTGCAAAAACTTTTATCAAATGATGAAAGATCTAAGGTTAATATCGGCACTTACATGTAAAGCTGTAGTGCTTTTGGTAAAACTGGAATTTATTTTTCAGTTTCTGACGTTTTTCCTGTTTCAGTCGATTTTTTTGATGTTTTCTCTTCAGCGTTACCTGCCTCTTCTCTAGCGCAAGCCATCTCCAGTATTGTGTTCATCACTGTGTCTTTTAAAACTGGATGCCAAACTCCTTGCGATACATCTGTGAATATGGGCTTGCCCTGGGCCATATGCTGATAGTAGCCGGCTGAGGCTAACGTTCTTCTTCTCTTATCTACACAATCATATTGAACCAAAATTAATCTGGAGATTGCACCAGACTCTGCGCGACTTTTAAGATCCGTCATCTGCCACACCTCAGGATAGGAGGTGCTTTTTTTCATTTTGTTAGGGTCGTAGTAAACTTTCGCTAAAAAATTGTCATCAATGATTTGCCACTCCGCAAAGGTTGAATGCGCGAACATAGCGCAACCCAGCAATGCCAGTAGCTGAAGTGCGTTTGAAATTTTGATTTGATGCATTAATACCCCTAATCAAATTGGCTTCTGGCTTAAATTCAGAAAGCCGAGCGGTTACTCTCCACAATTTTATAAAATGTGGAGGAATAGGCTTAATCGACAGCAGTGTTTACTTCTGAAGGGTAATTGCTTTAAAAAGGACATCTAAATTCGCCAATCCGCCCAGATTCATACATGCGTCCCATGCCTGGTTGGTTTTCGCTAATCCAAGAATTGGTTCACTTTGATCTACGAATTTAGCTTTGAGTTGTGAGTTGCTCATTGGACGCTCTAAACTACCGACAGCATGCTCAATGTGAATTTCGTGGACTTCACCGCTCACTGTTTCAAGCTTGACATCACAGGAGGCCTCATACATCTGCGGATCGACGATGAGCTCGACTTTAGAGCGTAGCTCCAGGACATCGGAGCGGTTTACCACATCGTCCGCATATTCATGCTCAGTTGCTCGACCAGTAATAAACGCTACAGCACAGGAGTGGTAAACGCTAAATTTACCTTCAAGTCCGTCTTTAGGTGTTTTTTTGCCCGTCAGCTCTTGAACCAAAGGGTGCACTCGAACACTGATCTTTTTTACCTGAGTCGCATCAATTTTTAGCTTCTCACGAAGTTGGACACAACCATCAATGGAGGGATGAATCACAATACCGCAAGCAAAGGGTTTGTAAGTATTGAGGCCAATTTCCCAAGAGCCACCTAAGTTTTCTGTGATCTCGGACCAGTCGGTTTTGTCTGAATAAACTTGTATGAGGCCTCTTGGAGCCTCTAATGCTCGCAGTGAAGCTGTGTACCCGTGTTTAGCCATCAAAGCGGAGGTGAGTCCGACTTTTGCTGCAGCACCTGGGTGCAAAGGTTTGGTCATGGTGCCAAATTGCTCCCTAAGCCCAACAGGCTGAGAGGCGGCGATACCAAGTGCCATTTGGGTTTGATCTGCAGATAGTCCGAGCAACCTTGAGCAAGCCGCAGCACTGCCGAGCATACCGGTTGAACCTGTGATGTGCCATCCTCTATCGTAATGGTCAGGATAAATGGTGTTGCCAACTCGACAAGAAACCTCAATTCCAATCACCAGTGCATCAATTAATTCACGCCCGGTTAATTTGAGATGCTCACCCATTGCAAGAATTGCAGAGGCTACAGGGCCAGCGGGGTGGATGATGGTTTTAAGGTGGGTGTCATCAAAGTCAAATGTATGCGAGCTGATGCCATTGATAAAGGCGGCATTGGCCATGTCTACCTTTTCGGATCGACCTAAGAGGGAGGCTTGTGCCGCGGGTGAGAATTCCTTAATTGCAGCAAGAGCAAACTCTACTGTTTCATGATCGGACGGGCCAACTGCACAGCCTGCCCAGTTGGCAAAAGTCCTGTGAGCTTGATCCTCAATTTCCTGTGACCAGCCCTTGGAGGGATGAGTTACAGCAAACTCAGCCAACATTTTGGTAACAGGAGGTGCATCGGTTTGCGCCTTTCGCGCAATATTTTGGGTAGCAATAGCTTTTGACATAGTGTTGTCTCCGTGGTTTAGACTTAATTAATTGAAGATGAATTGATTGGGTTTAACCCTTGAAGGTCGGTGTTTTTCAAAAAACACAAGAGCTTAATAAAATTTCAGGAGCTATTTTTACTTATTAAAATCTAGTGAATATTAAGCATTCCGTGAGTTTCTATAAAGCTTACGACTTCGCTGACTCCACTGAGAGTTTTAAGATTGGTCATGACGTAGGGCTTTACTCCGCTTTTAGAGTTTCTCATGCGCTGAGTATCTTGCTCCATGACACCAAGATCTGCTCCTACGTGAATGGCCAAATCTGTTTTGTTGATCACGAATAGATCGCTTTTCGTGATTCCTGGTCCACCTTTTCTTGGAATTTTCTCACCTGCAGCGACATCTATGACGTAGATCGTCAAATCACTAAGCTCTGGGCTAAAGGTTGCGGCAAGGTTATCTCCTCCGCTTTCTACAAAGACAATATCTGCATCAGGGTAGCGTTCAAGCATTCTGTCGATAGCTTCTAAATTAATGGATGCATCCTCGCGAATAGCGGTGTGTGGGCATCCTCCCGTTTCCACTCCCATGATTCGCTCTGAGATGAGGGCTCCGCTTTCAGTCAAAATACGCTGATCTTCTTTTGTGTAGATATCATTGGTAATGGCAACTAAATCCCATTTGCTTTTCATTTCTTTGCAAAGCATTTCTAGTAAAGTTGTTTTTCCAGAGCCCACCGGACCTCCAATGCCAACGCGAAGGGGAGGGAGCTTTTTGGTGCGCTTAGGGATGTGATGAAGTGCTGTCATGAACGAAATAGTCGAGAGTATTGGGTTTCATGTAGTGAGCTCAGTATGGCGAGCCCGGGCGTGAAAGTTTGACGATCATTATCGCTTAGGGTGAGCGCAAATTGAACTGCCTCAGGTATTTTTTGTCTAAGGGTAGATAAAATACGCTGGCCAGATTTCTGACCTAAGGGCACGGATTTGATTGAGGCTTGAACCATATTTTCTGCCCAAGAAAAAGCATAGGCCAATAGACAATCCGTTATCTCAACATTCAAACTCGATACAACAAGAGCAAAACTAAGAGGCCAGGTGGGTGAAAGGGCGTTCAGTGTATCTAATCTGAGTTGATCGACAACGTCCTGGTTTTTAATCCATTCAACCAAAGATCTTCCCATTTGCTCAGTTTGTAGCCTTGTCTCACTTGATTCTCTTGTTTGGATAATCCAATCGTTAAGTTTTTGAAGACGAGGTCTATCAAATGTTTTCCATGCTTTAATTGCCTCTCCCAGGACACTTAAGTCAGATCTTGCAAGGGACAATTCCAATTGATCGCAAATCCAAGCACTTGCAGTTTGCTCATCACTAATCCAGCCGGCGTCTACAGCGGACTCAATACCTTCTGAATAGGAAAATCCCCCTACCGGCAGGGCAGGTGAGGACAACTGCATTAGTAAGAGAAGAGCAGTGGGGTCTAAGGAGTTCACGACGAGGTTATTTTTAAACCAACTCTAATTCTCAGTGCTTATGAGGATGGTGATCATGAGCATGAGAGTGCTCGTGATCATGGTCGTGATCATGATTTTGCTCATGTGAGTGAATGTGGCCCTCAGAGTGCCCATGCCCGGATGAATGAGTGTGGTGAGCACCGTATGCACCGTTTTCGGGCTCAAAACTCTCCTCCACCGAATGAACAATCATGTGCATCGATTCAAGCATTGCTTTTAGAACATGGTCTGGCTCTATTTTGAGGTGGTCTGCCTGAAGCTCAATTGGAACGTGTCTATTACCTAGGTGGTAGGCAGCTCGAGTCAGATCAAAGAGGCTACCGTGGTTGTGACAGTGGGTAATCTTAAGAACGGGCTGAGGGGCTGCGACCACTCTTAAGAAAGAGCCGTCCTCGCCCACCAATAAATCGTTACCCCTGACAACGCTTCCTCTTGGCAGGAAGACCCCAACCACTTGGCCGTTAGAGTCGGTGCTTTCAAATCTGCTTTTTTGCCTTGTATCCCAATCCAATGTGATTGTAGGAGCTCTATTGACTATGACTTTAGCAATCGACTTGGCACCTGGAATGCATTTAGAGTAAATAATCATATTCAAAATAGAAAGTATCTTTGAGTCATTGGTAGAGAGGTTGCAGGCTCGCACGTTAAAAGCTGTCCGTCAGCTCTTACAGCATAGCTTTGTGCATCAATCTCCATGACTGGGAGATAGTGGTTGTGGATCATGTCTTTTTTTCCGATAGACCTTATGTTTTTAACAGCACTAAGATTTTTCTGAAGTCCAAATTTTGATCCAACATTGTTTTTGATGCCAGCCCCCGATACAAATGTCAGCGATGTTTTTGCAATTGCTCCACCAAAAGCACCAAACATAGGGCGGTAATGAACAGGTTGAGGAGTTGGTATGGAAGCGTTTGGATCGCCCATCGCTGCCATTGCAATGAAACCACCTTTCATGATGACGCTTGGCTTAACGCCAAAAAATGCGGGTTTCCAAATCACAATATCAGCCCATTTACCAACCTCTAGACTACCGACTTCGTGAGAAATACCGTGGGCAATCGCTGGATTGATTGTGAATTTTGCAATGTAGCGTTTGATACGTGCGTTGTCATGCAAATTGGAGTCTCCGGGGAGTTTTCCTCTTTGCTCCTTCATTTTGTGCGCTGTTTGCCAACATCTGAGTATCACCTCTCCAACGCGTCCCATGGCTTGACTGTCGGAGCTAAACATACTAATCGCTCCCAAATCATGAAGTATGTCCTCTGCGGCAATTGTTTCCTTTCTAATCCTGCTTTCTGCGAAAGCTAGATCCTCTGCAATTGAGGCATCTAGGTGATGACAAACCATCAGCATGTCCACGTGTTCATCAAGCGTGTTGATTGTGTAAGGCCTGGTTGGATTTGTTGATGAGGGGAGTACGTTAGCCTCACCCACTACCTTAAGAATGTCAGGAGCATGCCCACCTCCAGCGCCCTCAGTATGAAAGGTATGGATAGTTCTACCTTTAAATGCTGCAACTGTGTCTTCTACGAAGCCTGACTCGTTAAGAGTATCGGTGTGAATTGCAACTTGTGTGTCAGTTTCCTCAGCAACATTTAGACAATTATCTATAGCTGCTGGCGTGGTACCCCAGTCCTCATGAAGTTTGAGTCCAATGGCTCCTGCATCAATTTGTTCTCTAAGTGCTTCGGGTAGTGATGCATTGCCTTTGCCCAAAAAACCTAGGTTCATAGGGAATGCATCTGCAGCTTGTAACATTCGTTCAAGGTTCCAAGCACCGGGTGTGCAAGTTGTAGCAAAAGTTCCTGTTGCAGGACCGGTTCCCCCACCAATCATTGTGGTCACACCACTGGTGAGAGCCTCCTCAATTTGTTGAGGTGCTATGAAATGAATATGGGTATCAATTCCACCGGCCGTAACTATCATCCCTTCACAACTGATTATTTCTGTGCCAGGGCCAATGATGATGTCAACTCCAGGTTGAGTATCTGGGTTTCCTGCTTTGCCGATACCGGCAATTCTTCCCATCTTCAAACCAATGTCCGCTTTCACAATACCCCAGTGATCAATGATCAATGCGTTAGTGAGTACCGTATCCATTGCCCCCTGCGAGCTCGAACGTTGGCTTTGCGCCATTCCGTCTCTGATGGTTTTACCTCCACCAAATTTAACCTCCTCACCGTATGAGCCTGCACGCAGGGTGAGGTCGTCCTCTACTTCCAAGATGAGTGAGGTATCTGCAAGACGCAAACGATCCCCAGTGGTCGGACCAAACATCTCTGCATAAGCACGTCTGTCGATACTGCTCATTTAGTGGCTCCCTTTGTAGGTGTAGCTTTAAAAGAAGCTGCAGACGAAGAAACTGGTCCCTGATACATTCCTCTGAACCCGTATATTAATTTACCACCGGCGAACTCAACCAGTTCAACGGTTCTTTGTTGACCGGGCTCAAATCTGACAGCCGTTCCAGAGGGAATATTCAAACGCATTCCAACTGAGAGTTCTCGGTTAAATGATAGCGCTCCATTTGTTTCTGCGAAATGGTAGTGTGAGCCCACTTGAATGGGTCTGTTGCTTGCATTTTGAACAATCATCTCGACAGTTCTTCTACCAGTATTTATTTCATGCGAGCCAGGTAAGGTAAATAGTTCTCCGGGAATCATAGGTGCACCGCTAATTGATTAAATATTAAAGTTAAATTAATGTGTGAATATATTTCACACTTAAATTAGAAAATCACTTGCTACTTAAAATCATAACTTACTTAAACTATGGGTTGATGGACCGTAACTAATTTAGTTCCGTCTGGAAATGTTGCTTCTACTTGTATATCAGGAATCATCTCAGCAATTCCGTCCATCACATCTGACCTGGTTAGTATGTTTCTACCGGAACTCATCAGCTCAGCAACTGTTTTGCCCTCACGAGCCCCCTCCATCACCGCAGCAGAAATCAGTGCAACGGCTTCCGGGTAATTGAGTTTGAGGCCCTTAGCTTTTCTTCTTTCTGCCAATAGTGAAGCAGTAAAGATGAGCAACTTATCTTTCTCTCTTGGTGTTAGTTCCATTTAAGTCTCTTATGGGTAAATCAATGTGAGTAAGTTTTTAACTCTACAGAAGCAATTTTTTTCACCGCTGAAAGTTAACATTATTGAATCTATTATCCACGCCCAGAATCCAGAATCCATAAGCTAAACCAAAAATCAAATTCAATATAAAAAATGAATTTGGTAACTATCCAAGTTTGGTGCGGCATATGTTCTAAATGCACTCATTGGGTGCGTCTAATTTCAGGTATTCCCCAATAATTGCATTTTAATCGTTATTTGTAACTAAAAGGTAATATTAAATAAGGGTATTGGTGCAATGCATAGATAGATGGTTATATGGCACGGTGGTTGCGTAAACATAGACAGCATTCTGAAAACTTGCTAAGTAATTTTTTTCTGTAATTTTTTTACTCTTCACCTTTGGAGTTGTTTATGTTGAATAGACGTGGTAATTTAAAAGCTCTTGCTGCTGCAGCGGCAATTGTTTCTGGATCTTTGGTTTTTGCACCCCAGGCTCTTGCTGAGGACACTATTAAAGTGGGCGTATTGCACTCTTTATCCGGCACTATGGCAATTTCAGAAACTGTTCTTAAAGATACAGTTTTGATGGCAATTGAAGAAATTAATGCCAAAGGTGGAGTTTTGGGCAAGAAGCTTGAGCCAGTTGTTGTAGATCCTGCATCGAATTGGCCTTTATTTGCTGAGAAGGCTAAGCAATTGCTGACACAAGATAAGGTTGCAGTGACTTTTGGTTGCTGGACCTCTGTAAGCCGTAAGTCTGTATTACCAGTTTATGAAGAGTTGAATGGTTTGTTGTTCTACCCAGTACAGTACGAAGGTGAGGAATTATCAAAGAACGTGTTTTACACAGGAGCGGCTCCAAACCAACAAGCAATTCCTGCAGTAGATTATTTGATGAGCAAAGAGGGCGGCGGTGCCAAGCGTTGGGTTCTACTCGGAACTGATTACGTTTACCCACGAACAACAAACAAAATTTTACGCGCTTACCTCAAAAGCAAGGGCGTTGCTGACTCTGACATAGATGAAAAATACACACCATTTGGTCACTCAGACTATCAAACGATCGTTGCTGATATCAAGAAGTTTTCAGCCGGTGGTAAAACAGCAGTGGTTTCAACCATTAATGGTGATTCAAATGTTCCTTTTTACAAAGAGTTGGGTAACGCTGGCTTGAAAGCTAAGGATGTACCTGTAGTCGCATTCTCAGTCGGTGAAGAGGAATTGCGTGGAGTAGATACCAAGCCTTTGGTTGGACACCTTGCTGCTTGGAATTACTTCATGAGCATTAAGAACCCAACTAACGATGAATTTATCAAAAAGTGGTCTGCTTATGCTAAAGCCCATAAGATTCCTGGCCACATGGACAAACCATTAACAAATGACCCAATGGAAGCAACGTACATTGGTATCAATATGTGGAAGCAAGCAGTTGAGAAAGCTAAGTCTACAGACGTAGATAAAGTAATTGCTGCTATGGGAGGTCAAACTTTTAAAGCTCCGAGTGGTATCACATCTATGATGGATGCTAAAAACCATCACTTACACAAATCTGTATTCATTGGCGAAATTAAGGCCGATGGACAGTTTAATGTGGTTTGGAGTACAAAAGAGCCAGTTAAAGCTAAGCCATGGAGCCCATATATTGAAGGAAATGATAAGAAGCCTGATGAGCCTGTTAAGAAGTAATACTCAAATCGAGTTGATTTGAATATGGTGGGGGAAAGACGTATTTGCTTTCCCCCATTTTTATGAAAAACGTGTATTAAGTTTATTGAATAGATGTTTACGTTTTGAAATTATTTGACTCTTGCATGGGGTATAGTAGTTGTTTTAGTTTTCTAATGGAGTTAGGGCTGTTGTAAGCTAAAACTGAAGTAATTTATGGTTATGATCATCAAAAATAGCAACAAAGCAAATTGTTTGTTTAACATTTTGTCAACAAGTTTAATGCTTCTCATGATTTCGCTTAATGCGAATGCGTTAACACCAAAGCAGGCCAGCGCTCTATCCATGGGAGACACTGATCAAAGGCTTGAAGTCTTACAGCAAGTAATAAAAGAACCAGATGAAAAAACGATTCAATTTTTACAGGCTTTGTCTGATGACAGTGTAAAAATATCAGAGTCTCGTGTTTTTATTATCAAAAACAATCAAGCCACAGATCCTGTAACAGGCGATAGTATGAGCATCCCCGCGGATGCTCAAGACGTTATTAGCAACAACAGAATGCGAGGCGAGCTAGACTCCGCTTTATCTGCTTTGAGGCTATTTAGCTTAAACCCCAAAGAAAGACTGGCGGCAGTTAAAGATCTCCAAAAGGAGCCAGATGTAAATAAATTCGATATGCTCGAGCGAGCTTTTAAAGGCGAGCAAATTCAAAATATTCGGGATCAAATCGAGATTGCCAAGTCAAGTATTTTACTGAGTTCAGACCAAGTCGACCTAAGACTTGAAGCGGCAAAGAAACTTGCAGCAAATCACTCACCAGAAACACAACTATTGCTCAACCAAAGGCTTGGTGTTGAGGCTGACCCTCAGGTTAAAGCTGCTATTCAAGACTCAATCAAAAAAATTGTCTCCTCTTTGGTATGGGGTGAGCGACTAGGCGCACTCTTTACGGGTGTTAGTTTGAGTTCCATTTTGTTGCTGGTCGCACTAGGATTGGCAATTACTTATGGCCTAATGGGCGTAATCAATATGGCGCACGGGGAATTGATGATGGTAGGGGCTTATGCAACCTACGTGATTCAGGTGTTTTTTAGGCACCATTTTGGATCTCATTTTGACTATTATTTGGTAGTTGCTGCACCCGTCTCATTTATAACGGCCGCATTGGTTGGTGCAGTCTTAGAGCGCTCCGTGCTGCGATTTTTGTATGGCAGGCCGTTAGAGACTTTACTCGCGACTTGGGGTATCAGCTTAATATTAATGCAGTTGGTCAGAACCATATTTGGAGCACAAAACGTTACTGTTGAAAATCCATCATGGATGAGCGGAGGGATTCAAGCCCTGCCTAATTTAACGCTACCTTGGAACCGCATTGTAATTATTGCTTTTGCAGCCTTTGTGCTACTTAGCATGGCTTTGTTGATCTCTAAAACACGTTTAGGTTTGTTTGTGAGAGGGGTTACTCAAAATAGGCCCATGGCTGCTTGTATGGGAGTCAATACAGCTCGAATCGATACATATGCTTTTGCTCTTGGGTCTGGAATTGCAGGATTGGCAGGCTGCGCGCTCAGCCAGATCGGCAATGTTGGTCCAGATTTAGGTCAGGGATATATCGTTGATGCGTTTATGGTGGTTGTGCTTGGTGGAGTAGGACAGCTAGCGGGGACTGTTTACGCAGCACTTGGGCTAGGGATAATTAATAAAATCCTTGAAGGTTTGACTGGCGCAGTGCTTGCCAAAATAGCAGTGCTTGTATTTATTGTTGTCTTTATCCAAAAAAGACCTCAAGGCCTTTTTGCGATCAAAGGTCGCAGCGCTGAGGCTTAATATAAACGGTTATTCTAAATATGCAAACTTCGACCTCAATTCATTCATCTCCAGTGACTAACCTTGTGTTGCCTGAGCCAAGCCTTCTTTTGAACAAGAAGGGGTGGATCATCTTTTTATCAATTTTGATTGTTTTGTCTACACTGGTGCCAGCTCTAAATATTTTGGTTGATAGTTCTAGCGTGCTTCATATTAGTGATTTTTATGTGGCGCTGATTGGCAAAATCATGTGCTATGCAATATGTGCTCTTGCAATGGACCTTGTTTGGGGCTACACAGGCATATTGTCTTTAGGTCATGGTTTGTTTTTTGCACTCGGCGGATACGCCATGGGGATGTACCTGATGAGACAAATCGGGTTAGACGGAAACTATAAATCAGCACTCCCCGATTTCATGGTCTTTTTAGATTGGAAAACGCTACCCTGGCATTGGTTACTCAGTGACAGCTTTTTTGCGACCTTAATCATTATTCTTTTTGTCCCAGCTTTTGTAGCCTTTGTGTTTGGCTTCTTTGCATTTAGATCTCGCATCAAGGGTGTATATTTTTCAATCATCACACAAGCCTTGACGTTTGCAACTATGTTGTTATTCTTCAGAAATGAGACTGGGTTTGGTGGAAACAACGGATTTACAGACTTCAAAAGAATATTGAACATACCACTTGCGACACAATCCACCAGAATGGTTCTTTTTGTGATTACAGCTTTAACTTTACTTGGTTTTTATTTGCTATCTAAGTTTATTGTTCAAAGTAAATTTGGTCGCTTGTTGCAAGCGATCAGAGACTCTGAGAGTCGTGTGATGTTTTGTGGTTATTCCCCAGTGCCTTATAAATTAGCAATCTGGACGCTGTCAGCTATGATGTGTGCGGTAGCTGGAGCTTTATATGTGCCTCAAGTAGGCATCATCAATCCTAGTGAGATGAGTCCTGCAAATTCAATTGAGATTGCTATATGGGCTGCGGTCGGTGGACGTGGAACTTTGATTGGCCCCATTTTGGGGGCGTTTATTGTCAATGGTGCAAAAAGTTGGCTGACCATGACTGCACCAGAGTTCTGGCTTTATTTCTTAGGAGCACTTTTTATATCAGTCACCTTGTTCTTACCCAATGGTGTAGTTGGACTACTGAAAAAAATATTCGAATCTAAAAAGAGTAAGGAAGCTAGCCAATGAGTACTGCAGCTCTTAATTTAGCGGATGTGTCCAATCCACCAACACAGGCAGGCAACACTGTTCATTTGGACGGAATAAAGCGATCTACGGAGCTTAATTTATCGCACGGACGAATACTTTATTTAGAAGATGTAAGCGTGAGTTTTGATGGTTTTAAAGCCATAAATAATCTGTCTTTAGATATTGCCCCCGGCGAGTTACGTTGCATTATTGGTCCAAATGGTGCTGGAAAGACGACGATGATGGACATCATTACCGGAAAAACGAAACCAGATTCTGGACAGGTTTTTTTTGGTAGTACCATTAATTTACTTGAATACAATGAGCCTGAAATTGCTCAACTTGGAATTGGTAGAAAATTTCAAAAGCCCACTGTTTTTGAACAACTCTCGGTTTTTGAGAATCTAGAGTTGGCCCTCAAAACAGACAAGCGCGTTAAGGCTTCTGTATTTTTCAAGCTGAATTCAGATCACAAGGCAAGACTTACTGAGGTCTTAGAGACGATTAAACTTGAGGACTCAATCAATAGGCAAGCTGGAAATCTCAGCCATGGTCAAAAGCAGTGGTTAGAGATTGGAATGCTTTTAATGCAAGAGCCTAAATTACTTTTGTTAGATGAACCCGTTGCCGGAATGACGGACCAGGAAACTCACAGGACTGCAGAGCTTTTTTTGGAACTAAAGGGCAAGCATTCTCTTATTGTTGTTGAGCACGATATGTCTTTTATCAAAACTATTTCTGAGAAAATTACAGTTTTGAGTGAAGGCTCCGTGTTGGCTGAGGGTACTTTTGATCAAGTACAGAGCAATGAAAAAGTTATTGAAGTGTATTTGGGGCGATAAATGAAATTACTTGAGCTCTCAAATATTAACCAGTATTACGGCGGATCTCATATTCTGAGGAATGTGAATATTGAGGCTGAAATGGGAAAGGTGACTGTTTTACTTGGTAGAAACGGCGTTGGTAAGACAACCTTGCTTAAATCTTTAATGGGACTGGTTCCTATTCGCTCAGGGACCATCGACCTTAACGGGGTACCTATTCAAAATATTTCTACGGATCAGCGAGCCCGTGCAGGAATTGGTTTTGTGCCTCAAGGCAGAGAGATTTTTAACCGACTAACTGTTGAAGAAAATTTAGCGATGGGATTGGCATCTAAGCCTGCCTCAACCGCAATTCCTGCCGAGTTGTTTGAGCTTTTTCCTGTTTTAAAACAAATGCTCCACCGTAAAGGAGGCGACTTGTCGGGTGGACAACAACAACAACTCGCCATCGCTCGAGCCCTTGCGAGTAGTCCTAAGCTGTTAGTGCTCGATGAGCCAACTGAAGGTATCCAGCCAAGTATCATCAAAGACATCGGTCGCGTGATTAAAATGCTTGCCAATAAAGGGGATATGGGAATTCTTTTGTGTGAGCAATATTATGATTTCGCAGAAGAACTAGCTGACTATTATGTGGTCATGGACAGGGGTGAGGTTGTGGCTAAAGGGCCTGGATCTGAGATGGTTGAGAGGGGAATAAGACAAATGGTAGCTATTTAAGTAAAAACCTCAATTTGTGAGATGCACAAACTTTAGAGCGCCCATATTCTTGGCATGACTGGGCTTAGCCCCCAAAGCTGTGATCTCCATTCAAGCCAAATACTACGAAGTAGTTTCATCGAAGGCTCCACTAAATCTGAGAGCGCCCTAACGACAATCACGTTGGGTCCAGGAGAAGTGGCACCTACTTGAATGTTTGGTCCCTCAACTTGAATCACTTCTCTTGCTAATTCTAGAATTTTGTTTCTTTGTTCATCGCCCAGTGCTTTAGCACTTGCGAACACAAGTGTGGCCAAACATTTTCTTGCGTTAAGTCCCAAGGGGCTATTTAAGAGTTTCATATCATTAGCCTTGATGCTGCCCTTGTCTAGCCAGTGTCCTTTAATCTCAAAATGTTGCTCTATAAGGCCGTTGATGAAGGGAAGTTTTGCACTAGGCATTCCAAGTGCAGTGACGTCCCAGGCAATCAACTCTGATTGGTCTTTCAGATCAAACGAGCAAATGTTGCGGGCCATACAGCCGTCATAAGCCAATGTTTCTAGCGGCAACCACTCAAGTCTAGAGCTATCTTGCAAAACCACTTGGACATCTTGCGTGGCCCATTTTGATTCAGACTTATAAAACCGAGTAGCACCTGGAGTTGTGATAAGGGCATGAGAGGCGTTCACCATATCAATATGAATATCTAACCTGTCCCCACCTACCAGGCCACTTGGGGGATGGATCAAAATGTTATGACAGCTTTGTGGGCCCTCGGGGTATAAGCTTCGAAGTATACGAAGGGGACCCGAGTGCTCATATTTGACGATTGTGTAGGAGTCTGCACGGGCATAGTGCAGATCCAGGCTGGCATTCCAAGTCACAGATTAAGTAGTACCAGGCGATGGTATACCCTTGATAGAGCCATTCGCTGCATTATCTGATGGGCTAGGTATGTTGCTTAAAATCACCCTCCACAGAGCTAGATCGGTCGCGGTGATTCGGTCCTTAGAGGTCGCAATTTCCTCAAACTCAGCGCGGTTAGTCATTATGCTTAGTTCTTTTATTTCTGCGATCAAGGATTTGTAGTGCTCTACGGCATGCTCAGGGACTGCTGCAATTTTGTGTAAAGGCAGGGATGAAACATCATCCATGAGTTCACGATCCTTTTTAGCCTTTTCATATAGGCGTTGAACCTCTTCCTCGGACATGTGAAGTCGTTTGGCTTCCTTGTTGATAATTTCAGCGTCTTCAAAGGTTAGTTTACCTACAGAAAGCATTTCGTAGAGTCTGTTTAACAACTTTTCTCTATCGATCCGAAGTTGGTCACTAAATGCGGTAGATAAGAGAGCTGCAGGGATCGCAAAAATACCAATACCCATCAAAGCCAAGATGATCGTCATTGCCCGACCCATAGGGGTGACCGGAGTTAGATCTCCATAACCAACTGAGGCCAGTGTGATCACGGCCCAGTAAATAGATTGAGGTATGTTTTCAAATTTATCGGGTTGCGCCTCGTGTTCGAATAAGTAGCCTAAGCTTGCGGTTAAAACGACCAGTAACAACATGACAAAACCAGATGCTGCCATGACGGGCCATTCTCTGGCAATAACTTTACCAAGAGTTGCTGTGGCCTCTGTGTATCTGGTTAGCTTTAATAGCCGCATTAAACGGAAGACCCGCAGAAAACGCAAATCAAATAGATGGTGTAAAAACACTTCTAAGAAAAATGGCAATATGGCAAGAAAATCAATGACAGATGAGGTGGTTTTAGCAAGCTTAATTCTTCCCCAAACTGCGTGCTCAAATCCTGGTTCTTCAACACAAGTGTAAAGGCGAAGGAAATACTCCATGGTAAACACACCAACAGCCACTGCATCAAGTACAACAAATTCAATATTGAGTATGTAGTGAATGCTTTGAACTGACTCAAAGATCACCGCAATAACGGACAGAATGACCCATAAAACAATAAATGAGTCAAACAGTTCATGCAATTTACCTCCGTAGTCAGACGGGTAAATGATTGCATGCATTTTTTGCCTAAAAGTTCTTTCTTTATTGGCCTCTCTGAAATCTTGGATAGCAGGAATAATGACTCTAAAGAGCTTCAAAATCCTAAGCAACCGAAGTGCTCTTAAGATCCTAAGATCTACAGCAATAAATGACTGGAGGTAAAAGGGAATGATTGCTAAAAAATCAATGACGGCAAATGGGCTGAAAATGTATCTCAGCGTTGGCATACGCTTGCCCTTGAACTCGCGGTCAACTGGGGCAAGGTAGAGTCTTGTTAAATACTCAACTGTAAAAACAGTCACTGAAATAATATCGAATAAATGAAACCAACCTTTGTTGGGTTCAAATACGGCTGGGACGTGTTCAAATAGTAAAGCAAACATATTGCCCACGATAAGCAGGCCAATCCATTTATCGACATCTTTAAGATGATTGCCCTCTATCTCTGGATCCAGTAGCCAAGCATATAGCCACTCCTTAAATGGGAGTCCAGCAGGTATTTCTACCTTGTAATCATGTCCGCGGAGTTTTGGTTCTTCTGTCATATGAGGTACTGCTTGATTGAGATTTAGAAGTCAAATTCGGCAATTTTTGTAGGGTACGCACCTTTATCGCAAATGGTGATCCTGATATTTACTTTCTCAATGATCAAGTCATTGTCTGCTAACGTGCTGGTCACTTGAGGGATTGCAGATCCAACAGGGGTAGAGACATTTTTTTCGAGCAAGAATCCCCCTGCCGTAGAAAGATCGCCTGGATCACATTTGGAAACCAAAGTGAGTGGCTCCATTGAGAAAGCATTGATTTGATCTGCAAGAGCTCCCCCCTTTGCTGTCAAAGCTTTAAAGCACTCGCCCCAAGTCCCAATAGGAATATCAGGGAGGGTGATGGGCTCGTCCTCAGTACCAGCTTTTTTGGCTGCTAATCTGGCAGCCCTCATCAGCTCTTTTCTCTCATGTTCAAGCGCAGCGGCCACAACCGGTCCTCCTGCGCAGGCCGATGGCTGGAATCCATCTTTAAATCTCTCAGCACTATTGTCGGTGAGCCACTTAACCCATGCCTCACCATTTTCTTTGGATCTCTCGGTCTTCATGCCCTCCTCAAACGCGAGTCGGCCAAGTAACGTTACAGAGATCAGTACACCAACTAAAAAAATAAGAAACAAGATATCAACCCAAGTCGGGCCTAATTTTTTGGGTGTAATTTTTTCAGAGGTTTGTTCCATAAGTGTCATACTTAAGTGAAATGGTTTGGATTTTCTCTTGGTACAAATGTAGAAGAGAACAACGTTAGAAGTCTTGCGAATTGTCCAAATTGCCAGATTTTGAATCCGCGTTGTGAAAGGCTGAGTGTCCGCCTTTCACACCATCCTTCCAGAGATTAGTCGGATCGGTTTACGCAGGATATTTGTCGATATTCTCTTACATTAGCGGCGTTATTTTGATGAAATCGCCTTAAAACTAATTATTTTGAGAACCTCTGTGAGCCCAGGCTGTTGTGTGAAGCTCAATGTAGTTAAAAAGTTCGTACATTACCATTGCCATTGCTCCAACAACCACGAGTCCACCAAAAGCCAGACCCATTTGCATTGCAGATCCTGCGGAGATAAGTAAGTAGCCTATTCCTTCATTAGCCGCAGTCATCTCGGAGACCGTGGTGCCAACAAATGCCAAAGTGATGGCTACTTTTAATGAGCCAAAAAAGTAAGGCATAGAGCGGGGAAGTCCGACTTTGACAAGCACATCCCAGCGCTTTGCACCCAAAACGCGCAAAACGTCCTCCAACTCTGGCTCCAGGGTTGCAAGTCCAGTAGCTATGTTGACCATGATTGGGAAAAAACTGATCAAAAAGGATGTAAGGATTGCAGGACCAATACCTATTCCGAACCAAACAACTAAGATCGGCACAAAGGCGGCTTTAGGTAAAGCATTAAATGCGGTCATTAGTGGGTAAACAGCCGCATAAGCCATCCTTGAACTTCCAATGACAAATCCGAGTAACACTCCTACAACAATGGCCAGGCCAAACCCAGCCATGGTGACCCAATAGGTCCTCCAAGCATGGGCTGCGATGGTTGTTCTGTATTCAATTAACTGATTCCAAATACGAAGTGGACTGGGGAATATGAATTCAGAGACATTAAATACGCTGCAGATGATCTGCCAAATGACGATGCTGATGAAAAGCAGTACCCAAGGAGACCAACGTTCAATAGATTTTTGTTGCATCTTATTATTTATTTATTGAGCTATTACGGGGGGAGGTAATGGATTTTTACTTTGCTGCCTGATAGCTCCAATGTGACCTCTTAGTTCATGAACGATTTCAGTAAATTCAGGTGTGTAAGTAACCTCCAAATCTCTGGGTCTAGGCAGATCGATATTACGTTTAACTACAAAGCGCCCCGGACTCTTACTCATCACATATACCGTATCAGCCAGGAAAACAGATTCTCTAAGATCGTGGGTAACAAGGATGACGTTGAATTTTTGCTCGGTCCATAAGTCTCTTAAAATACACCATAATTCCTCCCTCGTAAAAGCGTCCAAGGCACCAAAGGGTTCGTCAAGTAACAGCATTTTGGGTTCATGAATCAAAGCCCTACAAATACTGGCCCGTTGTTGCATCCCCCCTGAGAGTTGCCAGGGGAATTGATCTGCGTAGCCTTCGAGTCCGACTGACTTTAAAAGTGCTAATGCGCGTTGTACGTATTCATCTCGCTTTGATTTAAAGTTGGAACGAAAGGGCTCAACAATTTCTAGGGGCAGTAAAACATTGTCAAGCGTGGTGCGCCAAGGAAGAAGTGAGGGCGATTGAAAAGCCATGCCACTGATCTTCAAGGGACCCGTCACAGGTCTAGAGTCCACAAGAATGGTGCCCTTTGTGGGTTTTCTAAGACCCGTTGTCAATTTCATAAAAGTAGATTTACCGCAACCTGACGGTCCAACTATAGCGATGAACTCGCCTTGTTTGACCTGAAGGTTGATATCCTCTACAGCGAATTGGTTTTTAGCTAGCAACTCATCGTTGTAAGCCAACCAAACATTTTGAAAATCAACAAAATAACTTGAAGAATCAGGCATTGAAAATAAGATTATTTATTTGAGTTTAGGGAGGATGTCAAGTTCTTTGGCGCTGGGTAAGAATGAACCGTTCCATGAACTATCTACCGAAACCCGGCTTTTGGTGTTGAAAGCATCAGATACTTGGGAGGCCATCAAAGCCAATCGGGGTGGATTGATTTGGCCAAAACCCTCTTTGTGTGCATCTGAGCTATTTATGACGGTGTCGATGGCCAGTTTTAAACGCCGCGTCTCTAATTCAGTGTTGATAATTCCGTCCCTTGCTTTAACGGCTTCAATTGCTTTTGCAGGATCAGCGATCACGTCCTTAACACCCCTTGTAAAGGCCTTCAAAAACGCTCTTACTGCAGCGGGATTTTCTTTGAGAATTTTGGGTGAAGCAATGACAGCGTTTCCATAAAGCTTGACTCCGTAGTCTGGATACTGCATCACAACAACCTCAGATGCAGGCACACCTCGGGCTTCTATGTTCAAGAGTGAAGTGAAAGTGAATCCAGTAATCGCATCAACATCGCCTTTGACAAGCATCGTCTCACGCAGAGTTGGATCCATCGCTGTCCAAGCTACGTTTGATATATTGTTAGCTTTGGAGAAAATAGGGAATGCACGTCTACCTGCGTCAAATACAGGTGCACCTAATTTTTTACCGTTCAAATCAGCTGGGGTTTTGATTCCTGACTTCTTAAGCGTCATTACTGAAGCAGGTGTATTGTTGTAAACCATCATGATAGCAACTGGTTTATTGGGGGCATCGGGGTTGTTTGCATTGAACTCCATTAATGCCGCTAGGTCTGCGAACCCCAAATCATAAGTGCCAGAGGCAACTCTTGTTACTGCACCACCTGAACCGTTCCCTGCATCCACTGTGACATCTAAATTGGCTTCCTTAAAATACCCCTTAGCAACTGGGACTAAAAATAAGGCTGAAGGTCCTTCAAAGCGCCAGTCTAGTTGGAACTTAATTGGAACTGTTTGAGCCTTAGCAAAGCCAGCAGTAAAAACAATACTCGCAGCGACACTGGCAAGAAGGACGGTTTTATTAAAAATGCGTCTAGACATTTGATTGGCTCCTGGATAAATATATAGACTAGTTTAGCAACAAGGATGCCCATTTTGACGAGAGTTAATCCTTCAAAATGGTGCAAATTCAATTTTTTTAGTAATTTATGCACCATTTACTTACTTTGCGCTCGAATTCCTTGGTGCTTTGAGTACAAAACCCATCAAGCTAGATTTGTTTTCAATCTTGAAGACTCTAAGTTCAGCTATTTAGCTAACAAATCCAAAAGGGTTCGGGCAACAATTTTTGTTGCTGCCTTTAAATCACTCAGGACCAATCTTTCATCTGCGCGTTTTGCATGAGATTCAAGAACTGTTCTAGGGCCAGCGCCGTAAATTACGCCAGGAATGCCGTGCTCAGTGTACAAACGAACGTCGGTATACAACGGCGTACCAAGCGCTGGAATCTCTTCATGTAAAACGTCTTTTGCATGTTTTTGTATAGCTTGAACTAACGGCTTATTGCCATCCAAAGGACGCATGCTTCTTGCAAGAAGTATTCGCTTGATATCCACACGAATTTGTTTTTTGGGGTCCAAGGTTTTGTTGTAGTCCGCAACGCTTTGCGTAATCAGTTCACGCAAACTCTCCTCAACTGCTACTGGATCTTCCTCTGGAATCATTCTTCGGTCTAACTTAAATACGACCTTACCTGGAATGACGTTTGTATTGGTCCCAGCATCAATTTTGCCAATATTGAGGTAGGGGTGGGTGATTCCTTCAACCTCTGATGTAATATTTTGATACAGGGAATTTTGTTCGTAGAGTTTTCGCATAATGGGTAGAGCTCCCTGTAATGCGTCAACGCCTGAGTCAGGGATGGCTGCGTGGGCCATTTGTCCGTGCACCGTCACCTCTAATTGGAGACAACCATTGTGAGCCGTGATAACTTGGTAGCTAAAACCAGCAGCGATCATTAGGTCTGGCTTGGTCAGTTTATGGCTGAGGAGCCAGCCCGGCCCAAGCTCGCCACCAAATTCCTCATCATATGTGAAATGAAGTTCAATATTACCTTGCAGTTTTAATTGGAGTGACTCAAGCGCACGAACAGCAAAGGTATATGTTGAAAAATCACATTTGCTAACTGCTGTAGCTCGCCCGTACATTACTCCGTCAACAATTTGTGCCCCGTAAGGATCAAAGTTCCAGCCCTCTCCTGGGGGGACAACATCTCCGTGTGCATTTAAGGCTATGGTTGGTCCATCTGAGTACTCTCGACGAACGATAAGATTTGTAATTGACTCCAAACCAGCTTCTTTAACTATGTTGGCTGGAATTGGAATCTTCTTGGCATTCATGCCGTAATGCTCAAGTAATTTCGCAGTTCTCTCAGCATGGGGAGCGTTGTTACCGGGCGGGGTATCGGTTGGCACCTTCACAAGTTCTGTCAAAAACTCAACCTGTTCACTAAAGTGAGCATCAATCCAGGCGTCAAGTTGGTCGTAATTGTTTTTATCTTTAGTCATAAGTTGTTCTTTTTTTTGTACGTGTTATCAAAGAGGATTATTCAATCAAATCCAAATGGAAATAAGTTAGAGGGAAATAATCATTAAGAGTTGCAGGCTCTCATTAGCAAATCCATAAATGCTTCAACACAAAGTTGGATATCGTCGCTGGTTGTGCTCTCAAGGGGGTTGTGACTGATACCAGAGTTTTCACCTCTGACAAAAAGCATCGCTTGGGGCATGATTTCATGAATTTTCATTGCATCATGACCCGCTCCGCTTGGCATTTTATGAATGGGGAGTCCAACACAGTCAACTGCTTTTTCCCAAAAGCTTTGCCAATTTGGTGCGCTCGGAGCTGCGCTTATTCTTAGAGTTTCATTAAGCGTATAGGTAAGTCTTCGTCTAGAGCATATTTCTTCAAGTTTTCTAAGAATATCACCTGCCAGTTTATCTTTTTGAATATCGCTTGGCGCCCTCACATCCATAGAAAATTTGCATAGACCTGGGATCACATTGATAGATCCACTGGGTATATTCATCTGACCTATAGTTGCGACACTGTGGTTATCCTCCTTGGCTCTTTGCTCCATGTACAGCGCGAGCTCACTGGCAGCGCAAAGCGCGTCTTGTCTTCTATCCATGGGCGTAGTTCCAGCGTGAGCGGCTACCCCTTTAATTTCAACCAAATAGCGAACGCTTCCGTTAATTGAGGTCACAACGCCTAAGGGTAGCCCAAGCTCGTTAAGGACTGGACCTTGCTCGATATGGACCTCAACAAAACCACTGTATTGATTGGAATCGCGTCGCAGGTTTGCGATATCCGAAATGTCCAACCCAGCTTGTTTCATAGCATCTAGCATGGAGATACCGTCTACGTCGTTTTGATTTAGCCAATTTGGATCAAACGCTCCCACCAAAGCACCAGACCCTAAAAAGGTAGCTGGGTAGCGTTGTCCTTCTTCCTCGGCAAAAGCAACAACTTCGATACCTTCTTTTAGTCGCGTCCCGGATCTGGACAACTCGCGCACGCACATTACAGGAACAAATATGCCAAGGCGTCCATCATATTTCCCGCCGTTACGTACTGTGTCGTAGTGACTCCCGGTCATTAAAAACTTCGACTGCGAGTCGTGCGACTTACCTAAATACCTACCCACTACGTTTCCAACTGCGTCAATGTGAACTGAGTCAAATCCGCAACCCAGCATGAGTTGTTTAATGTCTTTGGCGCAATTTTGGTGAGCTTGTGTGAGATAGGTGACCGTGAGTTGTTTGTTTTCTTTGAATCCAGGATCGCTGTGGTCAGATAATGCTTCATGCCAATCCCAAACTTCGTTGCCAAGTGAGGGAATAAAGTCAAACTTATCGTTCAGCCTTATCTCAGCAATTCGGTGAACCTGCCTGAGACACTCCTCAAATTCAAACTCCTGAGAGCCACCCAGTCTTCTTTCAAAAGTTTCTATGATTTGAGTTCTACTTAGGCCAGTACCCCGAGGCCCCCTTACTGCAAGTATGAACGGCCAACCAAATTTATGGTTGTAAGTTGTGTTTAAGGTTTGGATACGCTGAAATTCCTCTTCACTGCAATGCGTCAATCCCGACTGGGTTTGCTCGTTTTTTGACTCTGTAGTTAAAGCGTTGTTGACCATTGCTTTGCCTGCGAGCTCTGGGTGTGCTTTGAGTAAGCGCAGTTTTGAGTCGTGAGAGGCCTGGGAGACGGCTTGCATCATTGCATATTTCAACCCAGCCAAAGTTTTGAAAGGCCTTTGGGTAATACAGATTTCAGCAATCCACTCAGAGTGCTCGTAGATACCCTTGAGCATTGACGATGCGTCGATATCTGAAGCATGATTTAATTTTTCAAGGGTTAATTTCATCTGTTTTTTTATTCGCTAAAAGGGAAATGTTCTTTCCAGTGATTGGCAATATCTATGCGTCTGCAAACCCATACATCCTTTTTCTCTGCAATGTAGTCCAGAAATTTTTGTAAGGCAACGATACGACCAGGCCTACCGAGTAACCTGCAGTGCATACCGATACTCATCATTTTTGGAGACTCAGAGCCTTCAGCATACAACACATCAAAGGTATCTTTTAAGTAAATATAGAAGTCATGTGCTTGTGAATAGCCTTGTGGCAAGGCGAATCTCATATCGTTCACATCAAGCGTGTAGGGGACCACCAAATGGGGAACGATATCTCCTGAAGTCTTTCTAACTCTCATCCAAAAAGGTAAATCATCGCCGTAATAATCGCTGTCGTATTCGAAACCTCCGTGGTCTACTAACAGTCGTCTGGTGCGAGGACTATCTCGTCCGGTATACCAACCAAGAGGTGCGTTTCCGGTCAGTGTTTTTATGATCTCTACGCCTTTTGCTATGTGTTCGCGCTCTTCTTGTTCCGCCATATCTTGGTAATGTATCCAACGCCAACTGTGACAGGCAATTTCGTGCCCCAACTCACAAAAGGCTTGTGTTAACTCTGGATACCTTTGCAGCGCCATGCTGACCCCAAATACAGTAAGGGGAAGATTCCTATTTTCGAACTCTTTTAATATTCTCCAAACTCCAACCCTAGAACCGTATTCATAGATCCCTTCCATGCTGAGATGGCGATCGTTGAACGCTGGCGGGTTGAACATCTCGGACAAGAATTGTTCGCTCGCCTTATCACCGTGTAGGACACTGTTTTCTCCACCCTCTTCATAATTTAGGACAAACTGAATTGCAACTTTGGCCCCGCCGGGCCATTTTGGGTTTGGAGGGGTTTTGCCGTAGCCTTTGAGGTCTCTGGGGTAGGGGAGAGTTGAATCGTAAGTCATTTTAAGAATTAATATTAGAAAATTGTATACAATTTCAGAGCCAAATAACCTATAGCCCTTAACGAAAGCTCAATTTTATGGGACTCAGTACTCACGTATTAGACACGATGCATGGAAGTCCTGCTGCAGGAATGAGTGTTTCTTTGTATGCTCACGGCTCAACCGGTTACGAATTGGTTAAATCTTTTTTTCTTAACTCAGACGGAAGAAATCCTGATGGACTACTTTATCAGCACAACGAGCTTAAGTTGGGCTTGTATAGGCTCAGCTTTGGAGTTAAAGAATATTTTAAATCTCGCGGGGTGGTCCTAAAAGAGCCTACTTTCTTGGATATTGTGAACCTAGACTTTGGAATCGCCAATCCTGATGAACACTACCACGTGCCACTCCTAGTAAGTCCATGGAGTTATTCTACTTATCGTGGTTCTTGAGCGTCGGGTAATTGGTTACACTTAAGGCGTTGAAGTCGTAACGGGGAATAACAACTACTGGAGCTTAATTGCAAAAAGCTCTAAGGCACGACAAATCACCCTTTACAGTCTCCGCAGTGGTATAGGGCACTTTAAACATCAAAGGCTAATCACACCTGTGATTTGAATTTTTGTTCATGGAAGTTTATCTATTTGATTGGGCCAACCTTTTACTTCGGTGGTTGCACGTCATTACTGTCATTGCCTGGATTGGCTCATCGTTTTATTTTGTTTTTTTAGACAACAATTTAATTAAGCCAACTGCGTCCGATTTGAAAGAAAAAGGCGTGGACGGAGCGCTTTGGGCAGTGCATGGGGGAGGGTTTTATAACCCGCAAAAATACATGGTTGCGCCAAAAGCTATCGACTCCGACCTACACTGGTTTTACTGGGAAGCCTACAGTACTTTTTTAAGTGGTTTCGCTTTATTTACAGTTTTGTATTTATTCAACGCCGATACATTTTTAGTTGACAAATCATTAATGAATTGGACTGGGTTGCAAGCTGGGCTTGCAGCGATTGGTTTTTTAATTGGATTTTGGTTAATTTATAACAATGTTTGTCGAATTTTTGGTTTCAAAGAGCGCTCTGAGCTCTACATTGGTCTGGTGATGGTCTGTGTAGTCGGTATCTTTTGCTACATTTCATGCCTGCTCTTTGCTGGTCGCGCTGCGTTTCTTATTGTGGGTGCATCTATTGCAACCGCAATGAGCGCTAATGTGTTCTTTTGGATCATTCCTGGGCAGAAAACGGTTGTCAACGTCATGACATCTGGCCAACCCTATAACCCAAACGACTTGGCTATACATGGCAAGAGAGGTAAACAGCGTAGTGTTCACAATACTTATTTCACATTGCCCGTCTTGTTTGCAATGCTGTCAAATCATTATCACTTCTTATATACCAATGATCATCCCGCAGTAGTTTTGTTTTTTATGATGGTGTGCGGGGCGTTGATCAGGCAATATTTTGTTCAAAGGCATGCCTATCTTAACCAAAGAGCTTCCAACCCCTGGCCTTTCGCAGTGATTGGATTAATTGGAATTTTGGCGGTGATTTACGCATTAAGACCTCTATCCGAGGGGACCTCAAGGCTTGCAAGCTCGGGGGAGCAAAAGACTGTCTCATATTCCCAGGTGCAGCATATATTTGAGACCAGGTGTTATACCTGCCACGGCGCCGCGGTTCAAATGAAGAACATACGACTAGACTCGCCAGAAAATGTAGCCAAGAACGCTCAAAATATCTATCTTCAAGCCGTAACACTCAAACAAATGCCCATGAACAATGCTACAGGCATTACACAAGAGGAGAGAGACTTGGTGGCTGCTTGGTTTAATTCAGGTGCAGATACAAGTCACTAAAGCCATCTGATAACTTGATAAACCTAAATACCTGCTAGCGTTTTCGCGAGTTGGTTGTGACGCTCAATGAGTGGTTGTATTTCGTAAGGTGCAAAATGACCATTTCGCACTAAAACACGTCCATTCACCACGGTGAAATCAGTTTGCATGCTCGAGCAAAGAAGAAGTGCACCAACTGGGTCGTGGACTGCAGCACCGGCCATGGCAAGAGTATCAGTTCTGTACATAGCAATGTCTGCACAATAGCCGACCTTGATTTGGCCAATATCGTTTCTTCCTAAAACTTTTGCTCCTCCTCTGGTGCCAATGTTGAGAGAGTCTCTTGGTGTCATCTCTTTGGGACCAGGATCACACCCCATAGGTTCAAGGGCCTTTAATACTCTTGCAAGGAGCATTGATTGCCTGGCCTCATTCAGGAGATTCCCAGCGTCATTGCTAGCACTCCCGTCTACTCCAAGGCCAATGGGTACGCCAGCGTCTAGCAGCTTTCTGAGTGGCAATATTCCACTGGATAGTCGCATGTTACTGCAGGGGCAGTGAGCAATACCAGTTTGTGTTTTTGAGAAAAGATAAGTACCCGCATCATCTAATTTGACGCAGTGAGCGTGCCAGACATCATCACCCACCCAACCTAGTTCCTCTGCATATTGGGCTGGAGTGCAGTTGAATTTTTCCTGAGTATATAAAACATCATGATCGTTTTCAGCCAAATGGGTATGCATTCTCACCCCAAAGCTACGTGCAAGCTTGGCCGATTCCAACATCAAATGTTTGCTCACTGTAAAGGGTGAACAAGGAGCCACTGCAACTTGAAGCATGGAGCCGTGGCTAGGGTTATGCCAAGTTTCAATCAATCGTTGGGTCTCCTTGAGGATGAAAGACTCATCCTCGACGACTCGGTCTGGTGGAAGTCCGCCTTGGCTTTGCCCAACGCTCATACTTCCCCGACTTGCTACAAATCGAATACCGCACAGTTGAGCTGCTTCGATGCTGTCCTCAAGCCTAATTCCATTCGGGTAAATGTAGAGATGGTCACTTGTTGTGGTGCAACCAGACATTAAAAGCTCTATCATGGCTATCTGGTTGGATACACGTACCATCTCCGGGGTCAGTCCAGCCCAGATCGGGTACAAGCCCTTTAGCCAAGAAAATAATTCCGAGCTTTGCACACCCGGGATTGCACGGGTAAGTGACTGAACCATGTGATGGTGAGTGTTAACGAGTCCAGGAATCACAATATGCTTGCTCGCATCAATCACCTCATCTACGCTACTTAATAGATTCTCAATATTTTCAGTCGCGAGAATGATTCTCTTAATCAATCCGTTTTCTATCAAAATCGAAGCGTCTTTAAGTTCAGTTTGAGAATCATCTTGTGTTGCGATACAACCGGCTTTGTAAATAAGAAGAGTTGGCATATGTGTCTGTCTAATCAATGTGAGTGATGGTAAAGTATATTGAAATCTTCTCCCTTCTCGGAGTGTCTGTAGGTGAATTTATGAAATTTTTAATTTTCACTACCTATTTATACCCATTGTTAATTTTTGTTATTTCTTTAACATTTCTGAACCCCAAAATTGGGCACAATCAAACTCTTTGAACAGATAAATAGAGGGATAAACTTGAAAACTTACAAAATAGCTTGTATTCCAGGAGACGGTATTGGTCAAGAGGTCGTACCAGCAGGAGAAGAAGTATTAAGGGCACTTGCTGACCATTTGGGAAGTTTTAAGTTTGATTTTGAAACATTTAAGTGGGGCGGAGACTGGTACCGTGCTCACGGGGAGATGATGCCCGCAGATGGTCTAGAGGCCTTGAAATCCAAGGATGCAATTTTATTTGGCTCAGCAGGAGACCCCCACATACCAGATCACATTACATTGTGGGGTTTAAGGTTGAAAATTTGTCAAGGATTTGACCAATATGCAAATGTAAGGCCAACAAAAATATTACGCGGTATTGATGCACCTCTTAAACGCTGCGAATCTAAGGATTTAGATTGGATCATAGTGAGAGAGAACTCTGAGGGTGAATATGCCGGTGTTGGCGGTCGAGTTCATCAAGGGCACCCAACTGAGGTTGCAACTGACGTATCTGTGCTAACTCGAGTCGGTGTAGAGCGCGTAATTCGTTATGCTTTTAAACTTGCTCAATCAAGACCTAAAAAGCACTTAACTGTGGTGACCAAATCTAATGCACAACGTCATGCTATGGTGATGTGGGATGAGATTGCAGTTCAAATCTCGAAAGAATTTCCAGCAGTCACTTGGGATAAAGAGTTGGTTGATGCAATGACTGCTCGAATGGTCAATCGTCCCTCAAGCATTGACACGGTTGTTGCAACCAACTTACATGGAGATATATTGACCGACTTGGCCGCTGCCTTAGCAGGAAGCTTAGGGATTGCGCCAACCGGCAATATTGATCCAGAGAGACGATATCCAAGTATGTTCGAGCCCATCCATGGATCTGCATTTGATATTATGGGCAAAGGACTTGCGAATCCGGTGGGCACATTTTGGAGTTGCGTGATGATGCTTGATCACTTGGGGGAGCATCGGGCTGCAAGTACTCTCATGAATGCAATTGAGTCAGTCACTGAAAACAAGAGTTTGCATACAAGAGATTTGGGTGGACAAGCGAGAACGACAGATGTAACCCAAGCCATTTGCTCTATTATTAAAAAGTAAAAAAATAACTTGGAGATTTAAGATGGCCCGGTACAGACTAATTCGTCAATTAATTCAGTTCATTATCTCCCTCTTTGTCGCACTTACATTAACTTTTAACGGACCGGTATTTGCTCAGTATTGCCCTGATAAGAATTTACAGTATTGGCAGGCTTTCCCGCCAGGGGGAGAGTCCGATTTATCTGCCAGACATCAACAATTACTGATAAAAAAGAAATGCCCCAATATTGAGACAATCATCCAATACAAGGCCGGTGCCGGTGGAGCACTCATGTGGACGCAAATGAACTCGCTACCTGGCGATGGTCTTAATGTGGTGGGTATTAATTTTCCACACATTGTCTTCCAACCCATTGAAGGTTCGGTACAGTACAAAACTAACGACATAACGCCAGTTTTTTGGTTTCACTTTACTCCGGATATTTTGGTCGTCCCTGATACGAGTCCTTACAAAAACTTTGCAGACTTTATAGCCGCAGCAAGAAAAAATCCTGGAAAACTCTCAATGGGAGGATCTGGCCTAAACTCTGCAAATCACGCAGCCCATGAGAGATTAGATGTCTCATTTGGACTGAGTACGATCTATGTCCCCTTCAAGGGGACTGGGGATATGACCACGTCACTTTTAGGATCTCAAGTTGACTCGGCAATGACCTACGCTCCATTTGCAATCAATAACAAAGGAAGGGTCAGGGCGCTTGCTGTAGGAATGGAAAAGCGACATCCCTTGATGCCTGAGGTGCCCACATTTAAGGAACTTGGTATCAACTGGGTCGATGGAGCTTTTAGGGGGATTGGAGTGCCTAAATCAACCCCTCCCGAACAAATTAAAAAGTTATCTCAACTGTGGATGCAAATCAATACAGATCCTGAAATGAGGGAGCTCGCAGCTAGAAACGGATTTGAACTCATCAATATAGGTGCCGATCAAATGGACTCTTTCATGAAAGAGCGTGTTCAACTTTACACACAGGGCGCAGCGCTTCTGGGTTTAGGTAAAAAATAATGCAAGTCGAAATTAATGATTTCTCTGAACTAGATGAGCTAGAGATATTGAAGCGTCTATTTGATTGTGCTGTAAGTGCAGCATTGCCCTCAAAAACACTTCAAAAATTTTTACCTAAGCCACCCAAGGGTAGAACTTTGGTGCTTGGTGCAGGTAAAGCCGCGGCCTCTATGGCTTTGGCACTTAATGAACTTTGGCCACAAAGCGCATCCTTATCGGGGCTTGTCGTCACTCGCTATGGACATATTCCCAAGGACTTGAGCGATCAAGGGTGTAGGATTGAAATGATAGAGGCTGCTCACCCGGTTCCTGATGCTGCTGGAGTTGAAGCGTCAAAGCGAATATTAGCTTTAACCAAAGGTCTCACGAAAGATGATTTAGTAATTTGTTTGATCTCAGGAGGTGGATCATCCCTTTTAACTCTTCCTGTGCAAGGATTGAGTTTAGAAGATAAGAGAGCTCTCAATCAGGCGCTTCTTAAAAGCGGCGCTAATATACAAGAGATGAATTGTGTTAGAAAGCACCTCTCTCAAATAAAGGGTGGTCGACTGGGGTTGGCCTGTGCTCCCGCGAAATTAGTTTGCTTCGCAATCAGTGATGTGCCCGGAGATGATCCCTCAGTTATCGCAAGTGGACCAACAGTTCCAGACCCATCAACGTGTGCAGATGCGCTCGCTATTTTGAAAAAGTACAAAGTCGATTTACCAAAAACAATTAACGATGCACTTCAGGCTGGACAACTTGAGACACCAAAAGCGGGCATTGCATTTGATCACTGCGAGCCCTTTAAATTAATTGCGACTCCGATGGAGTCGTTAAAAGCTGCCGCTGATTTAGCCTCATCCATGGGGCTAAATGCTTATATATTGTCTGATGATATGGAAGGCGAATCTGCAGATGTGGCTAAGGTCCATGCATCAATTGCTAGGCAGGCCGCTACACATATAGATGATCCCCTTGGGGCCCAATTTTGTGCATTTAAAGCTCCCTGTGTGATTCTTAGTGGCGGTGAGACGACCGTGACCATTTCTAAAGCTCAGAAAAATAATGATCTTCGAGAGGGTAGAGGGGGCAGAGCTGGAGAGTTCTGTTTAAGCTTAGCAAAGGAGTTAGATGCACACCCAAGAATTTGGGCGCTTGCGGCGGACACAGATGGAATTGACGGTATTGAGCACAATGCTGGTGCATGGGTCTCACCCAATACAAAAAATCAAGCGAATAAGCTGGGTCTTAATATCGCAGATTATTTAAACAGACATGATGCTTTTACTTTCTTTGAGGCTCTAGGGGATTTGGTGATTACTGGCCCTACTTTTACCAATGTAAATGACTTTAGAGCGATCTTAATTAAGTGACCCGGACAAGTGATCCGGACTTCTCAGCTAAATTTATTTTGGGGCTGGCAAGATTCTATTAGAATGACTTGACATTAATTCAAGATCCAACTCCCTCTACTGACTATTCTGATCGACGCTGATATCTAATGACTCAATCCCTCCTTAGTATTCAAGGGGTCACCAAAAAATATCCTTTGGTGGTTGCCAACGACTGCGTCTCTTTGGAAGTCAGAGAGGGTGAAATTCACGCAGTGTTAGGGGAGAACGGTGCGGGTAAGTCGACTCTCATGAAAATTATTTATGGCTCGGTTAAGCCAGATGAGGGCGAGATTTATTTTAAGGGCGAGTTGGTAAATATTAAAAACCCTCAAGAAGCTCGTCGCCTTGGCATAAGTATGGTTTTTCAACACTTTAATTTGTTTGAGACTTTGAGTGTCGCGGAAAACGTCTGGTTAGGCCTGGGTAAAGAGTTAAGCTTGAAAGAAGTTTCAAACAAAATTTTAGCTATTGCAAAAGAATATGGATTAGATGTGGCCCCTCAAAGTCCGGTCCATGCGCTAAGCGTTGGTGAAAGACAAAGAGTTGAAATCATCAGAGCCTTACTAAGTAATCCCAAACTCTTGATCTTGGATGAGCCCACATCTGTATTGACGCCGCAGGCGGTTGACAAATTGTTTGTGGTTTTGAGACGGTTGGCCGCAAGTGGTTGTAGTATTTTGTATATCAGTCACAAACTACATGAGATCCGATCGCTTTGCGATACCTGTACTGTTATGCGAGGCGGACGAGTCACTGGCACATGTATACCTAGTCAAGAATCAAATGAATCATTGAGCAGATTAATGATAGGTGCTGAACCTTTGGGACTTCAATACAAAGATCACTCACCAGGTCAAATTGTTTTTTCAGTCAACCACCTAACTTTGCTAAAGAGCGATCAATTCGGTATTGATCTCTCAGATGTAAACATTGAACTTCGCGCCGGCGAAATCTTAGGAATTGCTGGTGTATCTGGAAACGGGCAACGGGAGTTGTTATATGTATTATCAGGCGAGGACAAAAGAGCACTCCCACAAAGTATCAAATTAAAGGGTCAACCTGTCGGAGATGTGGGTCCTAAAGAGAGGAGAAAGCTTGGGCTTCATTTTGTGCCAGAGGAGCGCTTAGGCAGGGGCGCGGTACCCGGTATAAGCCTAGCCCAGAATATGTTGCTTACGCGAGATGAGTCCGTTGGTAAGTGGGGCTGGATTAACGCAAGTCAACTAGAAAAACAGGCCCAAAAAATTATTGAATCTTTTCAAGTAAAAGCTAGTAGTCCCCAAGCCTTTGCGAATTCTTTGTCCGGTGGAAATTTACAAAAATTCATTGTGGGTCGTGAAGTTGACGCACGTCCTACAGTTCTAATCGTTTGCCAACCTACTTGGGGCGTTGACGTTGGTGCTGCTGCGCAAATACGATCAGAACTGCTTAGACTCAGGAACGAAAATTGCGCCTTGCTTGTGGTCAGTGAAGAGCTAGACGAATTGTTTGAGATTTCTGACAGAATTCAAGTATTTTCCCAAGGCAGACTATCCCCCTCGGTGGATAAAAGGAATGTAAGTAAAGAGCAAATTGGAGCCTGGATGAGTGGTCTATGGGGTTCCGTTGGGCGAGTGACTTCGATTTCACCCGAGTCGATTAATGTTTAAATTAGAACAAAGACCCTCGCCGTCAAAATATTGGAGCATTGCCTCTCCAGTTTTATCACTTATCGTTACGGTTTTACTGGGGATTGCTTTATTCCTGTTATTGGGAAAAGATCCAATAAAGGGTTTGATGGTGTTTTTTTGGGAGCCTCTTAAAAGTGGTTATGCCATTGGCGAATTGATGGTCAAGGCAATTCCTTTACTGATAATCGCAACAGGTTTAGCCGTTTGTTTTAGATCTAACGTTTGGAATATTGGAGCTGAAGGACAATTTGTCCTAGGTGCAATATTTGCATCCGGTGTTGCACTTTTAGCGGATAAAGATACTTCATCTTGGATAGTTTTGCCCATCCTATTGGCTGGTATTTTGGGTGGAATGTTATGGGCTGGTATAACTGCTTTGCTCAAAGATAGATTTAACACGAGTGAGATTCTAGTGAGTTTGATGCTTGTGTATGTAGCCATCATGCTTCTCAATTATCTGGTCTATGGACCTTGGAAGGATCCACATGGATACAACTTTCCTCAGACTAAAACATTTGAGTCGGTCACCCAAATTCCTCGGCTATTCAAGGGCTCTAGAATAAATATTGGTTTATTCATGGCGGTGTTTTGTTCGCTCGGTTTGTGGCTCTTTTTGTTTAAAACAAAAATGGGCTTCGCTCTTAGAGTCGGGGGACTAGCGCCTCATGCGGCCAGATATGCAGGATTTTCCTCCAGCAAAGCCCTTTGGTCTGCGCTCCTGGCCTCAGGTGCTGCCTCGGGGTTGGCGGGAGCGCTTGAAGTCGCGGGGCCAGTTGGTCAGTTAACCCCATTTATTCCAGTAGGATACGGATTTGCAGCAATCATTGTTGCCTTTGTAGGCCGACTTCATCCCTTAGGTATGGTGTTTTCATCCATCTTAATGAGTATGTTCTATATTGGAGGTGAATTAGCTCAGTCCAGACTTGGTTTACCCAAGTCACTAACAGGAGTATTTCAAGGACTTCTTTTGTTCACGCTATTGGCCTGTGATGTGTTGATCAGTTACAGAATTCGTTTTCAACCAAAACATAACTTAATGACATTTCTCAAAGGACAAAGGTAAAAGGCAAATGGAAACTTACGCTTTGCTAATTGCCTCTACATTAAATGCCGGTACGGTGCTTGCTATTGCGTCCTTGGGCCTTTTGATTAATGAAAAGGCCGGTATTGTCAATTTAGGGGCTGAGGGAATGATGCTTTGCGCAGCAATTGCTGGGTTTGCAACTGGCGTACACACTGGAAGTGACATATTGGGTTTTCTCGCGGGCGCAGGAACTGGTGCCTTTATGGCCTTGATATTTGGATTACTGGTCATTTACTTGAATACCAATCAATATGCAACAGGCTTGGCCCTGAGCCTATTTGGAGCAGGTTTCTCCGCTTTTGTGGGGGTCAACTATGTTCAGGCTAAATTAGAGGATAGGGCGCATTACTCAGTTCCTGGGTTGGAGGAAATTCCTTTTATTGGTCCCGCTTTTTTTCAACAACATCCGCTCGTTTATGGAGTCATTATTTTTGCCGCCGCTTTGGTGGTGTTCTTGAATAAAACACGACTTGGACTGATTTTGCGCAGTGTGGGGGAGTCTCCCGAGTCAGCGCACGCGCTAGGTTATAAAGTAAGATCCATAAGGCTTTTTGCGGTTGTAGCTGGGGGCGCCTTGTGCGGCCTGTCCGGAGCTTATATCTCCCTGATCTATACTCCTCTTTGGGTAGAGGGGATGATCGCGGGAAAGGGGTGGATTGCACTTGCTTTAACTACTTTTGCAACTTGGAAGCCAATGAGAGTATTATTAGGGGCGTATTTATTTGGTGGAGTAACGATGTTGCAATTTCACCTTCAATCCATTGGGGTAGATGTGCCGAGCCAGTTGCTCAGTATGCTGCCCTACTTGGCAACGATTGTTGTTCTTGCACTGATATCTAGGAATCCAATCTGGATAAAAGTGAATATGCCAGCATCAATTGGAAAACCTTTTTATCCTGGAAGTTGATTTTTTGTTTTTTTAAAAGGAAATGTAAATGACAAACATGTATAAGCGTAAATGGATTTTTTCAGCGTCTGTCTTAGCAGTAGCCACAGCAGCCTTGGTTGCTTGCGGAAAGAAAGAGGAGGCAGCTCCTGCTAGCGCTGCCAAAACTGAGCCATTAAAAATTGCATTTGCCTATATCGGACCAGTCGGTGATGGTGGATGGACTTTTGCGCATGACAACGGACGTAAAGCATTAGAAAAAGAGTTGGGAGATAAGATTACAACTTCTTTTGTTGAAAATGTTCCCGAATCAGCCGACGCAGAGCGTGTGATTCGCGATATGGCAACACAAGGCAACAAGCTGATATTTGGTACAACGTTTGGTTATATGGAGCCAATGCTTAAAGTATCTGCAGACTTTAAGGATGTTAAGTTTGAGCATGCTACTGGGTACAAACAAGCAGAGAACATGAGAACTTATGACAGTCGTACCTATGAGGGTGCTTACATGGCCGGTGTCATTGCAGGTAAGATGACCAAGAGCAATGTTTTAGGTGTTGTAGCTTCAGTGCCAATTCCCGAAGTTATCCGCAATATCAACAGTTTCACATTGGGAGCTCAATCCAGCAATCCCAAAATCAAGACCAAAGTTGTTTGGGTTAATGAATGGTTCAATCCACCAAAAGAAACTGAGGCAGCCACTTCACTAATTAACGGTGGAGCTGATGTATTGTTCCAAAACACTGACTCTCCTGCAGTTCTCAAAACTGCAGAGTCTAAAGGTAAGCGCGCGTTTGGTTGGGATTCAGATATGACAGCTTACGGACCAAAAGCCCATTTGGCTTCCTCCGTTATCAACTGGGGCCCATACTATATTAAAGCTACCAAGGAAGCTTTAGAAGGTAAATGGCAAGGTGGAGGACACTCTTGGTGGGGCGTGAAAGAAGGAGCAATTGATATTGTTTCTATCGCTGAAGACGTTCCAGCTGATACTAAAGCCAAGATCGATGAAGTTAAAAAAGGTTTAACAGATGGATCATTCGCAATTTGGAAAGGCCCAATTGTGGACAACACTGGAAAGCCGATTTTGAAGGCGGACGAAGTTGCTGATGACAAATTTTTGTCAGGTATCAATTTCTACGTCAAAGGTGTTGAGGGTAAAGTCCCCGGTGGCGATAAAAAATAATTAACTACCATACCAAAAGCCTGCATAGGTTTTTGGTATGGCTCTTTTAATGCCCTTGTATTCATTGAATTCAAGGGCGTTTTTAATGGGGATTGAGAATTTAGATCTTTATAGTGTTGTGTGAATATTTTTATAAATCCAATTAAATCTCAAACTCTTAAGAAGCAACCTTGTATACCCAATTAAATCAGCGTTAAACTGTAACAATCCTAATTTTTTAGCCTACTGAGTTATGTTCAAAGCCAACGCCGTTTCAGAAAATCAATTGCCTGAATTAC
>Ga0208618_1000114_pt1 | contig 36392 bp, 28 predicted proteins | sample CryBogCBE18Jul08_FD_184585 | JGI IMG/M metagenome (GOLD analysis project Ga0208618, IMG submission 184585) | Freshwater microbial communities from Crystal Bog, Wisconsin, USA - CBE18Jul08 (SPAdes) | ecosystem: Environmental > Aquatic > Freshwater > Lake | place: Crystal Bog, Wisconsin, USA...
AAAGCGCTTAGTTTTGCGGAGTCATTAGCCAGCGATGTAAACTATGGCGTGGAAGCTAAACGTGCCGCTGAAGAAATTAGGGCTAATAAACTATGGCCTGCGACTTTGATTTCTGAAGCGAATACACGTGATTTACATAACATGGTTGATGGTAACTTTAAATCAAGTTGGACTGCTCCTACAGCATCAAAACCATCTTTAACTATTGATTTAAAAGCTAAACGTATCATTCGACAAATTGTACTCGATGAAAGACGTGATAATCGAAATTATCCTCAATCACTCGAAGTCTACATTACAGATGATCTTGATCAGTTAGGCACTCCAGTCGTTGTGGTAAAAGGAACTATTGACGCTACGATCGTTAATTTACCTAAACCGTATTACTCAAGGTATATCATCTTAAAGGGTACTTCGAAAAATAAAGATGCTAACTGGTCAATTACTGAACTACACGTCGACTAATATACACGGTTCAGTTGTTAGGGCTGTTTCGTAAGCCATGCTTCGAAATCTAAGTCAGATTTTATGATATACTTCTGCTCGGAATCGAGCAGAAGTAATGAGGTAAAGGCAGGCTCTATAAAGCGTCTGCAGTGTAGAATCACACGCGTTTTCTGTCCTGGTGAGCGTACCAGACGTCCTAGTGCTTGATTGATCTTCTGCATCCCTGGTATTCGGTAAACACGCTGGAATGCTTCATCTTTACTTAAATTACTTAGAAGTCCTAGTTGTGCGCGTTTAACGCTGTTTACTTCGGGAAGTGCAGGGCTTACTACCATAGCGTAGTCAATAACTCCACCAAGTGAGTCTATACTTTCCGCGAAACTTGATCCAAGTATAAGAAAGATGGCATCCGTTGTATTAATTGCTGAATCTAGCCACGTATGTTGCTCACTCAGCGTAGTCCGTTTAGACTGTAACGAGACCATGGCGTTAGGCTGGATAAGCCTTAACTCATCCATTACTTCTTCTGCATACTGGTAGCTTGGGAAGAAAACAAGGATGGGTCTATACGGTTTTTTTTCCCGAATAAGTCTCGTGATTGTCAATGCAGTCTGCTCGTAGAACGATTTACGTTCGCTAAAGCGTGTGTCTACTCGGGTATCAATAGCGATATCATACGTATTCTTTCTCCAAGGTGTGTGTGCTTCTAGGGCACTTAATTGTATTCCGCATTCGCTACTAAAGATATCAACAGGCGTGGGAGTTGCAGTTGCAAGTATTACGGATCCAAACGTACTTAATTTTGATCCTATCACAGCAGAGGGGTCTAGGCATGTGATTAAGAGTTCTTGTGGTTTATTGACCCACCATAGGAGCGGCAACTGGGTTGTTTTAAGTTGTTCAGCAACTCTAAGTGTATTCCAAATGGTTTCTGCTTCTCGGGCCTTTAAGGATGTATAATCTAAGCCATGAGATTCCGTTATTGTAGTGAGTTGATATAAGAGCTCTGTAATTTCTTCAATTACTCGAGTATCTAACTCATCGCAGGAATTTAACTGAGTTAAATAAAAAGCCCAACCATCCCATGCATTTATCAAAGGTAGGGGCGCATGAATGCTATCTAAACCTTGTCGTATAGAAAGAGCAGTTTCTGCTTTGAGCTCATGAGAATAGACCTGGGCGACACGACTAGAAAGATTATGAGCTTCATCAATGATGAGTAATGTTTTTTCTGGTGCATAGCCTATTTGGTCACCAAAAAGACTATCGCTCGTAGGAGAAAATACGTAGTTATAGTCACCAATCCAAACATCCTGAAAAGCGAGCGCAGTTCGTGTGATCTCATAGGGGCATACTTTAGCTAGTGCTCCTGCTTGTCTTAGTGTTTCTAAATCGTTCGCTTGATTTCTAAAGAGATAAAACCGTGATAAACCACTTTTATCCCATTTTTCTGGATTTTGAGAAAGATAACTACAGGACTCTTTTACGCAGTAGAACGTGTCATTGATGCAATGTTCAAATTTGTTGCGCACATGCCAGGTTGCTAGGGATGTAAACGTATCAGGCTTTGCATCTGTACTCGTCATCCGCTTAAGTGTTTCTACAACTTGAAGCTGTCCTGTGGATTTACTGGTGAGATAGATAACTCTTTCACAGTGTCCTGCTTTTAATTGAATGAGTGCATATTCAAGAAGTATACCTGTTTTGCCAAAACCGGTAGGAGCTTTCAGTACAAGTGCTCTATTTTCTCTACTAATTTTTTCACTAATTTCTTGAAGCGTGGTTTCTTGTCCTTGTCTAAAGGACGAAAATGCTGAGTTAAAGTGAAGTGTCTTTCTTCTTTCTCTATTCTCTAGTTGTAAGGAGCAAAATTCTGCAATTTTACTCAGTTGAGCTTTAAAAACTGCGTAATCTTCCGGAAGTAATCGAAGCGATTGGGTAATACCCGTAGCTATCTCAACAAATACGAGTTCTGCGATAATTGGAACTTTGGTATCTAGTTTTTCTGAATTGTGATAAAGCGATGCGTAAGCCGCAAGCTGAGCTAGGTAACTAGGGTAGTTGCTACGTAATTGACTTTCATCTTGAGGTAAAGGATCCGTGATCGTTTTTATCTCCCTTAATAGTATACTCGAATTTGTTTTCAGTAACTGATCTATTCTGCCGCTTAATGTAATGATCCAATTTTTTTCTACGATACTGGCTTCGATCGGAATCTCAAATTCAGCACTAGGATTAACTGTTTCGTATTCTTTTCTTAATCGATTGTGCCACTGAGTTCCCAATTGAGCTCTCCATAGTGAACTCCTTACTGATCCTTGTTCACGAGGACCTACAGTGAAATCGGCTAAATCACGTATGGCTAATGCTACTCTTTTTTTATCGAGATCAAACTGCATGAGTTAATCGAGTAGAATATCCGTATGTTCACGTAGGTATTGCTCTAGTCTACGGGTGTATCCTGCTACTTCAGCAGCACTAGCGGTTTGATCTACGAGCGGACGATGAATGATACGTAGGACATTTTCCTGATCTAAAGCAGGTAGTGAAGGGATCCATTCTTGTTTCACAGGATAGCCTTCATCTCTAGCAAAACTGTACAGACATTTTAAAATGATGATTTCGGGTCGTGATGTTCCTTCGAAAGATGCTAGTGCTGTTCTTAGTAGTTGTGCAACGGTGGCTCGACTTTCGGGTGCCACCGGGTTTCTCGCGATAACATTAGCAAAAGTACATGCGGCTTGGAGGGCTTTATAGCTTTTACCAATAGCAGCATGGCGTGCGATTAATTGAACTTCTTTAATGAACCAGGTTCTGCCTTGATTAGAACTATCGAGTGAGAGGGAGGCTTCATCGAAAAGATCTAAGAGTACTTTTCCTTTAGTTGTTTTAGATGAAAGTCGTTGCATCACATGCAGGGAGCCATGTTCAGCAGAGAATAGGTTAAATGCTTGCCACCCATCCGCTGTCGTTGGGCGTTTAACTAATACGAATGCCTCAGTTTGAAGCGTCGTTGAACCCATAGGAGATATGCTTAGTTAGAGTTTACGAGGATAAAGATTTATCCCAACTTGGAACGAAAGCTCCAGCGGATAGAAGCATCTTCATGCCGTCACCAACACTCATATCTAGTTCGATAATGTCTTTTGCAGGCACCATAATCATATAGCCTCCAGTTGGATTTGGTGTAGTCGGAACGTAAACAGTCCATAGTTCTTCACCAGCACGGTATTGAGCTTCGCCTTGTGCCTTGTTTGTTAAAAAGGCGATAGTCCATGTTCCTTTTCTAGGAAATTCAATTAAAACAACTTTATTGTAGAGATTACGATTTTGTTTACCAAACGTATCAACCACCTGTTTAACCGTGTTATAGACAGCGCCTACTCCGGGTATGCCCTGAATAAATCGCTCAGCTGTACTTAAGACAATTTTTGCGAAAAAAGCACGTGAGACCAAGCCAACGCAAGTAACTGTGATAATTACTAAAAACGTAGCCAAGATATCCCAAATCAACTCTAAGTTGGGGTTGTTACGTACTGCATCGGGTAGATAAAAAAAGAATACGGGTCTAAAGGTTCCACCAACCGCATCAATAATCCGACTAAAGGCCCATACAGTTACGACAAGCGGTGCAACAAGGATAATACCGGCAAAAAAGCCGTTTCTAATTTTTACGAAAGCTGATGAATCCTTGGACATAAAGCGCTGGAGTATGGTGTTTAATGACGGTACTTTGTCTTAAGCTTACTTGCTAGACTATTTGCGCATCAGTTTAAATTTAGGGACAGCTTTGTGTTTACGAAGTAGGGATAGAGCTTTTGCTTCCGCTCTACGCATGGCGCGTTTTAAAACGGGCTTTAGATCATCATAGCCTGCTAGATGTAGCCATCCGTGAACAACATAGAGGGTTAATTCTTCACTAAAGTCTTTTTTGTGCTCTTTCGCATAAAGGTATGCTGCATCTGGTGATACGCAGATATCCCCAGCATGTTTTAAGTGTTTATCACCTGGGAATGTGATAACATCTGTTTCTGTGGGATCGTCTAGAAATTGTTCATGGAGCCGAGCTAGTGCTAGGGCGGGTAAGAAAGCTATACTCAGTTCATCTGAATTATTCAGGACACTGTCTTTTGTAGCCCATTTTGAATGGTTCTCATCCAATAAATGAATAACTCGTTCAATTTGATCTTCTCTAAATATGAGCTGTGTATGCAATGAACGAATTGCAACAGGGCGTGTTGAGGAAACTGGTTTTGCCTTTGCCATACCTTACGAACTTGATTCAGCCGATAGGGTTTGTGCAGTCTTTGAGGTGTCGCTTGGTTTATCGTTATAAGCGATACGTGAGTGCATCACATTGAGTAGTGTGAAGGTGAAGCTATTCTTAATTTTTGCAATATCTTCAAGAGTGATTGCTACTTCGTTTAGCTGACCTTCAGCAATCCTCTCGTTTACTATGCTTTCAATGAGTTCACTTAACTCTTCTGGAGTTGCTGAACGTAGTGAACGAGAAGCAGCCTCAGTAGCATCTGCTAGAAATATAACAGCACATTCTTTAAATTGAGGTTTTGGTCCATCGTACCTAAAGAGTGATTCATCTACGCGAGTTTTGTGTTCAGTGGTTTTGTTATCACTGAGGTTAAGGGTAGTTTCGGAGCGTGCTTTTTTAGCAAGTGCTTTTTCGTAAAAGTAGCGAACATGCGTCATTCCGTGGTGCTGTTGAATGACATCTACAATAGCGCGTGGTAATTTGTATTTATGTGCTAACTCAACTCCTTCTTTAACGTGTTCGCGAATAATCTGAGCTGAAACAGCTGGTTCAAGATTATCGTGCGGATTTGCTCTGTTTCGTTGGTTTTCGGTAAAATAACCTGCTTTAGTTATTTTTCCGATATCATGAAAGAGGGCGCATACACGAGCGAGTAGAGGATTTGCTCCTATCGCATTACATGCATTCTCAGAAAGTTGAGCCACCATAAGTGAATGATGGTACGTACCTGGAGCTTCCAGCTGCATTTTGCGTAACAGTGGATGATTGTAGTCGGTTAATTCGAGAAGAGTAATATCTGTTGTTCTTTTAAATAACGATTCAAGAATGGGTAAAAAGCCAACAACAGCTATACCTGTTAGAAGTCCAGAGAGTAGGCCAGCTGTCATTTCACGAGCGATTACGCCTATTGGCGTCTGCTGAGCTAGACCAATCAGAGCTGCGAATGCTGCAATCGTAAGGCCACCTGCTATGCCGGCATTAACGACTCGGCCACGTCTGCGGGCATCACGGCAAACATAAATAGCTGCCATGGAAGCTAGAAAAGTGAGTACTAATAGATCTAATCGGTTCCCATAAATGACCCCGGTAAAAATGGAAATTAATAGAGCCATGAAAATGGCCGAACCCGTATCGATTAAAATAGCAACAATCAGTGGGGCAAGTGCCGTAGGAGCTGTGTAAGGAAGTGTAGCTGCCCAGGATCCATCACGCGTGAAGAATTCGGCGCTTCCTAAGGAATAAATTATTCTAACGAGCGCTAGATTTATAATAACAACCAAAGCGAGTAGTCCTAAACGAACATTGCTTCTTAAGGTTTCTGCGTCCTCAAGACGTATGTAAATAATCGAAGCAATAACCATAGCGAGCACGAGTAAGATATGACCAAAAAGCAGTAGTCCTGCTATTTGCTCTGCATCTCCGTGAGTTCTTTGATATTCTTGCTCAGCACGAAACATTTCGTACTGTTCTGGAGTTACGCGTTCACCTGCTTCAATGATCACTTGTCCACGAGTGACTTGTACACTTACTGGCTTTAATTCTTTGAGTGCTGCTTGTTTTTGTTCTTCACTCGCTTTGCGATCGTAAACGAGATTGCTGGTGATCCCGTTTTTGAAAAATCTAAATAAGGCTTGGGAAGCGTTTCGGGAGACTCCTTCGTGCGATAGACTTACACGCAAGAATGTGAGCGCATCTTCCATGGATTCTACAGGGTGTGAAGTTACACGACCATTAGGATGTGCAATTTGGTAGATGGTCGTATTTGCTGAATTTGTCGCATTCAGGGATGAATCGTGAACACCTTCGGCGTAGATTTCTTTTAACGCTTCAACACCATTTTGAAATAGTTCTTGGCGTGTCTGAGCATCTCCTGAGCTAAGTATTGTAGCTAAGTCTTCTCCACTGACTCGGTACTGGGTTGTTGTATTAAGTTGGTTCGCGAGATTATCTAATTGAGTTTGGTAAGCACCGCTTAAAATGGATTCTTTAGCATGGGTTTCCTCAAACGTGTTTAACTGTTTAAGGATAGTTTCTTCACTTTGAATGAAACGTGTAAGAGGTGTCGTATCTAAGTGAAATACGGGAGGTACGCGCTCAAGCAGTTGAGCACGTGCGCTAGCAGTTTTTTCCTCACTCACGTAATTAAATGATGAGCCTGCAACGACACGAACAGTTGCTAACTCGTTTGGTGCTACCGGTAGGTTAATGGTCGTCATTCCTACCGAGCTAATCAAAACAATGGCAGCAACGGTTAGAATAAATATAATAGCGGCTACGAGCTGATTTTTTTCTAAGAAATCACGGAATGTAGAGCTGGCCGTAGAATTTTTATCTGCTCTACGAGCACCTAACCCGCCAACAAGTAGTTTAAGCTGATTTTTAACACTCATTGTTGTGGTGTAGTTAGTTTTTTAACTACTTCACTCAGACGAACCCAAGTAGCTTCTAAGGATTGCGGTAAAATGCGTGTTTGTCCTAAGACCGGCATGAAATTATTATCTCCATTCCAACGTGGAACGATATGCGCGTGGAGGTGTTCAATACTTCCCCCAGATGCCTTGCCCAGATTAAAGCCAATATTAAAAGCGTCTGGCTTCATTGCCTGAGTCAGAACTTGCTTACCGAATACAATGGCTTCCATTAAATCAGCCCGTTCTTCCTTGTTCAGTTGTTCAATATCAACCACCTCTCTAAAAGGAACGCACAGGAGATGACCTGGGTTATAGGGGTACCGGTTAAGTATGATATAGCTTAAGCTGCTACGGTATATGATTAAAGCGGCCTTATCGTCTGCCAGTTGTGGCAGCTCGGTAAAAGGACGTTTCATCTCGGATGGATACCGAGGCGCTTCAATATAGTCCATACGCCAATGAGCGTGGAGCTGCTGCATAGTTAATAGAGGTTTAATCAAAGCTCTTTTTTAGGGGTAAGTCAAAGCAACATGGTATGAGTAAAGGCTTGAGAGGAAGACCTACTTTTGACATGTAAAGGGTAGTGCAAACTCCAAATTCTTATATACCACGTCGGGTTGTTATCACTGGCATTGGCGCAGTAACGCCTGTTGGCAATACAGCGCCTCTCACGTGGGAGGCTATGATAGCTGGTAAGTCTGGTGTATCTAAGATAACTCGTTTCGATTCAACAGGTTGCACAGCTCAAATAGCCGCTGAGGTTAATGGTTTTGATCCTGCTGCAGCATTAGCTAGCCCCCTATATCCTCGTGGTAAGAATGGGGAACCTGTTACAGCACCTTTAAACCTGAAGGATGTTAAGAAGTTAGGCCGATTTACACATTTAGGCATGGGAGCTGGGGTAGAGGCTTATATCGATTCCGGGCTCGATTCTGCGCGTGAACTTATACCATCTGAGCGAATTGGCGTGGGTATGGGAGTTGGCTTAGGCGGTTTACCAGAAATCGTCGCAACCCATGAAACATGGAAAACAGGTGGTTTTCGCAAAGTTTCTCCTTTTTTTATTCTTCAAGCTGCGCCTAACATTTTAGCTGGGCAGCTTGCTTTATTACTCAATTTTCGAGGCCCAAACATGAGTGTAGCATCAGCCTGTGCTACGAGTGGACATGCTATTGGTGAGGGTTTTCGTGCAGTCCAGCGTGGTGACGCTGATGTGATGGTAGTTGGCGGTTCAGAGTCAGTGGTAACTCCTATCGCTATCGGTTCTTTTGCTCAGATGCGTGCTCTGTCGACAAGAAATGATACTCCTGAGAAAGCGTCTCGTCCTTTTGATAAAGATAGAGACGGATTTGTTTTAGGTGAGGGCTCACTTGCTTTCGTAATTGAGGAACGTGAATTTGCACTGAAGCGCGGTGCTAGAATTTATGCTGAACTGCTTGGTTATGGTGCAACAGCAGATGCACATCATTTATCCATGCTAGCACCTGAAGCAGAAGGCTCACGTAGAGCCATGGCTTTAGCACTTAAGGAGTCTAATGTAACTGCTGATCAAGTTGGTTATGTTTCTGCACATGCTACTTCAACTCCAGGTGGAGATACGGAAGAAGCGGCAGCAATCGCAGCTATTTTTAAAGGTAATAAAAACTTACATGTCAGTGCTTCCAAGTCTATGACTGGTCATTTACTTGGAGCTGCTGGGGCTATGGGTGCGTTCGCAGCAACACTAGCTATAGCAAAATCAACGATACCTCCTACGATAAACTTGGACAATTTAGATCCAGCGTGTGAAGCGACAGGATTGAATTTTACTGCTAACAAAGCTGTTAAAAAAGAAGTTCAATATTCTCTCGTTAACAGCTTTGGCTTCGGTGGAACTAATGCGTCACTCGTTATTGGCCGGGCTTAACAGGTCGAACAATCACTTGAAACGCTTTGTCAGGTGAAAGATAGCGTTTTGCTAGGGCGTCAATTTCAGCTTTAGTTGCTGATTCAATATCTTTGATTCTAGAGCGACTCCATTCCAAGCGTTCAGGTTCTTCTTGGCAGTTGGCTAGTACTGACATAAGCCAATAGGGATTCGTTCTTACTGACTGTTTAATCGAAGTTAGAATAGGTTGTTTTGCTCGTTTTAATTCATCCTCGGTAATTCCGTGTGTACATAAGTCATAGCTGATCGAGCGTATGGTCTCAGCAATCAAAGCTGCTTGATCTGGTGCAACAATACATTCAGCGGTGAAGACACCAAAATGAGTGAAGGTATCGCTAGGCTGACTAAAGGCCTCTGGACTATAAGCACCTCCTAGCTGTTCACGGATTTTAATACGTAAACGATCCATCATGATTTCTGCTAGAAGATTTAAACGCCGAGTACGATATACATTTTTGTAGTCATCGGTTGGCCAAGTAAGCTGTACTACAGCCTTAGGGATTTCACTTTCTATAGTTAAATTATCTGAAAATGCTTCAGTTGGGATTTTAACAAGTCTGCTAGCTGTATAGTCAGGTTTTGTTTCACGTTTTTGTAATGCTCCAAGAGTTTGCGCAACAGCTTGAATCACGGATTCTTCGTCAATATCGCCAACGACAGCTATTTCTATAGGGCCATGACTAAACTCTGGAGTTAACCAAGCTTTCACTTCATTCAAATTACGTTGTAGTGTAATCTCCTTTTCAGGTAAGCCAAATCGTGGGTCATTGCCTGCAATTTTACGTGGTATAATCGTCTCAAGTGGACCCTCTGGATTGTGGTTAATTGAATTATAAAGTTCATCTATGTGTTTTTGTGCAACGCGAGCAGCTTCGGGTCTGTAACCTGGATCTGTGATGTAGGCTGCAAGAAGTTGGAATTCGAGCAGTAAGTCATCCTTATTGGTCACGCCACTAAAGCTGAACGCATCTGAATTAACTCTAAAGGAAGCTCCAACATTTTTCCCAGCGAGTATACGCTCTAAGTCATCTTGGCTATGCTTTCCTAGTCCTCCAAGGGAGAATGTTAGGTTAGAATATAAACCAAGTCCTGGCTTTGATTTCGGTTCAGTGAGTTTGCCTGCACCAATTCGCACAGATACTCTGATACGATTTGCTTCAAAGGGTGTTTTTTTGAAATTTAATTTAACGCCGTTTGAAAACTCAATTAATGAAAGATCTAAATCTTTAACTTTTCTATTTTGAACCACTTCACCAGAATTTCCAAACTTTGTGTAAGCAAATGAAGCTGTTTTAATACCGTCAGGTGCAATGAGTTTTACTTTACTAGAATTCAGATATGTCTGCTCAATTTCTTTATTCGGATCTCCATGAATAGTTGTATTTCCAGATACTACTATAGAGCGACCAAGAGCATTAAATGCAGTACGAAGTGCCTGCAAACAAGCGTCAGGTGTAATGGATTTTAATATAGGCTGATAAAGAGCTAAGTCTTGCTCGGGGCTTGTGTATACTTGTTTTGATGCAAGAGAGTCTACTAAGGAATCTGCTAGATCGCTTGAATGGCGGGTTGAGCTACTCGCTACCGCTTGATTTAGATCGTTTTGAATTGTTGCCACAATCTCAGCTAATTCGCTCTGACTGAATCCATAATTAAGTGCACGGCGAAGTTCTTGCTCTGCTACTTCGAGTGAATTTTGCCAGCGTTTTGGATCTGAGGTAAGTAGGATGCTAGCTGATTTGAAAAATTGGTAATTTTCTTCAACACCCACTTCCGCTTCGTTGAAAGGTGCGTTCTCTTTTTTCGCTAGTATTGCTAGTCGGCGATTAAGAATCGCACAGGCTATATCACGAATTAATTTATCGTTTCTTTGTTTAGCATTATCTGGCGTATAAATATAAGGCGTAATAACATTTATACTTATGTGGGTAGAAGAAGCATCAGGTTGTGGGTCAAACTTCGTTTTTAGACCGGTGAAATTTTCAATAGTACCAAGGTTTGGCTCTGGCTGTGCTTTGCCGTGTGCGTTAACGGTTGAAAAAGTAGATTTAATAATCGGTTCAATTGCTTCTTTGGTAGTATCACCAGCAACAATTACAATGATACGCTCTGGTCTATACCAGGTTTGGTAAAGATCGATGAATTGATCTCGTGTCGCGTGTTCTATTACGGAGCTTTCACCGATTGGTAGTCGTTTAGGAAGCAGTGACTGTGGTAGTATAAATTCAAAGGTGTTTACAAATTGACGGTATGATGCTGAATCACGCGCTCTTTTTTCACTAAGAATGATAGGTTTTTCTTTGGTTATCATCTCAGGCGTTAGAAGCAATTTATCAGCCATGTCGGAGAATACCTCTAAGCCTTCTTTTATCGTAGTGGGCTTTGTGTCTGGTAATTCAATTTTGTATACCGTTCTATCAAAAGTCGTGTAAGCATTTGTATCTCCACCAAAACTCATTCCTAGTCTTTGGAAGTATTCGACAAGGGTTCCGGGTGCATGATGAAGACTTCCGTTAAATGCCATGTGCTCTAAGTAGTGGGCTAGACCCCGCTGATCGTTCTTTTCCATGAGGGAACCGCTCAACACAAGCATACGTAGTGAAATGCGATCATGGGGCTCGTGATTAGGTTCTATAACGTATCTTACACCGTTTTCTAATTGACCAAATATTACCTGGGGATCTGCTTTTAAATCACTTGTGTCCTGCGGGAAGCTTGCTGCTAAGGCACACGTAGTAAAACAGAGCGCTAAAATTGTTAGATAGGTGAAACGAGTTATAAAACGCATGCGAATTAGACTAATAAGAGGTTAATTAGTTGCTCAGATATACCATAAATCCTGATAAAATCTTTAATTATTTGCGATAACAATTGATTGCTCCCTAAGGCAGTGTTTTGGCAAACTAAGTAATACAGATGATTTGGCTCTATAGATTATTATATCCCTTAGGATTTATACTTCTTTTACCTTCGTATCTTATGAGAATGCGTAGAAGAGGTGGCTATGGTCATCATTTTAGTCACCGATTTGGTTTGCATTCTAATTCTATCAATTGGCCTATTGGAAAATCACGTATTTGGTTACAGGCTGTTAGTGTTGGAGAAGTTCTGGCGGTTGCTCCTCTACTTGAAGTTCTTAGTAAACAGGGGGTAAGTGTTTACTTAACGACAACTACTAGCACCGGTTTTAAACTAGCGAACGATAAATATAAGCATTTGTGTGTTGGTATAGGTTATTTTCCAATCGATTTTATTTTATTTTCACAGGTAGCTTGGAATCGAATTAATCCAGATCTTTCAATTCTTACAGAAGGTGAGCGCTGGCCAGAACATTTAGCTCAGGCTAAAAAGCGAGAAGTTCCAGTGATTAATATTAACGCACGTTTATCGGATAAAAGCTTTTCAAGACTTAGTTCTTTAAAAAAGTTTCTACCTTCGGTTGTGGGTTTAATGTTAAATGATTTAACTTATATACTCCCTGTTTCAAAGCGTGATGAGGAACATTTCAAGTCACTGGGGGTTGATCAGAAAAGATTAATTACCACAGGCAATATAAAACTAGATGTATCTATTAATTCTGAAACTTCTGAAGCTAAAGAGGTTTTAAGAAAAGAATTAGGATTGAATTCAGGTGTTATTCTCCTTGGGTCTTCTACATGGCCTGGGGAAGAGGAGCTTTTGATTGAAGCCCTTAAGTACTTGAGAGCTCATGGTATAGCTTGTTCTTTGCTGTTAGTTCCTAGGCATGCTGAGCGTCGGGATGAAATTAAGAAGCTTATTCAAAAAAGCGGCTTACGTTATCACATTCGAACATCTGGTTTAGCTATAGCACCCGTTGATGTGGCTCTAGCAGATACAACAGGTGAATTAAGGAGGTTAACTCAGTTAGCAGAAATTGTTTTTATTGGTAAAAGTACGTCGCCTCATACAGAGGGACAAACACCCGTAGAAGCTGCTGCTTTAGCTAAACCTATTATTGTCGGACCTGGTATGGCTAATTTTAAGACGATTGTTTCTGAGTTAGTTCAATTAAATGCAGTTGTTCAGTTGAAAACTTCAGATCAACTTTCAATCACGCTTCTTTCACTCTTGAAAGACGAAGGTAAGCAACGCGCTCTAGCTTCCAATGCTTATAGCTGGTACAGTCAAAACGGTGGAGCAGTAGAGAGAACTACTAAGGTGATCTTAAAAAAATTGAAAGATCGGTCTCAAGTGAGTTGAGCTTTGGGGTTATCTAAGATTTCAGGGCTATGATCACTCGTTGTTTCATCTGTACTATTCTCATCAGTGAGTGGATATAATTTCAAAAAGTCGTTATATTCAATTAACTCAAAGTTTCCTTCGTAGGTTTCAACAATAGCCGTAAGTGATTCAACCCAATCACCAGAATTTAAATAGTGAACACCATTAATATGTTTATCTGCAGGGGTATGGATATGGCCGCACATTATACCATCGCATTTTCGTTCACGTGCTAGATCAGCTATATGCGTTTCAAAGTTTGAGATGTGACTTACCGCTTCTTTAACGCGTGCTTTAATAGCTTTACTTAATGACCAGTATTCTTTTCCTCTCCATGCTCTCCACATGTTATATGCGCGGTTAATCTTTAAAAGTAGATTGTAACCCCAATCTCCTAAGTGAGAAATAAATACAAAGTTTTTAGTTACGGAATCAAATATATCACCATGAAGTACGAGATACTTCTTGTCGCCTGATTCATGAATATAGTCTTCGACAATTTGAAGATTTTCAAAATCAAGAGGAAGAAATTTAGCTAAGATGTCATCGTGATTTCCACGTAAGTAAATTACGTGAGTATCTCGTTTCTCAAGCATTTTGAGAACAATACGAATAAAGCGGGTGTGAGCTTTAGTCCACTGTCCACCACGCTTTAATTGCCATCCATCAATAATATCGCCATTTAGAATAAGTTTTTCGCATCTAACGTGACGAAGGAAGTGGTTAACTTCAGCTGCCTTACTTTCAGCCGCTCCAAGATGTATATCTGATAGAATTACAGTTTTAACACGTAATTTAGCCATGGTATTCTTTCATTAAAGCATGAGTGAAAACGACTCGTCTTGAGTCTTATTACGTGATGCTTTTAGTTTTTCTTTTTTATCTAAATGCTTTGAAGAACAAGCTATACGAAGACTGCGGCTTACTACTTCAACTTTTATCGTAGCACCACTTTGGTGACTTTCTCCATCTGTGTGTATAATACCTGAATCTTTTCGAGTAATAGTAAAATGACGACCTTCTAGTCTTTTAACAAAGATGCTTTTATCAATTGTTCCTAAAAATAGTTTAGATGCTAAGGACAGTGCTCCTGTGATACCTATAGGTTTGATCGCTACAAGATCAAGAAGTCCATCATCGACTTCTGCTTTAGGTGCAATGATTGCACCGTTTCCGTATTGATTCGAATTTGCTATACTAATTAAGAGTATATCTAAGGGGTAGGTGTAACCATCGGATTCAACTATGCAATGCTCTGTTTTACGACCCAGGAAAGCTTGTATTGCAGCTTTAGTATATGAGGGAAGGCCACGCTTTGGTAGTAGATTAAATCGCTGACTCACATCTGCATCTAACCCTAATCCCATAACGTTAAAAAAAGGAAGCCCATTAACATTACCTGTATCAATGGTTTTGATATAAGAGCTTTTTGATGTAGCAATTTTCAATGCTTCAATTGGATTGCTAGGTAATTTTAGAAAACGAGCTAGTCCATTGCCAGAGCCACAAGGAATAAGACCAAGAGCAGCTTTTTGGTGTAGCAGTGCTTGTGCAACTTCATTCATTGTGCCATCTCCACCTACAGCAACAATACGTTCAAAGCCTTCTTTTAAGGCATCTTTAGCAAGCTTGGTTGCATGGCCCGGTCCTTCTGTTAGAACAATGGTTGAATTTAATTTATTCTCTTTGCAAAAGGTCTCTATGACTGGATGCAAACGTGCAGCACTTCTGCGTCCAGATTTGGGGTTAATAATAAAGTAAATTTTCATTATTTTGAGGTGCTATAGCTTAATTTTTAATCAAATGATCGATGATTGTATAAGCAGCTTTAGGTTGAGATAGTTCACATATAGAACTATGCCACTGCTTCCAGAGAGTACCTGAATCTTTGAACGCAGCTTTCAAAGACTTGATAACTTCTTCAGGTGTTTGTGATAACGATCCAATATTTCTTCTGCGGAGTAATTCGTAGTTACCTTCTTCTTGCCCTGGTACAATTTGATTAACGATCATAGGGCAACAAGCAGCTATTGCTTCTTGAGTGGTCGCACCACCTGCTTTACTTACAACGACATGGTGCGTCATGAGCAACTTGGGTATTTCATTTGTCCAGCCAAGAATTGTAGCTGGTCTAGAACGTCCCTGTGCCTTTGCTATGAGTTTATTTTTTAAGTTTTCGTCTCTACCTACGGCACATGTAATTTCCCATTCACTTTGGTCAAGTAGTGCACTTGCCGTTTCCTCAGCAAATCGGGTACCGGAATTGATAATGTATAGTACTCTAGGAGATTGATTGTTATCTAGGCTAGGGCGTATGATAGTTTTAATATTATGGGCAAAGTAAGGATTAACCGGAAACCCTGTCGTGTGGATCTTAGTTGCATCTACACCTTTAGAAATCATGAATGCTCGTGAATCCTCATTAGGTACAAACCATCCCTGAGCACCTGCTTTCCACCAAAGTGAATTTATACTAATGGAATCAGTAACAATACTGTAATGTGGTACAGAAATTTTATTATATTGTCTTAATTTTTCTATTAAAAATGAGTAAACAGGGTATGTGCTGCATATCACATCTGGATTTTCCTCATTAATAATCTTAAGTAATGTATTTCTTTCGGTCTTTAGTGAGGAAATCACCTTTGGTATTATTGATGAGTGATCCATCCAGCCATAAATGGTACTCCATAAATAAGGAAATTTGTTGATTGTTTGTATATATAACTTGCGACTGACTTGATTTATCTTCGGTGAAACAATACTAAACAAATCAATAACTTTGCATGCGTCTGGATTTTTTTCTTTATACGCATTAGCCAGTGCGTATGCAGCAGCATTGTGTCCTTCGCCATATCCAGCTGTTAAGATTAGGATTTTTAGCGGTTTATTTATAGTTATATCGGACTGTGGTGCGTAGGTCATCAGCTTCGGGGTAGTGTGCTATTAAACTTATTTACAATATCGGATAATTGCTTTTCAAAATGTTGAATTACAATTTCCCATGACTGACCCTTAATTGATTTATGGGCCTCATCTCCAAGGCGTTTTCGTAATGCCACGTCGCTTATTAGAGTAGTTGAAGCTCTAATGAATTCTTCATCATTACCTAGAGCGACAGCTAGACCATTGGTACTGTTTACTACAAATTTACGTGTAGCTGCATAGTCAAAAGAAAGTGTAGCTAGACCACTTGCCATCGCTTCAGTAAGTACGTTACCGAATGTTTCTGATAAGCTAGCATGAATATAGATATCGGCTGATGCGTAATGCTGAGCTAGATTTTCGCGTGAAACAAAGCCTGTGAAGATCGCATGAGGAAATTCTTTTTCAAGACGCGATTTGAGTGGTCCATCTCCAACCATGACAAAGCGGGCATTAGGTGCAATTGCTTGCATGCGTTTATAAGCTTTAAATAAAAGCGTATAATTTTTTTCAGGTGCCATTCGTCCTACGTGTAAAACTACAGGATCATCTGGCTTAGCGCCCCAATTAGCTCTTAATTCTTCAGATCTTCTTTGAACACCAAATTGTGTTGAGTCTACACCACGCGATAATATTGCTAAATTTTTAAACCCTTCTGCGTTTAATTCTTCAATGAGCTCTTCCGTAGGTGTGAATGTCGCTAAAGTTCTGTTATGTACATGCCGTAACCACCAAATAGCTACATTTTTAAAAGCGCCTATACCGTAATGTTTCGTATAGGTATGAAAGTTCGTATGAAAGCTAGAGGTTACTGGGATTTTTAACTTTTTTGCTACACTGATTGCAGACGCTCCAAGTGGACCTTCAGTTGCGACATGGACTAAATCAGGTCTATCGTTAGACCAATATTTTTTTAATTTACCATGTGCTGGAAGACCTAGACGTAATTCAGGATATTTTGGTATAGGAAGGCCAGGTAATGAAATTTCTTTAATCTCAGAATTTTTCTCACGTTGAGCTAAATCACTTCGGGTTGGTCTATAAACGGTAACGTTGTGACGTCTAGAAAGTTCTCTAGTAATGACTCCAAAAGTCATTGCTACACCGTTAATTTCAGGCGGGAAAGTTTCAGTTACAAAGGCAATTTTCACATGTGTATGTTAACGGGTGTATACCACATTAACTTATTCACATGGCTATTGCGTGACGCTTATGTGACAATAAGGCTACAATCAGAGTGATTATAACGGTAACTTGATTGTAACAAATCGTGAAATCTCACTTAGTTATTAACTAGTATGTACGGCTAGGCATTCATAAAGAACGCGCGAACCAGCGAAGCTTTTGCTGGACGTAACTATGATTGAAAAACCGGGAATACTAAAGGTGTGTCCTGCTGCTAGATTTGTGCTAAGTTTAGGATCTTTTTCGAGTGTTTTGGTCCACTCGGTGTCTGGGCCTAATACATATGTGGAATTAGGAGTGCTTAGTACGCTAAACGAACTAACCTTAGATCCGTCTGCTGGGGCAGATATTATGTGCTGAGCTTGATTAACATCATGCGTAGCTTGGGCTGTTTTGACTTCAAGTCTGATCATCCGAGCGACAGATTCAGGTCCTACATCTCCTAAGCCGGAACTTACCCAGTCAAGTAGCTGGTTTCTAACTGCATTTAAATCTGTTGCCCCCGATATAGGTTCAATACCACCACTTTTTTTAATAGCCTTAAATAAGCTAGAAATTTCTTTTAAATAGATATTTTTTTGAGCACCAGGAATGTAGTACATGACTACAAGGTGAACAGGCTTTTCGTCAGCAGCTTGGTAGTTGACGCCTTGAGCTGACCATCCAATAGCGCAGAATAGTTCACCTTCTTCTTTTCTTCCACGAACATGAGGTACTGCTACACCTAAACCTATGGCTGTATTGCCTTCTTGTTCTCTGCGAACTACTTCATCACCAGCATCTAAACCAGATTCAATGTTTGGGTTCGCGTCTAAAATTCGAGCTAAAAATGCGAGTACACGAGCTTTATCGGCTCCCTCGGGTAATTCGAATAGACGACCGTCTTGAAGTGCTGTAAGGATGCTACGCATAAGAATGAGATAATGTAATTAGACCAGTGTCTGCTATCAGTCCATTCCGAATCTGCGATAAAACCAAGACTTAACAACATGAGTCAATAAGCTATAGAGTAATGCAAATAGCGCTAGCCAAGCAAAGAATACAGCTGGCAATGGCACTAGTCCTATGTAAGAGGCTAATGGTGAGTAAGGAAGCCATGCTCCGATTGCCATAATCAGAACGGTTGTAAATAGCATCACGGTACTAGCTCTACTTTGGAAGAACGGAATCTTTCTCGTTCTTATAATGTGAACAATAAGCGTTTGAGTAACCAATGATTCAACAAACCAAGCTGTATGGAATAGCTTTTCATAATGCTCTTTATCTAAGGAACTAACTCCAGGTAGCTCCCACGCTTTACAATTAAAATAGTAGAGCATTAGGAAAAATGTAGCATAATCGAAAATCGAGCTTATGGGTCCTATAAAGAACATGAAGTTTTGAATACTCTTAATGTTCCAACGTCTTGGTTTTTCAGTATACTCTGCATCAACATTGTCTAGGGGGATGCCTACTTGTGATACATCGTAGAGTAGGTTATTTACCAGAACTTGGATTGGTTCCATTGGTAGGAATTTTAACATGAAGCTACTTCCTAGATAGCTGAACATGTTTCCGAAATTGGAACTAGCACCCATCTTAATATACTTAATGATGTTTCCGAAAACTTTGCGTCCTTCTAGTATACCTTCATCTAATACAAGTAAGCTCTTTTCTAAAAGAATTAAATCAGCTGATTCCTTAGCAACGTCTACAGCGGTATCTACTGAAATACCTACGTCTGCAGCTTTCATTGCTAATACGTCGTTAATTCCGTCACCCATGAAGCCAACGACATGACCTTTTGAGCGTAGCACTTTAATTACTTTTTCTTTTTGATCAGGGGTTAATCGTGCTAGGACATTACATTTTGATACTTCATCGGCGAAGGCTTCCTCAGATAGCTGTGAGAGTTGAGGGCCGGTAATAATTTTAGAGATATCTAAGTGTACGTCCTCACATACCTTACGTGTTACTAGCTCATTATCTCCAGTTAATATTTTTACACTTACACCAGCTTTTTGAAGAGCTTCGATTGCTCGAGCAGAGGTTTCTTTTGGAGGATCAAAAAATGCTACATAACCTAGTAAAATTAGCTCAGATTCATCTTGTACGCTAAAGCTTTGCTTTGATCGATCAAACTCTCGGTATGCAATCGCTAAAACTCGGTAGCCTTGAGCACTTAAACTGCGATATTCATCTAAGATATCATCACGGATTAGTTGAATGAGTGGATTGATATCCTCATCAACTTGATAGTTTTCGCATGCATTAATGATCTCTTCAACGGCACCTTTACAAATAAGTACGTGACGATCTTCGTAGTCTATAACTACAGACATGCGTCTACGTTTAAAGTCGAATGGAATTTCATCAACTTTGCGGCAATTACGTTCTACGTCTAGGTCGCTGTGTGAGAGTATGGCTCTATCTAATAGATTACGTAGACCTGTTTGGTAGAAACTATTCATGTAGGCATATCTTAGTACGTCTTCACTAATGCGGTTAGTTACGTCTACATAGCGCTCTAAAACTACATGGTCTTGAGTTAATGTACCTGTTTTATCAGTACATAAAATATCCATAGCCCCGAAGTTTTGAATAGCGTGAAGATGCTTAACAATAACTTTCTTTCGGGACATCATGAGTGCGCCTTTAGAAAGACACACGGTCATAATCATCGGTAGCATCTCAGGTGTTAGACCTACGGCTACTGATAGTGCAAACATGAGTGCTTCTAACCAGTGGTGTTCTCCATGTTCTTTAAAGCCTATAATTAGGAATACAAAAGATACCATTACCACCATGAAGCGAATCATTAGCCATGTAAAACTTTGAACACCTTTATCAAAGCTTGTAGATTCGCGCTTTGAGAGAAGCTTTTCTGCTAATGAGCCAAAATAGGTGTTCGAGCCTGTGGCTAGTACTATTGCTCGAGCTGAGCCGCTGAGTACATTGCTACCCATGAAAACAGCATTCGTACATTCAAAAGAAACTCGGTTAGCTGGCTGTGTACTATCAGCTGATTTTTCTACTGGCATTGATTCGCCTGTTAGGGCTGATTGCGTTACGAAAAAATCTTTAGCTGTTAATATGCGTAGGTCTGCAGGTATGATACTTCCGGCTGCAAGAATAACGATATCCCCGGGAACTACTTCATCGAGAGGAATTTCAGTTTCTTTACCATTGCGAACAACTATGGCATTCGTTTTCACCATTTTCTGTAGTTTTTCTACAGCATGTGAAGATCGTCTTTCTTGTACGTAGGAAAGAATTACGCTGAGAAGTACCATACCAGATACAACAAAGGTAGAGGGTAAGTCTCCCGTTATGTAGCAGAGTGCTGCTATAATTAATAGTTGTATAACTAGAGGATTCTTACACCTCTCAAAAATATCTTGGATGATTGATTTCTTTTTCCCCGCTGCGACTGTATTAGCACCTACTTTTTTAAGTACATCACTTGCTTGTTCGGATGTGAGGCCACTAGCAGAGCTAGAAAGCTGACTAAAAAGTTCAGCTTCAGTTATAGTATATAGCGCTGTGTTTGTTGGTGAGCTAGGCATTGGATAATAACAGATGAGCGGGTATATCGTGCAGTGACATGCCTCATAACTACGCAAACCGCTCTTAAGAATGCCGCAAGCAGTAAAATAGGGGTTATACAAAATTTACTGTTTTTAAGACTATGTAACTCAATTGTAATAAGACATGAATTTAATCGTTTTTAGACTTAATTTGAGGTTGCAGTGTATGTGTTAAATTGGCTAATTTCTTTACTTTTAGGGGATGCTATCGCACGGTCCAAAACGCTTCTATACTCCACACTCGCTAGAGTTTTGGTTTGAAAGGTTAGAAAATGACTGGGCGGATGCTTTTTCTGCTGAACAGCTAGAGGAAGGCAGACGTATTTACCGTGAAGGAGAGGTAAGGGAATTAGAACTAACTGATAAAGACGCTATCATTCATCGCCGTATTGATAAAAAAGATGAATATGCAGTCATAGAGTGGCCTGAATCAGGTATAACAGTTAGATCTTCCTCAACAGATAAGGAATTAGCGCATGCTTTAGCGGTTGCTGGGCTACATGAAATTGAAGAATTAGTAGCTGATGAAATCTCTCCACTCCCTGATGGATCTAGACGACCAGCAGGATCAAATGTCTTAGCACATGCGCCTAGTCGTGTAAGTTCATTAAATTCACAGCAGCGTCCATCTAGTTTGGGTATTACTCGAGCGCTCATTTTGGTTTTTAAGACTAAGTCAGCAGGGCTAACTTTTCAGGCCTTTTGGGCAGACACGTCCGGTAAGAATAGGGTACCTGCGTTAGGACGTGAATCACATGGTGAAGGTATTGCTCATGTTACTTCAGGTGAACGTGCTAAACTAATAGGTCTAGCTTCTTATGCGAGGAAGGCACATTTTCATTATGATCAAGATACGGGGGTGTACCTTTTAGAATCGTTAGTTGAGATCCCAAATTTTCTTAAGGTTACTTTACCTGCATGGCGTAAAATTTTCAATGTAGAGCTCGATGATCGTTCAGAAAAATTATTAAAAGGAACTCGCGTTATTGAATTAGAAGCAGTGGCTGAGCGTCGTACATCTTCGGGCACTAACACGGACAATGAAGTTGGGCTCAATTTGCGATGGATATTTAGAGCAGGCGAAAGAATGCTAACTGACACTGAAATTGCAGTTCTTTTGAAACGCAATGGTGGCCCAGTTATATTACCTAATCTTGGAATTGTATCATTGCCTGCCGATAAGTGGAATTCTTACATAAGTTGGAATAAAAATTTAGATGAAATCCCATCACCGGAAGGGTTGCCGCCCTATATTGTTTTTTCACTTTTTAATGATGCGCGACTAAAGGTTACTCTATCTGATGAAGTCTCTGCATGGAGAAAAAACGTACTTGATCCAGATACGAGGCCTCCAGTACTTAAGGATTGGCTAAGACCTTATCAAAAACGTGGCGTTGAATGGCTTCATCATCTCTGTGAAGTGGGTTGCCATGGTTTACTTGCCGATGAAATGGGATTGGGAAAGACGATACAAATTTTATCTTTGTTAGATGCTCGGCGCATTGATAACAAACCAAGTCTTGTTGTTTGTCCTGCAAGTGTCGTCCCTGTTTGGAGAGAAGAAATTAATAAATTTTTTCCAGATTTGCAGGTAGATGTACTAAAATCAGGTCATGATTTTAGTACGCATGCTAAACCTGTTGTGTGGTTAGCTAGCTATACGCAGTTACGAAAGCATCGTGCACTTTTAGATAATCATGAATTTGCTTATGTAGTCTTAGATGAAGGTCAATTTATCAAGAATCCAGACGCAAAAGTGACTCAAACCTGTTTTGCTATAAAAGCGAAGCATCGTATTGTTTTAACAGGTACGCCTCTTGAAAACCGACAACTTGATTTATGGAGTATTTTTAGATTTTTACTCCCTGGATTATTAGGTTCTAGGTCTAGTTTCGAATCATCTTTAAATAGCGACCGTGAAGGTACTTTAGTTCGTTTGCGCGCTCAACTAGCTCCTTTCATTTTAAGAAGAACTAAGCGTGAAGTAGCTCAGGAGCTTCCTCAGAAGGTTGAGATGGATTTAATTTGTCCATTAACAGATGTTCAAAAAGCAGAATATGCAAAAATTTGCTCAGAAGGACTATCGCGGCTGGGGGATGATGTTGGCGCTGCTATGCGTGAAAAGTCTTTTGGCTTTTTGGCGCTACTGACTCGTCTACGTCAAACATGCTGTGATCCAGATATGCTTCCTTGGCTAAATTCGCCATTAACTGATTCAGGTAAAATAAACCTCCTTATGGAGAAATTAGTAGAAATAGTAAGCAGTGGTCATAAAGTGGTTATCTTTTCGCAATTTGTACTTTTACTAAACCGTGTGCGCTCTGCGCTGGTTCAACATTTTCCAGATTTAGCACGTTATGAGCTTACTGGTATGACCCTTGATCGTCAGAAACCTGTGCGTGATTTTCAAATGGCTTCTGGTTCTGCTGTAATGCTTGTATCGCTTAAGGCAGCTGGTACGGGTATAACACTTCATGCTGCTGATTATGTGTTCTTGTTAGATCCATGGTGGAATCCTGCTGTTGAGGCGCAGGCAGTAGACCGAGTTCATCGAATTGGTCAGACCAATACGGTGTTTGTATATCGTATGGTTACTGCAGGTACTGTAGAAGAACGAATCCAAATACTAAAACAATCAAAGCGTGATATGTTTGATCGTTTAATCGATGGTATAGGAGGCGATTTTGATTTGAGTCGTCACTTTACCTCGCTGAAGAGTTTGGTGCAGCTAACTGAAAATGCTGAAACTGAACAAGCGACTTAGTATTTAAGCCATATCCGCTTCTTGTGGACGGTCATAAAAAATTCTTACTTCGGATGTTTGATTAGGAAGTAATTCTTTAGCGCGTTTTAATGCTAAGCGAGTAGCTGCAGTTGGATTTTGCTGCGCAGGATATAAGTTTTCTTCGCCTATTTGTTTAAGTAAACCACTTCTTCTTAAAACTTGTGTTACGTCTGGATTGCTACCGCTGATAATTAAGTGGCGTCCAGTTTTTCTAAGAAAGTCGTGAAGTGTTTCGATTGCCATAACGGTTGAGGCATCCAAATGGCGAGCATTTTTCATGCGTAAGATGAAAACGCGAATATTTTGATTTTCAGCTAAACGTCTTACTTGTTCTTGAAAGAGATCAGCAGCGCCAAAGAAAAGTTCTCCTTCTACGTGTATAATAGATATTTGATTATCGGGTCGTTTTGCTGGGTCGTTTAATTCAGTTAATGAACCATTATCATCTATCATGTATTCTACAAGCGTAGGTGTAGATGTTTGCTGTAGAAAGAGTGCTAAGGATACGCCAATACCTACATAAATTGCAGTATCTAACTTGAATAAGAGACATGATATAAAAGTAACAAGAAAAACTACTAAATCAGAACGAGTAGAACGGCATGCAATTTTTATTTGATGCGTATTAATCATCTTAAAACCTACTCGAATTAGATGGGCAGCAAGAGCAGCAACAGGAATATAATTAAATACAGGAGTGACGAATAAAAGAATTAAGATAACAACTAAGCTGCTAAGCATTGACGCTAGTTGTGTAGCAGCTCCACTTTGATAGTTTACAGCCGACCTAGCAAATGAGGAAGATCCTGGTACAGCTCCAAATAAAGCACAGCCAATGTTAGCTACACCCATGCCAATTAACTCCTGGTTAGGCTCGATTTTTTGTCCACTTCGTGCTGCAAGACCTTTAGTTATAGAGGCTGCTTCAAGCATGCCTAAAATAGCGATAGCAATAGCTGTGCCTGCAAGCTCTGTGATCAGTTTTGCATTTTGGGTACCATAGTGGAATCCAGAGAATGCGGGTATAACAGCCGTTAATGCGCCCTCATCATGAACTAGTCTAAAGGGTAGTGTAGAGCTGTTTTCGTGTAGACCAGGCATGTGCGCATAAGCAAATGCACCCAGTGCTAATGTTGTTAAGCCTATTAAAGCTTCAGGCCATGTAGGTTTAAGTTTTTTTACAATTAAAAATACTAAAAAAGTTAAAATACCAATGAGTATTGAAGGAAACTCTACGCGAACATTGGTTAAGCTTCGTACGGCTTTCCATACGTCAGTTATAAATCTATCACGGGGATCTTCGGAAAAGCCTATGATATTATGTAACTGACTGGCGATGAGTAGCACACCTATACCCGTACTATATCCAACTACGACTGACCTTGAAATAAATTTCGTAATTTCACCGAAATTTAATAAGCCAGCTAGTAATTGAATGAATCCTATCATTGCCCCTAGGTATATGGCTAGTTGAAGCGGAGCTAAACCAGTGGTGTTCGAGTAGGAGGCGATTGTCGCGGCAACGATTAAGCTAATTGAGCTAGTAGGTCCAAAAACGTGATGCCTTGATGAGAAAAAAAGCGAACCTATAAATCCACCAATAATAACTGCAGCAATAACAGGTGCGGGCGGTAAGTTTAAGATAAGTGAAAATCCTATCGCTTGAGGAATGGAGACAAGAGTAAGCGTAGCTGCTGCTATTAGATCGGATTTAAATTTACTCCATGTGTATTGCTTAAGTTCCTCAATAAAAGGCAGCCTGACCTTAAACATGTTTGTACTCAGAGCTGCTACTTCGTCTGTTATTTGGTTTAGCTCTGCTAATGGTTCGATATCCATGAAGTATATAAAGTTTTATGTAGTATTTTAAAATCGATCAATAATGGATGTTTTAATCTTTAAGTGGTGAGAGAAGTTATTTGCTTTAGTAAGTATCAAGTAATTGATGTACAGAGATTAATGAACTTAACGTATTATTGTTTAAATCCATTTGTAGATCTTTATTGAGTAAGTTATGAGTTACCATGAACGTCACACATCCTTAACCTGATTGTAACAATAGTAATTTATAGTGTTTACTTAGTCTAAATAATATTCAGTTGGTGTTCCTATAATGATATAGTTAGCAAATTTGCAAATAATTGATCTTAAGTAACTTATATTATAATGCAAGTTGTTAACCACCAGTTTAAAAAGAATGAATTATTACTTAAATCAAGTGTTTTGCCTGATATTAGTTTTAAGTCTCTGAGTGCACTAGGTGCTTTAGTAATCATTGTTCTAATCGCACTTGTTGGTTTTGAGCTTTATGAGAAGTCAAAGATATCGATTCATCAGTTTGGTGTAGGATTTACTCACACAACTACGTGGGATCCAGCTGCTGATGTTTATGGTGCGTTACCATTTATTTACGGCACCTTGGTATCATCTATTTTAGCGCTTATATTTGCAGTTCCGCTTGGTATAGGTAGTGCTCTTTTTATTAGTGAAATAGCACCTTTGCGTTATAGACAAATGCTCATTTCTACGATCGAGCTATTAGCGTCTGTGCCTAGTGTTATATACGGTTTATGGGGTATATTTGTACTAATTCCTTGGATGCGTGACCATGTGTATCCTGGGTTGCAAGATGCTTTAGGATTCCTTCCTTTTTTTAAGGGACCTATATATGGCGTAAGTATGTTATCTGGTGGTATTGTAGTGGCTGTTATGATACTGCCAATAATTACATCTTTTTCTCGTGAAATATTGCGTTCAGTACCAGACACTCAACGAGAAGCTGCTTATGCACTTGGCGCTACACGTTGGGAAGTTATAAGAATTGCTGTCTTAAGTTATGCTAAGCGCGGACTGTATGGTGCTGGTATATTAGGATTGGGTCGTGCTTTAGGAGAAACCATGGCAATAACTATGGTAATTGGAAATAGCCCTGTTATTAGTTCTTCACTTTTTGCTCCTGGTTATACACTGGCTAGTGTTATTGCTAATGAATTTACTGAAGCAACGACCGATATGCATTTGAGTTCATTATTTGAGCTCGGATTGGTGCTTTTAGTTATCACTTTGATTGTTAATGCAATCGCTCAACTTATGTTGCGACAGTTGACTATTGGAGAGGTAGAAAAAGCCTAATGAATAGTACTTCGCAAAATTTCCAGCAGGGACTGAATACTAAAAGAATTTATTCTACTAGAAGCTTTAAGAATGGGCTTGTTACTGCAATCTTAGGATTGGCAACCTTACTCGTTTTAAGCCCCCTTGTTTCGATGCTTATTTTTCTTATTAAGGAAGGTGCATCGTCTTTAAATTGGGATTTTATTACGCAATTACCAAAGCCAACAGGTGAAGTAGGAGGGGGTATGGCTAACGCAATTATTGGATCTTTAGTTCTTTTAAGTCTAGCAAGTCTTATAGGCGTACCTCTTGGAATACTTGGCGGAATCTATCTCGCAGAATATGGTACTAGGAAATTTGTTATCTGGGTACGTTTTGCTGCTGATATTTTAAACGGTGTTCCATCGATTGTTTGGGGAATGGTGGTATATGCAGTTTTTGTAATTCCATTTAAAACTTTTTCTGCATATGCCGGCGGTATAGCTCTTGGTTTAATTATGATTCCTTTGATTATGAGAACAACCGATGAAGTGTTGATTCTCGTTCCTCAGGGGTATCGTGAAGCAGGATATGCACTAGGTTTATCTCGTTGGAGAATTATTTTCTCAATTATTCTCAGAACTGCACGTAAGGGTATACTTACAGGTGTTCTAGTAGCCATAGCACGTGTATCTGGAGAAACAGCTCCACTATTGTTTACAGCACTAGGTAATGTTTCTTGGAGTCATGATTTAGCCCAACCTATTGCTGCTTTACCGCTACAAATTTACACCTACGCAATATCGCCCTATGAAGATTTACATCATCAAGCATGGGCGGGTGCTTTAGTTTTAATGTTTCTAGTTTTATCTATTAATATTATCGCTAGGTATATATCTCGTAGAAAGGCGTACAATTAATAAATGAACGCAATAGAAGAACTTAAGAATAAAATGTTTCTTGCTGCTAATGTGCAAAAAAATACAAAGCAGCAAATAACCGCTTTTGAAATTAAAAATCTTAAACTGTGGTATGCATCTCATCAGGCACTTTTTGATGTTTCTATTGATATACCTGCAAATCAAGTAACATCAATTATAGGTCCAAGTGGGTGTGGTAAGTCTACGTTTCTAAGAGCACTAAATCGTATGCATGAGGTTACTGAGGGTGCTCGGATGGATGGGTCTGTGAAATTGTTTGGAGAAGATTTGTATGCGAAAAATGTTGATGCTGCTTATGTAAGAAGACGCGTCGGAATGGTTTTTCAGAAATCTAACCCATTCCCTTCATTATCTATTTCTGAAAATGTTTTAGTTGGGCTCAGATTAAATGGTATTAGTGATATAAAGACACTTAAGCAAAGACTTGAGGAGTCTTTACGTCTAGCTGCACTATGGGACGAGGTAAAAGATATTTTAGATAGACCAGGTATTAGTTTGTCGGGTGGTCAACAGCAGCGTTTATGCATTGCTCGTGCTTTAGCAGTACAGCCCGATGTATTACTTATGGATGAGCCTTGTTCTTCTCTTGATCCGATTGCAACAATGAGAATCGAAGATCTGATTCAAACGCTCAAGGAGAAGATTTCCATAGTTATTGTAACCCATAATATGCAACAAGCATCACGGTGCTCTGATAAAACTGCATTTTTTTATTTAGGCCGTTTAATTGAGTACAGCGATACTAGAACAATCTTTACAAATCCAATGAATCCTCAAACCGAAGCTTATGTTTCAGGAAGGTTCGGATAATTTTTAGCTATGAGTCATTACACTGAAGAAATGAATGTTTTAAAGCAGACTTTGCTCTCTATGGCTAGTCATGCTGAAACATCTGTAGCTCGCTCAATCAGAGCTTTGGTTGAAAGAAATGATTCTTTAGCAAAACAAGTTATTGAGGATGATAATGTCTTAGATGAACTAGAAATCAAAGTAGATGACGTAGCTATACATTTGTTAGCAAAAGCACCTCTTGCTACCGATTTAAGACTTACTGCTGTTGCTATGAAGATTTCTCAAAATCTTGAGCGAGTAGGTGATGCTGCAGTTACCATTGCTCGGAGATCTATTGAATTAGGTGCAGAGCCCCAATTGAAACCATATGTAGATATTCCTCGTATGGCCACAATGTCATTAGAAATGTTAAATGATTCTATAGTTTCGTTCATAAATCGTGAGCCTCTCCGAGCAAGAAATGTAATACCGCGCGATAGTGAAGTTGATGATTTAAATCATCAATTACAACGTGAGCTAGCGAGTTACATGGTTGAAAAGCCAACTACGATAAGTCGTGCTTTAGCGCTTATGACAATTTCCAAAAGCATAGAGCGAATTGCTGACCATGCTACCAATATAGCAGAAGAAGTAGTTTACCTTTATGAAGCTGTAGATATCCGCCACCAAAATAAAAAATCTTTATGAAACCAAAAATTTTAATTGTAGACGATGAAACCGATGCTCTCGAAGTGTTAGGCTTCAAACTACGTGAGGCAGGTTTTAATCCTATATTCGCTAAAGATGGTGCACGTGCTTTAGCTGCTGCGAAGGACGAAAAACCTGATTTGATGGTCCTAGACTTGATGTTGCCTGAAGTAGACGGCTTAGAGGTATGTAAAATATTACGCCGCGATCCTTTAACCGCTTCAATGCCTATACTGATGCTTACAGCGAGAGCTGCAGAAATGGATAGGGTGGTTGGTCTTGAATTAGGCGCTGATGATTATGTAACAAAACCGTTTAGTCCAAGAGAACTTGTATTGCGAATTCGCAAGTTGCTATCACGAAATAAAACAACTACCGATACTAGTGGATATATTAAGATAGGTGAAATTGAAATCGATGTTCCAACGCATGTTGTCAAAATATCTGGGCAAGAAATTGTTTTAACACTAACAGAGTTTAATCTTTTAGAAATCTTAGCTAAACGTCGTGGCAGGGTTCAGTCTCGTGAACGCTTACTTCAAGATGTATGGGGTTATGAAAATCCAATCGATAGTAGAACTGTAGATACACATATGAGACGTTTGAGAGAAAAACTGGGTTCTTCTGCTAGCTATCTTGAAACAGTACGCGGTGTAGGATACCGTTTTATCGGAGAATAAATTTCTGCAGATGTCGTTCTATTTAATTATTACCAGTACAGCAGCTTTTGTTGCGTGCATAGGATGGATTGTTGAGCGTAAGCGTGTTCAAAAATTAGAGACTGAAAAGACTATAGAACTTGAACAGCAGCAACAACTCCGCGAAGCAGAATTAAAAGAACAGGCTTCGCGCACGATAACCCTATTTGATCGAATGATTGAAGGTGTTATTGTTTTAGATTCCAAGGGTTTAATTCGCTTAAGTAATAATGCTGCTGCTTCGCTATTTGGATTCACTAATCCTGCTGTAGGTAGAAATTTAATTGAAGTTGTTAGGCATTATGAAATTACGGCAATTATTTCAAAACTGGAATTAGAGTCTGAGGTTTTGGGTCATGAAATACGTATAGAGGGACCTAATCCTGTACGATTTTTACAAATCAATGCATTAGCCTTGAGAGATCGTGAAGGTAGGTATGATGGTGCAATTTTGGTGTTCCATGATCTTACTCGTATCCGTGATCTAGAGGTTGTTAGACAGGAGTTTGTAGGTAATGTGAGTCACGAACTTCGTACTCCTCTTTCTTTGGTTAAAAGTGCTGTAGAGACACTTATAGATGGAGCTAAAGAAGACCCTAAAACGCTTGTTAGATTCTTAGATATCATTGAGCGTAACGCTAACAGGTTGTCGTTATTAATAGATGATCTGCTTCTATTATCAGCACTGGATTCAGGTCGTTTACAATTACAACTGCAGGCAGTTGGCTTACATGCTGCTATTGTAGAGATAAGTGAAGATCTTTCAGCCGCTGCAAATCGGAAAGGTACGAAAATACTTAACCTCGTTAATGAAACGCTCTACGCTAAAGCAGATCCTAATAGGTTGAGACAAGTGCTCTCTAATTTAATAGATAATTCTATTAAATATGGGCAAACGGAGGGTTCTATTCAGATATCTGCTTCACTAATTGCTAACGCAATGATCGAGGTACGTGTTGCGGATGATGGTCCTGGTATTCCAAAGGAATCGCATGCACGTATTTTTGAGCGTTTCTTCAGGGTAGATAAAGCAAGGTCGCGTGAGCAAGGTGGCACTGGGCTTGGTTTAGCTATTGTAAAGCACGTAGTCCAAGCTCATGGAGGAGATGTAAGGGTTGAGAGTGAGGTAGGCAAGGGTGCTACCTTCATTTTTACATTACCAGTCGCTTAATTTTACCTATATAATTTGGTAAATAAGTAACCTAGAATAAAGGTTACGGGTAGGGTAAGTACCCAAGCCCATACAATTCTACCAACTATACCCCATTTAACCGCGCTAAAACGCTTAGTGGCGCCTACACCCATAATAGATGTAGCTATCACATGTGTTGTTGAAACAGGAACACCATAAGAACTTGCACCAGAAATAATGAGTGCAGCCGTTGTTTCTGCGGCAAAGCCGTTAACTGGTTGTAGTTTTACCATCCGGTGTCCCATGGTTTTAATGATTTTATAACCACCAGCAGCTGTACCAAGCGACATTGTTATAGCGCATAGTAATATAACCCAGAAAGGAACGGATTTAAATTCAGTTACATGAAGAAAATGAGTCCATTCAGGTAGGTTTTTGAAAATGCCAGTTTGTGTTCCTGTAAATAGTGCTAGGGTAATAATACCCATGGTCTTTTGTGCATCATTTGATCCATGACCCCATCCCATAAATCCAGCACTTAGCAATTGTGCTTTTCCGAATACTTGTGAAATAAGTCGAGGGCTGAGTGAGCGAAGAATAATGCGTAATATCCACATTAATAAAAAGCCACCTGCAAATCCCAAAATGGGAGACACTAGCATTGGTAGTACAACTTTAGGCCAAATACCGCCACTCCAGTTTAATACCATCCAGTTGTTGCTAGAAGTAGCAAAAGATGAACCGCAAAGAGCTCCAATCAGTGCATGGCTAGAACTAGAGGGAAGTCCTAGCCACCAGGTTAATAGATTCCATACTATCGCACCAACGAGGGCGAAAAAAACGGTAGGCATTGTCACTGTATTGATATCAACTATACCTTTACCGATTGTGGTGGCTACAGCGGTTCCGGCTAAAGCTCCAAGTAGATTCCAAAAAGCTGCCCAGAAAATAGCTGCTCGAGGTGTGAGTACACGTGTTGATACTACAGTCGCTATTGCATTAGCTGTATCATGGAAGCCGTTGATGAACTCAAAGGCTAGTGCTGCCACTAGAACCAGAAGAAACAGGATCATAGGTGGCCAGTAATTTAAGAGTTCTTAAGTGCTATTTGTATAGCTACATTTCCAGCTGTACGGCAACGGTCGATAGCATGTTCAGTTAATTCATAAAGCTCTTTTAGTATTACTAGCTGCTTAGCATCTGAACAGTTAAAATGAAGGTCTCGTAAAAGATTTAATATCACTTTGTCGGCTTCACCTTCTGCGTATTGTAAGCGACTGTTTGCTGTACTCATTCTTTCAAGTGAGGCTCCACTTCTCAATTGGTGTACCATGTAAGCCACGTCTTCTACAGCTTCCTGCATCAGTTGCGCTTGTCTTTGAAATCCATCGAGTGGAATTGAAAACGGACAAATAGACATACGCTCTACAATTTTCTCCACTTGTTTCGGAATGCGATAAAGTGCAGATGAAAGCGCTTCTATATCTTCACGCTCAATAGGTGTGATAAAGGTTTTGCTTAGAGCTGCGGTCATTTCGATACGTAAACGTTTTTCTTCGCGGCGTGATACAACAAAAGCATCTAAATTAGCGGGACTGCCACCGTTTTTTAAGCCCTGTAGGTATTGTGCAAATAATATTACACTTGTACGTGCTTCTTCAGAAGCTGCTTCTAGTAAATCAAAAAAACGTTCATCTTTACGAAAGAGTCTTAAGAGGGATGGCATCGTTTGGGTGGGTTATTTAATCAGTAGAGACAGTTATAAAATCTAGGTGAAGTTTGATTCATGCAAGAAACAAACGACTATTAATTGTGACAAATTAACTAAGTCAGGGCAATTAAGTAAGCTTTAGAGAGATTAAGAATAAAAGGTAGGAAATTGTTGGAATAATAAGTAAAATTTAAGGTTTTAATACTTTATTTCGTTCACCTTAGCTAACGCTCGGTCTATTAAAAATTGAGGCAGGGGTGCGTAGTCTAAGGATTCTGCAAAAGATTCCCCTTCTTTGAATGCCCAGTGTAAGAATTCAACAAGCTTTTTACCTTTAATCGGATCTTTTTGGTCAGCATAGATTAATAACCAGGAGGCTCCTGCTATGGGATATGCTTGGGGTCCATTTGGATTTACCATAGAAAATCTAAAATCGCTAGGAATGGTAGCGCAGTTTATGGCTTCATTTACACTTTTGGTTGTAGGAAAAATATATGCCCCAGACATATTTTTAATACATGCTACTGGTAATTGATTTTGATGCGCGTAAGCGAGCTCGATATAACCGATAGCTCCAGGTGACTGCTTGATTTGACTGGCAACACCTGCGCTACCTTTTCCTCCTAATCCAACAGGCCAGTTCAAAGCAGTGTTCTTACCCACTTTTGATTTCCAAGTTTTGCTTACTGAGGAGAGAAAATCTGTAAAAATAAAGCTAGTTCCGCTGCCGTCGGAACGATGAACAACAACAATATCTTTATTTGGTAAGCTAATAGATTTGTTTTGATTTGCGATGTGTGGGTCGTTCCATTTTGTGATTTCACCTAAGAATATTTGAGCGAGTGTTTCACCGTCTAAATTAAGTGACTTTATGCCTGGTAAATTATAACTGATAACAACAGCTCCAGCGACTGTTGGTATATGCAAAAGCCTTCGAGGAGCTTTCGTGATGTTTTGATCTGACATGGGTCCATCGGAAGCGCCAAAGTCTACTGTTTCAGATAGAATTTGTTTTTGTCCGCCACCTGATCCAATGCCTTGATAATTAAAGGTTACACTAGAATCAATTTTTTGGTATTCAGAAAACCACTTCTGATAAATTTGCTCAGGAAAAGTTGCTCCAGCACCATTTATTAAAATTTGTGCTAGCGTAGTAGAATAGAGAAGACTGATGAGTATAATACTGGTAAAACTTTTTTTCATTAGTGTCTAAGCATCTGCGTACACAAACTGTCTTAATTTATTTACGATGGTGATACTTTACCTATAAAGGAAAGAAAAAGTATCGTTGATACACAACTGTAACAATAGGGCGTCGATACTTAAATAAGTATGCTATTTTTTAGAAGCAATGGAGTATTTAAATTTCAACCAAAGTAAGCCCAATCTTTCATGGATAGCCCAAGTACTACGCCAAAGAGATGAATTAATCTGACTAAAATCCACTTCTTTTGTGTTTGAATAGATATGAACGGAGTAGTCAGTAGGGCTAGCAAGTGCTTGTATTCCTTGATGTTCGAATAGGTACATCGCACGAGGCATATGCCATGCTGATGTGACTAAGGCGATGCGTTCAGTACCTACTATTTTTTTAACTTCGTAAGACTCATCTTCGGTGTCTTTGGCGCTCTCGATTTTTATAAATCGTTCATCGCTAATTATAAGTTCTTTGGCTGCTGAAATGAGTACACTCGCGTGTGATGGATAATTTGAAAATGCCGGTCCTGAAACGATTATTTTTGCATGAGGTAGTGCTCTTGCTAAGCGTAGGCCTTCAGTTAGGCGCGCTAAACCAGAACTTGATAAGCGTGATAAAGCAGACCGGTCTAAATCTTCACTGTTAGAAGATCCTAATATGACGATGTATTTACACTTATTAAGTTCAGGTGGTGCATCTCCAGCTGAATTAAAATTTACCGCGGTATAAGTATATTCGAGCGGCTTAATTAACCAATTGCTTACAGTTGTTGTTGAGAGAGCTATTAAAAAGAGAACTCCTGTTGTAATGATTATTTTTCCTGTTTTTGCGTAGTCTTTAACCCAGGTTAAAATACAGCCTATAATTAGTGCTTCATAGCATAAAGGCATAGGCATTAGCGCATATGAAATTAGTTTCTTGATTGAGAATAGCATCCGGATAGTTGCTGTGTAAGTTTCAGTGTAAATTATATCGATTGAATTTGTGTATCTTTAGCCAATCATACAACGTCAATTACCCTATGAAAATACCCCGTTTTGTAGCACTTTCGATATATCTCTTTCTTGCTGTTCAATCAGTACAGTCGGTTCATGCTCAAGTCGTTGATCAAGAACATGAAAAGCGTATAGCCTGGTTTCGGGAAGCCAAGTATGGCATGTTTATACATTGGGGACTTTATTCAATACCAGCTGGAGAATGGCAGGGTAAACGTGTGCCCGGACTAGGAGAGTGGATTATGCACAATGCACCTGTGCACGTTTCGGATTACGCTAAATTAGCCTCTCAATTTAATCCTGTAAAATTTGATGCAGAAAAAATCGTTCAACTAGCTGTTGATTCTGGAATGAAGTACATTGTTATTACTTCAAAGCATCATGATGGCTTTGCAATGTACCACTCACGAGTAAGTAAGTATAATATTTATGATGCTACTCCTTTTAGAAGAGATCCTTTGAAAGAACTTTCGGATGCATGCTTAAAGCATCACATAAAATTAGGTTTTTATTATTCTCAATCTCAAGATTGGCATGAACCAAATGGTGCAGGTAACACAGAAGATTTTGGAGATGATGATAAAAAAGATTTCGATCGTTATCTCACGGAAAAATCAGAACCTCAAGTTAAGGAATTATTAACGGAGTATGGCCCAGTGTGTTTAATGTGGTTTGATACGCCTTACATGATGACTGAAGAGCGGGGTAGTCGTTTCATGAATTTAGTGCGTAAGTTGCAACCAAGTTGTCTGATCGATGGTCGATTGAGTAGAGAAGTTCATGGAGACTATGTATCGACGGGTGATAATGTCGTACCGAATAAATCAATGACAGAGGACTGGGAAGTTCCTGCTACAACAAATAATACATGGGGCTTTAGAACAGATGATACCGATTGGAAGTCGCCTGGTGAAATAGTTTTCAAATTAGTTGATGTTGCAAGTAAGGGAGGTAACTACCTTTTAAATGTAGGACCTACCTCCGAGGGTGTAATCCCTCAGCATATTCAAGAGAATCTGCTTACCGTAGGTAAATGGCTTAGTTTAAACGGAGAGGCTATTTACGGTGTTTCGAAATCACCATTTGGTGAAGAATTTGGCGAATTTAGTAATACCATGAAGGACAATGCCGGTAAGTATGTGTTTTTACCTCGTACCGACTGGAGATGTACTGCAAAAGGTAACAAACTCTATTTCATTCTTTTTAGAAAATTTTATCCACGTGATGGTTTTGAGTTACCACCGATTAAGTCGGTTATAGGAAAAGCTTACTTTTTATCAGATCCAGAACATACACCGCTTAAAATTACACTCAAAGATGGAGTTAAGTGTGTACAGTTACCTCGTAATACACCTGATCCCATGGCGGTTACGATATGTGTAGAACT